>Ga0255772_10000813_pt1 | contig 30656 bp, 24 predicted proteins | sample 071ome_34_FD_179970 | JGI IMG/M metagenome (GOLD analysis project Ga0255772, IMG submission 179970) | Coastal salt marsh microbial communities from the Groves Creek Marsh, Skidaway Island, Georgia - 071411BT metaG (version 2) | ecosystem: Environmental > Aquatic > Marine > Intertidal zone >...
GTCGTTGACCTTGTCGCCGATGTCCTCTTCCATCCACATGCGAGCGCCGCCGGCGCCGCAGCACATGCCCTTGGTGCCGTTGCGCTCGGCCTCGACAAGCTGGATCCCGCCGAGTGAGCCCAACACCTTGCGCGGCGCCATGTAGACGTCGTTGTGGCGGCCGAGGTAGCAGGAGTCGTGGTAGACGACGCGCTCGTCGAGCTCGGCACTGGTGAGGTCGAGGCGTCCTTGGTCGACGAGCCACTCGAGGAACTGCGAATGGTGCACGACCTCGTAGTGGCCGCCGAGTTGGGGGTACTCGTTGGCGAGGGTGTTGAAGCAGTGCGGGCACTGGGTGACGATCTTCTTCACGCCCATCGAGTTGAGGGTCTCGACGTTCTGGGTTGCGAGCATCTGGAACAGGTACTCGTTGCCGGAGCGGCGGGCGGAATCGCCGGTGCAGGCCTCGGACGGGCCGAGGATGGCGAAGTCGACGTCGGCGCGCTGCATGAGCTTCGCCATCGACTGGGTGACCTTCTTGTTCTTGTCGTCGAACGAGCCGGCGCAGCCGACCCAGTAGAGGTACTCGGCCTCGAGCGGGTCGCCGCCCTCGACGATCTCGATGCCCTCCACACCTTGCGTCCAGTCGGCTCGCTCACCCTGCGACATGCCCCACGGGTTGGAGGAGTTCTCCATCGACCGGTACGCCTGGCCGAGTTCGGACGGGAAATCGGAATCCATGAGCGTCAGGTAGCGACGCATGTCGAGGATCTTGTCGAGGATCTCGATGTTGACCGGGCAGATCTCGTCGCAGGCCTTGCAGGAGGTGCAGCTCCAGAGCTCTTCCTGGCTGACGCGATCGAACATCCAGTTGGCGGGCACGGTGATCTCGCTGTCGACGCCGATCGGCGGCGAGACGGCTGGATCGCCGGTGCGGGCCATGACCTCGCCGGTCTTGAGCACGATCTCGCGCGGGTCGAGCGGCTTGCCGGTGGCGTGGGCCGGGCAAACGGAGGTGCAGCGACCGCACATCGTGCAGGCGTCGGTGTCGAGCAGCTGCTTCCAGGTGAAGTCTTCGATGACGCTGGCGCCGAAGGTTTCGAGCTCAGTGTCTCCCTCGACGAGGTTCGGCATCGGCTTCATCGCGCCCTTCGGGCGATCGCGGTCCTTCAGGTACATGTTCAGCGGCGAGGTGAACATGTGGCGAAGCATCGTCGTCGGGAGGATGACGAGGAAGGCGATGAAGCTGATGACGTGGGCGATCCACCAGAACTGGTGCCATCCGGCCAGGCTTGCGTTGTTCTCGACCAGTGTGGCGAGCGGGTAACCGATGAAGCTCCAGCGCTCGTAGTCGGGCATGCCCTCGAGGGCGATGCGGAACATCTCGGCGCCGTAGCCGGTGATCGAAATGGCGAGGAACGTGCCGAGGATGACGGCGTGTTCGGGCTTGCTCTTGATGCGGATGCGGTACGGGCGCCAGTTGAACGGGCCGTAACGACGGATGATCGCCCACACGATGCCGATCGTGAAGATCAGGCCGGCGCTGTCGCCGATGAAGGCGTAGGCCCGATACACGTTGCCGTGCAGGAACTTGAGGTCGGTCGGCAGCTGGTGGTTGACCTCGAGCACGGTGGTGACACCGAGCAGAATGAGGAAGCCGAAGTAGATCATGGCGTGCATGACGCCAGCGCCCGGTTCGCGCAGCAGGGTCTGCATGTAGACGCCGGCGCGGAAGTCGCCGGCGCGGCGCTTGGCGTTCTTCAGGGTGGTGCGGCGGTTGTCGGGCCGACCCCGCTCCCAGTTCTTCACCCGGTACGAGGCGACCCACCCGCCGTAGACGATCAGCATGGGGATCGTGGTGTAGAAGGCCAGCTTCAAGCCGGCAGGGACGTTGCCGAACACCTTGCGAGTGACGTCGGACGCCTCGTCGAACTCGAAGACGAACGGGGCCAGGTAGGACCCGAACGTGAACAGGGCGACACCGACACCGATGATGCGGACGATGTGATGGGGCTTCAGGCGCGAACTCATGACGTGCGAAATCTACCCCTGTCGACGTTTCCGGCGCGCACTCGGCACGAGTTGGATTCAGATTGAGAAGGTGAGCCCTTCGGATGCACGCCGTGAACTCACTGGTTCTGGTTGGGCGTTCCGCCGGGTTCATCTTTTGCCTGCTGCGATCGGGTTCGCTTTCACATCGCCGAAACATTGGTGAAATCGGCGCGTTCTACCTTCGGCCCATGGACGTGCGACTCGTTCGATGGCCCGCTGCTCGAGAGCAACTGCAATCCCTTCGTGCCGAGGGGATGCCGAGGCTTGTCGTGGTCGATGCCGATGTCGTTCCGCCGGAGCCGACCGACGAGCTGGAAGATTGGGTTCGACTGCCGGCTGATCAGGCTGATGTGCGCATCCGAGTCGACACGCTCGCCCGTCGAGCCGAGGCCCGTCACCGTCCTGAGCTCTCCAGTGAAGGTGTGCTGCGGTTCCAAGGCGAAGCGGTTCCGCTGTCGCCGGTCGAGGCACGCGTGGTCGAGGCGCTGATGAAGCGCTTCGGCGCGGTCGTGTCGCGACGAGACCTGACGGAAGCGGTCTGGCCCGGCGAGGCGCCGCTGCGAAATGCGCTCGACGTGCACATCTCTCGCGTGCGGCGTCGGGTGGCCGAGGTGGGGCTCCACATTCGCACCGTGCGCGGCCGCGGGTACCTGATGGACGCACCGTCAGATTCCGGTCAGCAACTCGCGGCAAACGGGTAACACACCGAAAACTGACCGGAAAACCCGGGTCCTTAGCTTGCGATGCAATCCGAGAAAGGAATCCGTCATGTTCAAGAAATCCGTTGCGGGCGCGACCTTGGGGGCGACCACGCTGTTGTGGGCGTCGCCGGTCTCCGCTCAGGACCTCGACTCCGCCCCGCAGGCCGTGGTGGACAATCTGTGGCTCGTCATCGCCGGCGCGCTGGTCTTCCTGATGCAGGCGGGCTTCGCCTTTGTCGAAGCAGGCCTCACCCGGGCGAAGAACCTCGCCAACATCATGGCGAAGAACCTCGCCGACATGGCCGTAGGCGTCACGATGTTCTTCGTCGTTGGTTACACCATCGCCTATGGCTCAGGCGGCAGTGACTGGTTGGGTGGTTTCGGCGATCTCTTCTTCCAGGAGTCAGCGGATCCCGAGGTGCTCTTCGACCTCAGCGCGGGCCTCACTCCGGCCACGAACTTTTTCTTCCAGGTCGTCTTTGCCGCCACCGCCGTGACGATCGCCTCTGGCGCCATGGCCGAGCGCACCAAGTTCACGACCTACCTCGTGTTCGCCGCAGTGATGACGGCGATCATCTATCCGGTCGTGGTGCACTGGACCTGGGGCGGTGGCCTCATCGCGCAGATGTCCATCGGTGATGCGGTCTATTCGGACTTCGCCGGCTCGACCATCGTCCACCTCACGGGTGGTGTCGCCGCTCTTGTCGGCGCCTATCTCCTCGGTCCTCGAATCGGTAAGTACGGCGAGGACGGCAAGCCTCGGGCGATCCCCGGCCACAACATCGGGTACGCCGTTATCGGTGTGTTCATCCTCTGGTTCGGTTGGTTCGGCTTCAACGCCGGCTCGGAGCTTGCCGCCGACGAGTTTGTGCCGTTCCTCGCCATGAACACCTTGATCGCCGCAGCAGCCGGTGTGATCGGCGCTACGGCGATCATCTGGCTCAAGACGGGTGTGGCCGACGTGGCGATGGCGGGCAACGGGGCGCTTGCTGGCCTGGTATCCATCACTGCCCCGGTGGGCACCGTTACACCAGTCTTCGCCCTGGTCATCGGGCTTGTCGGCGGCGTGATCGTCGTCTTCTCGGTCCTCGCCTTCGACAAGGTCAAGATCGACGATCCGGTGGGCGCCATTTCGGTGCACGGCACCTGCGGCATCTGGGGCACGCTCTCGATTGGCCTCTTCGCCAAGTACGACGATGCGTTCCTCGGACGGGAGGACGCTGGCCTCATCTACGGCGGTGGCCTCGATCAGCTCATCATGCAGCTCGTCATGGTGCTGATCGTGATCGCCTGGGTCGGCATCACCTCGTTCATCCTGTTCGGTGCTCTCAAGGCCACGCTGGGCTTGCGAGTCTCCGAAGAGGAAGAGGTCATGGGCCTTGACGTCGCAGAACACGGCTCGGCTGGCTACGGCCTCGAAGCGGTCGGCGGCGGCTGATCCCTCACCCTGCGCTTCTGCGCAGTCGAACCCAGCGATGGGTTCTGAATCCACGGCATCGCCGGTTCCGACGATTCGACCACTCCCCCCTGGAGGGTCGTCGGGGCCGGCGTTGCCGCGTCCTGGAGCTCTTTCTCGTACGGCGTGTCAGTCCTCGACGTCAGGATCACCAGCGGTCACGGGCGCGGGTTGGGATCAGAGGAAACTTGATACACTCGCACTCAACTTTTCGGATCGATCGGGAATGCATCACCGCCTTGCCTGGTTGAACCCTCCGAATCCCCCAACCACAACCCGCCGGATGGCCCTGCTGCCCGGCATCCCGAAAACCGTCTGCGAAACCACGCAGGCACGTGATCTGCGGCGACGTCGCAGCGAATAAAGGAGCACCTGCATGCCCAAGGCCGTCGGTATCGATCTCGGCACGACCAACTCCGTCGTCTCCGTTCTCGAAGGTGGCGATCCCGTCGTGATCCCCAACGCCGAGGGTTCGCGCACCACCCCGTCGGTGGTGGCGTTCGCCAAGGACGGCGAAGTGCTCGTCGGTGAGGTCGCCAAGCGTCAGGCGATCACCAACCCCGAGCGCACGATCCGCTCCGTCAAGCGCCACGTCGGCACCAACTGGACCATCGACATCGACGGCAAGGCGTACAACTCCCAGGAGATCAGCGCCCGCACGCTGATGAAGCTCAAGCGCGACGCCGAGGAATATCTGGGCGACACCGTCACCCAGGCCGTGATCACCGTCCCGGCCTACTTCGACGACGCACAGCGCACCGCCACGCAGGAAGCCGGCGCGATCGCCGGACTCGAGGTGCTGCGCATCATCAACGAGCCCACCGCAGCGGCACTCGCCTACGGCCTCGACAAGGAGACCGAGGATCAGACGATCCTCGTGTTCGACCTCGGTGGCGGCACCTTCGACGTGTCGGTGCTCGAACTCGGCGACGGCGTCTTCGAGGTGAAGTCGACGAGCGGCGACACCAACCTCGGCGGCGATGACTGGGACGAGGCCATCATCGACTGGCTGGCCGAGACCTTCCAGGGTGAGCACGGCGTCGACCTCCGAAAGGATCCGATGGCCGCCCAGCGCCTGAAGGAAGCGGCCGAGAAGGCCAAGATCGAGCTTTCGCAGACCACCTCGACCCAGATCAACATGCCGTACGTGACCGCGACCGACGCCGGTCCGCTGCACCTCGACTACGAGCTGACCCGCGCCAAGTTCCAGGACCTCACGTCCGACCTGTTGACCCGAACCCGCAAGCCCTTCGAGGCAGCGATCAAGGACGCCGGACTCACCAAGGGCGAGATCGACCATGTCGTGCTCGTCGGCGGCTCGACCCGCATGCCGGCCGTCGCCGAACTGGTCACGGAGATGACCGGCAAGGAACCCAACAAGACGGTGAACCCCGACGAGGTCGTCGCCATCGGTGCATCGGTCCAGGCCGGCGTGCTCCGCGGCGAAGTGAAGGACATTCTCCTCCTCGACGTGACCCCGCTGTCGCTCGGCATCGAGACCAAGGGTGGCGTCATGACCACCCTCATCGAGCGCAACACCACCATCCCCACTCGCAAAAGCGAGACCTTCACCACGGCCGAGGACTCCCAGCCGTCGGTCGAGATCCATGTGCTGCAGGGCGAGCGTGAGATGGCGGCGTACAACAAGACGCTGGGCAAGTTCCAGCTCGTCGACCTGCCCCCGGCCCCGCGTGGTATGCCGCAGATCGAGGTCACCTTCGACATCGATGCCAACGGCATCGTCCACGTCGCCGCCCAGGACAAGGCGACCGGCAAGGAGCAGTCGATGACCATCACCGGTCAGAGCAGCCTCGACAAGGACGCCATCGACCAGATGATCAAGGACGCCGAGGCCCACGCGGAAGAAGACCGCAAGCGCAAGGAGGAGGCCGAGGTGCGCAACAACGCCGACGGCCTCGTCTACCAGACCGAGAAGATGATCAAGGATCAAGCCGAGAACATCAACGATGACGAGAAGTCGACCCTCGAAGCCAAGATCGCCGACGTGAAGACGGCGCTCGAGGGCACCGACCTGGAGGCGATCAAGGACGCCACCGAGTCGTTGATGTCGGCAAGCCAGGAGTTCGGCCAGCGCCTGTACGAGCAGGCCGCCGCCGATCAGGCTGCGGCAGGCAACGCCGAGGCCGACACCCCGAGCGACGACGATGTCGTCGACGCCGAGATCATCGATGACGACGAGCAGACGTCGTGAGCGACGAGACCAACGACGCAGCGGCTGCCGATGTGGAGGATGGTGCCGCTGAGGCACCGGCCGATACAACCGCAGCCGACGCGCCGGTGACGGTCGAGGATCTCGTCGTTGCGCTCGAGGCGGTCACGGCTGAGCGAGATCAACATCTCGCCGATCTGCAGCGGGTGTCCGCCGAGTTCCAGAACTTCCGCAAACAAACCGAGAAGCGCAACTCGGACTTCGCAGCCCAGGCTGGCTCGCGAGTCGCCGAAGCGCTCCTGCCGGTGCTCGATGCGTGCGACGCAGCGGCCCAGCAGGGAGTCGAGGGTGTGGAACCGATCGCTGGTCAGCTTCGGGGTGAGCTCGAACGAGCCGGCCTGCAGGTGATCGCCGAGGTCGACGCTCCGTTCGATCCGAATCTGCACGAGGCTGCCATGAGCGAGCCCGGCGACGATGGTCAGGACGGCCCGATCGTCGCTCAGGTTCTGCGTACGGGGTACGCCTGGAACGGTCGGGTGCTGCGGGCGGCGATGGTGAAGGTGAAGGGTTGATCCATCCGTGGATCGACCAGTGAACGTCAGCGAGTGAGACGAAAGGAGGCAGGCGATGGCCGAACCCCAGCGTGAATGGTTCGAAAAGGACTTCTACAAGGTGCTCGGTGTCGCCGAGGACGCCTCCGACAAGGACATCACCAAGGCGTACCGCAAGCTCGCCCGAGAGCTGCATCCGGACAAGAATCCGGGTGACGCCGCAGCAGAGGAGCGATTCAAAGAAGTCTCCGCCGCGTACGACGTCGTCGGCGACGAGGAAAAGCGCAAGCGTTACGACGAAGTCCGGCGTCTCGGCCCGATGGCCGGCGGCTTCGGTGGCGGCGGCTCCGGCCCCGGCGGGTTCAACGTCGGGTTCGACGATCTCAGCGATCTGCTCGGCGGTTTCTTCGGTCGCGGAGGTGGCACTCCGCCCGGGTTCCGCAGCGCCCAGCAGCGACCCCAGCGAGGCACCGATGTCGAGGCCGATCTCGCCCTCGACTTCGAGGACGCGGTCAACGGAATCGAGACGACGATCCATCTCAACAGCGGCGAGGGTCCGCGCGACATCAAGGCGCGGATTCCGGCCGGCGTTACGACCGGCAAGAAGATCCGGCTGAAGGGCCGCGGTTCGCCCGGCCGTTTGGGTGGCCCGCCCGGCGACCTCTTCATCAAGGTCACCGTCCGCGACCACCACCTGTTTGGTCGGGCCGGCAAGGACCTCACGCTCGAGGTGCCGATCACCTTTGCCGAAGCCACCCTCGGCGCCGACATCTCGGTGCCCACCCTTGATGCAGGTCCCGTGAAGATGCGCATTCCGCCGGGCACCTCCTCGGGCAAAACCTTCCGTCTGCGTGGCAAGGGCGGGTCGGGTGATCTGTTGGTCACCGTCGTCGTTGCCGTGCCCGAAGCGCTCTCGGACGAACAGAAAGCGGCGGTTGAGGCGTTCGCCGCCGCAAGTGACGATTCACCCCGCACCCACCTGGGCGTGTGAACATCGATTGGGGAGAGGAACGAATGGACAACGAACGTTTCAATCGGGCGGTGTACGTCATCTCGGTCGCCGCCGAACTGGCGGGGATGCATCCTCAGACCTTGCGCATCTATGAGCGCAAGGGGCTCGTCGAACCATCGCGCACCGGTGGTGGAAGTCGTCGGTACAGCGATGCCGACATCGCCCTGCTCAGCCGAATTCAGGAGCTCACCAACGAGGGCATGAACCTGGCCGGCGTGAAGCGGGTGTTGGAGCTCGAAGCGCGCGTCGCCGAGCTCGAAGCGAAACTCGGCGCCGCACGGCAGCAGACCGCCGACGCCGTTGCCGAAGCACATCGCGAGCACCGGCGTGATCTCGTGCCGCTGCATCAAGCGCAGAGCATCACCATCTACAAGCGCGGTGGCTGACCGCAAGTAGCCTCGCCGTCGTGCGCATCGCCTATGTCGGCCCCGTTCCACCTCATCGCGGCGGCATCGCGCAGCACGGGTCGTGCACGGTTGAGGCGTTCGAGCGTCTCGGGCATGAGGTCGTGGTCGAGTCGTGGCAGTCGTTGTACCCGGCGGCGCTGTTCAAGGGCGAGCTACCGTCGGTGCCACGGCGTGATGGGCGGGTGCGATTTCGGTTGCGGTGGTGGAACCCGCTCGGCTGGGTCCTCGCAGGGCGCCGGTGTCGGTCTGCTGACCTGATCGTGTTCCCATGGGTCACGCCGTTCCATGCCGTCGCCTTGTGGGTGCTGCTGCGGGTCGCAGGCCGTTCGGCTGTCGCGTTCGTGCACAACCCTGAACCCCACGAACGCATGCCCTTCACGCGGCCCTTGCTGCGAATGGTGATGCGTCGTTGTGAGGGATCGGTGGTCCATGCCGAGACGGCTGCAGTTGTGATGCGTGAGCGCACCAGACTCGAACGCATTGCGGTGACACCCCATCCGCCGAACCTGGCGATCGGCGCTGAGCCGATGCCGGAGCGTCCGCCGTTGCGTTTGCTCTTCCTCGGCTTCGTCCGGGCCTACAAGGGAGCCGATCTGGCGATCGATGCAGTTGCAGAATTGCGGCGCCGCAGTGTCGATGTCCGCCTCACGATCGCAGGTGACTTCTGGGAGGATCCAGCGCCGATGCGTGAGGATCTTGCGACGCGGATGCTCGCCGACGTGGTCGAGTTGCGAGTCGGTTATGTGCCCGATGAGGAGATCGGCCCCATCCTCGCCGAGCACCACCTCGTGGTTGCCCCGTATCGGAGCGCGACGGTGTCGGGTATCGCCCCGTTGGCGTTCGCCGCCGGCCGGCCGATGGTCGTGACCCCGGTCGGCGGCCTCCCGGAGGCCATCGAGCATGGTGTCAACGGGGTGGTCGCCGATGCCGTCGATGCGGTGTCTGTGGCCGATGCGGTGCTCGCCGCAGCGGACCGACTCGATGAACTCGCTGCGGGGGCTGCGGCCTCGTCGAGTTGCTGGGAGGACGTTGCGTCGGCCCTGCTCGCCGTCCGCGCCTGACACCGCACGCGATCGGCCACGAACGGCACGGCGCTGTTCGCCCCGGCGAACAATCCCCCCGGATCTGGAATACATCGGCCTCGGGCAAAGTTGAGTCAGAGACACTCAAGTTTGTTGGCCTCACCGAGCTGGCACCTGGAGGTTCCCCCATGACGCTCGATCCCAATCGTTGGACGCTCAAAGCGACCGAAGCCTTCTCGGCGGCCACCGAACTCGGTCGGTCTGCCTCGCACCCGGAGATCGTTCCGGAACACCTATTGCTCTCCCTGCTCGGCCAGGAAGAGGGGATTGTCCTTCCGCTCCTGCACCGGGTTGGGGTCGACATCGTCGCCGCGCGCAACGAGGCCGGACTCGTCCTCGACAAACTGCCCAACGCCTATGGCTCCGAGCCCCAGCTCAGCCGGGCCCTGCGTAACGTCTTCGACAAAGCCAGCCAGGTTCGCGAAGACCTCACCGACGAGTACCTCTCCACCGAGCATCTCCTGCTCGCGTTGCACGGCCAGTGCAAGGGCCTCGGCGGGGTCGACCACGAGACCTTGCTCACCGCGCTTCGCGAGGTGCGAGGAAGTCATCGCGTCACCAGCCAGACCCCCGAGAATCAGTACCAGGCGCTCGAGCGGTTCGGTCTCGACCTCACCGATCGGGCCCGCAAGGGCGAACTCGATCCGGTGATCGGCCGCGATGAGGAGATCCGCCGGGTGATCCGGGTGTTGAGCCGTCGCACGAAGAACAACCCGGTGTTGATCGGCGAGCCGGGGGTCGGAAAGACCGCCATCGTCGAGGGGCTTGCCCAGCGCATCGTCGAAGGCGACGTCCCCACAAGCCTCCAGAACAAGCGCCTCATCAGCCTCGATCTCACCTCGATGGTCGCTGGCGCGAAGTACCGCGGCGAGTTCGAGGAGCGACTGCAAGCGGTACTCAAGGAGATCGAGGACGCCGACGGCGAGATCGTCACCTTCATCGACGAAATGCACACGGTCGTGGGCGCAGGCGGCGGCGCCGACGGCGCCATGGACGCCGGCAACATGCTGAAGCCGATGCTCGCCCGGGGCCGTCTGCGAATGGTGGGCGCCACCACGCTCGACGAGTACCGGAAGTACATCGAGAAGGATCCGGCTCTTGAGCGGCGCTTTCAGCAGGTGCTGGTCGAACCACCGTCGGTCGAGGCTGCGGTGGCGATCCTGCGCGGCCTGAAAGAGCGCTACGAGATTCATCACGGTGTCCGCATCCAAGACGCGGCGCTTGTCGCGGCGGCGGTTCTCAGCGATCGCTATCTCACCGGACGTCACCTTCCCGACAAGGCGATCGACCTCATCGACGAGGCGGGCTCGTCGCTTCGGATCGAGATCGACTCGGTGCCGACCGAGATCGACGTCGTGGAGCGGCGCATCCGCCAGATCGAGATAGAGCGGCTCGCCCTCGCCAAGGAGACCGACGCAGTCTCCGCAGAGCGGCTCCAGGATCTCGATCGCGAGATCGCCGATCTCCAGGAGGAGCTCGCCGGTCTCACTGTTCGATGGCAGTCGGAGAAGGACGCCATCGAGTCGCTGCAGGCCATCAACGAAGAGCTCGACCAACTCCGGGGCGAGGTCGATCGCGAAACCGATCTCGAGAAGGCCGCTCAGCTCCGCTACGGCCGCATCCCCGATCTCGAAGGGGCCTTCGAGGAGGCTCGTGAGAGGCTCGACACGATCCAGGCCCAGGACTCGATGCTGAAGGAGGAGGTCACCGAGGAGGACATCGCCGAGGTGGTGTCGCGCTGGACGGGCGTGCCTGTCAGCCGGCTGATGGAAGGCGAGGTGCAAAAGCTCGTCCGTCTCGAAGATCACCTCCACGAGCGGGTGATCGGCCAGGACGATGCCGTGTCGGTCGTCGCCAACGCGATCCGGCGTAGCCGGGCCGGCCTCGCCGATCCCAACCGACCGATCGGCAGCTTCCTCTTCCTCGGCCCGACTGGTGTCGGCAAGACCGAGCTGGCGCGGTCGCTGGCGGCGTTCTTGTTCGATGACGAACGCTCGATGGTCCGCATCGACATGTCGGAGTACCAGGAGAAGATCAGCGTCAGTCGACTGATCGGCGCACCTCCCGGCTATGTCGGCTACGACGAGGGCGGTCAACTCACTGAGACCGTCCGGCGGCGGCCATACAGCGTCGTGCTGCTCGACGAGGTCGAGAAGGCCCATCCCGACGTGTTCAACACCCTGCTGCAACTGCTCGACGATGGCCGCCTCACCGATGGCCAGGGTCGCACGGTCGACTTCAGCAATGTCGTGTTGATCATGACGTCGAACCTCCCCGGCGAGCCCGGTGACTTTTTCCGACCCGAGTTCGTGAACCGCATCGACGACATCGTGCGGTTCCGGCCACTCACCGAAGCCGATCTGGTGTCGATCGTCGACATCCAACTCGCCGGCCTCGGCACGCGCCTGGCCGAGCGGCGTCTCTCGCTTGTGGTGACCGACGAGGCGAAGGAGGCCCTGGCGGCCAAGGGCTTCGACCCGGCGTTCGGTGCTCGCCCGCTGAAGCGGTTGATCCAACGTGAGATCGGCGACCGTTTGGCGCTCGCCGTATTGGAAGGTCGCTATCTCGAAGGCGACACGGTCACCGTTGATATCGAATCCGATCTATCGCTATCCCCACCTGGGGAAACCGTTGGGGATACGGCTGTGGACAACCCGGCGGGGTCGGGTGAACCGGGCGGGGAGACGCCAGATCCAGCACCGCGGACCTTCGTTCTGCGCTGAACGCAGACAATGGGCGCGTCGCCGTTGATGACAAAAGGGCTGCTCAAGCCGCCTCGGTTCCGTTAGCCTCTCGTGGTAACGCAAATCCGCGAGAGGAGTGCGCCGTGCCCGCGACCGTTGTCGTCGGTACTCAATGGGGAGACGAGGGGAAGGGCAAGTTCACCGACCTCGTCGCCAAGGAGATGGAGCTGGTCGTCCGCTACCAGGGTGGCCACAACGCTGGCCACACCCTCGTGGTCGATGGCGAGAGTTTCGCCCTCCAGCTCGTCCCGAGTGGAGTGCTCTACGACCACATCACGCCGGTGATCGGCAATGGTGTGGTCGTCGATCCCCGAGTGTTGATCAGCGAGATGGACATGCTCGAGTCCCGGGGCGTCGACACGTCGACCCTCAAGGTTTCCGGCAACGCCCATCTGATCATGCCGTACCACCAAGAGCTCGATGCCCTGCACGAACGCAACCTCGGCGATGCCAAGCTCGGCACGACCAAGCGGGGCATCGGCCCGGCGTACGCCGACAAGGCAATGCGTGTCGGTCTGCGGGTCCAGGATCTCACCGATCCCAAGATCTTCCGGGCCAAGCTCGATGTTGCCCTCGGCTACACCAACCAGGTGCTCACCAAGGTCTTCAACCAGCAGCCGGTCGATCCCGACGAGATCGCCGCCGAGTACCTCGATACGTGCGCGCCGCGGGTCATCCCACACATTGGCGACGCCATTTCGATCGTGCACAACGCACTCGAGGCTGGCCAGCACATCCTGCTCGAGGGGGCGCAGGCGACCTTCCTCGATCTCGACCACGGCACGTACCCGTTCGTCACCTCGTCGAACCCGGTGTCCGGCGGCGCATGCACTGGTGCCGGTGTTGGCCCGCGCGACATCGAACGCATCATCGGCATCGCGAAGGCGTACGTCACGCGAGTCGGTTCCGGTCCGTTCCCGACCGAGTTGTTCGACGAGGTCGGCGACCACCTTGTCGATGTCGGACACGAGTACGGGACCAACACGGGCCGTCGCCGTCGCCCCGGCTGGTTCGATGCCGTGATGATGCGCCATGCCGCCCGCATCAACTCGCTGTCGGAGATCGCGCTTACGAAACTCGACGTGCTCGATCAACTCGACGAGGTCAAGGTCTGTGTCGCCTACGAGATCGATGGCGTCCGGCATGATCATCTGCCGTACCACCAGTCGGACCTCCACAAGGCCGTTCCGGTCTACGAGACCCTGCCTGGCTGGAAGACCGACATCAGCAACGTCACCCGTCCCGACGATCTGCCGGTGGCGGCAGCCGACTACATCGCCTTCCTCGAGGAGCAGATCGGTGTGCCGATCCGGCTTGTCGGCGTGGGTCCGGGTCGCGAACAGTTTCTCGATCGAGCTGTCTGACCCCGTGGGGATGGTCGAACAGCGTGTTTTGCTGCTCGATCAGCCCGGGTTCTTGAAGACTCCTGAACGGAATGGAACGGTGAGGCCGTGACGACAGATCCCATGGTGAATGTGCTCTCGGCTCGGTACGCGAGCGAAGCGATGAACGAGGTGTGGTCGCCCGAGCGCAAGGTCGTGCTCGAGCGTGAACTGTGGATCGCCGTGATGCGGGCGCAGCAGCGACTCGGTGTCGCCGTACCCGACGAGGCAATCGAGGCCTACGAGTCGGTCAAGGACCAGGTCGACCTGGCGTCGATCGCTGAGCGCGAGTCGGTCACCCGCCACGACGTCAAGGCCCGCATCGACGAGTTCTGCGCGTTGGCCGGTCACGAACACATCCACCGAGGAATGACCTCGCGTGATCTCACCGAGAACGTCGAGCAACTCCAGGTCCGGCGATCGCTCGAGATCGTGCGCGACCGTCTCGTCGCTCTCCTTGCCCGCTTCTCGTCGCTCGCCGAGCGCCACGCAGGCGAGGTGATGGTCGCCCGCACCCACAACGTCGCCGCCCAGGCCACTACCCTCGGCAAGCGGTTTGCCGATGTTGCGGAAGAGACGATGATCGGGTTCGAGCGGGTCGAGGAACTCCTTGCTCGCTACCCGCTCCGCGGTCTGAAGGGTCCGGTCGGCACTCGTCTCGACCAGCTCGATCTGCTCGGGGATCCCGATCGGGTCGACGAGCTCGAGCAGGCGGTCGCCGAGCACCTCGGTTTCTCGCGCGTGCTCGATTCCGTCGGCCAGGTGTATCCCCGTTCGCTCGACCTTGACGTCGTGTCGGCGATTGCGCAGGCCGTCTCGGCTCCGTCGAGCGCGACCACCACGCTTCGCCTCATGGCTGGTCACGAGTTGGCGACTGAGGGCTTCCGCCCGGGCCAGGTCGGCTCGTCGGCGATGCCGCACAAGATGAACGCCCGAAGCGCGGAACGGGTCAACGGTCTCAAGCTCGTGATCGACGGCCATCTCACGATGGCGGCGGGCTTGGCCGGCCGTCAATGGAACGAGGGCGACGTGAGCTGCTCCGTCGTGCGGCGGGTCATGTTGCCCGATGCGTTCATGGCTGCCGACGGTCTCATCCAGACTGCGCTCAGCGTGTTCGACGAGTTCGGGGTCTTCCCGGCGGTCGTCGAGGCCGAGCTGCGCCGCGACCTTCCCTTCCTCGCCACCACCCGAATTCTGACCGCTGCGGTCGATGGTGGGCTCGGCCGTGAAGCGGCGCACGAGTTGGTCAAGGAACACGCCGTGGCCGCCGCTCTCGATCGGCGTGAAGGTGGCGAGTACGCGTCGCTCGTTGAACGTCTCGCTGATGATTCGGTGATGCCGCTCGACCGTGATGAGCTTGAGGCGTTGCTTGCGAATCCGCAGGAGTTCACCGGCACGGCTATCGCGCAGGTCGGGCGAGTGGTCGCTCGTGCGAATGCCGTCCTGGCTGCGCACCCCGAGGCGGCGTCAGCCGCTGCCGAGGTCCGGGTTTGATCAGCTCCCGCGGGTGATGCCAGCCCGCTTGAGGAGCGGAGTGGGAACCCCGAATTCCTTCCATGCGGCGTAGGAGATGCCCTTGCGTTCGCTGTAGGCCTTGGCCACGGCGACGAACCGATCCTCGAGGGCGCTGAGGTCGACCGGCCGTTCGGCTGCCTCGAGTTCGGTCACGAGATCCATACGCTCCTGAATCATCTGGAGCCGGCTCATCGGGTCGGCGGTTTCGAGGTTCGAATCGATCGTCGCAAGCCGTGCCCGAATGGTCGCAGGTGTGCGTTTGCGGCCGCGCTTCGGCTTGTGGTTCTCGAGGGCCTCGAGGTAGGCGCGCACGGCGCTTCCCTGCGCTCGGCCCTCTGCCAGAGCGGCCTTGTGCTCGGCGGTCATTTCTCCAGGACGAGGTGCCATTCGCAGGAGCCTAGCGCTGAACGTTGTTCAGAGACGACGCTGAGTTTCGGAATGGCGCCGAAGCCCGGAAGGCCCGCCGACGGCTGCAAGGGGGTTCGGGCCGGCGGCCCCGCTAGCGTCGCGGGCCATGAGCAAGGTCCCAACCGCCGCCTATTCCATCGGGCTGAAGATCGTTCTCGACAACGTTCCCGGCACCCTCGGCCGTTTTGCCGTCGCCATCGGCGAAGCCGGCGGCAACATCGCCGGCGCGACCGGCTTCGAGGCGAAGGGCCCCAGCGTCTCGCGCACCATCGACATCCATGCCCGTGACGAGGCTCACGGTCGCAAACTCGTCGACGTGGCCAACACCTTGGCGGGTGTCACCGTGGTCGAATGGTGGGACCGCACCTTCCGCATCCACGAAGGCGGCAAGATCGAGGTACTGCCGCTGTGCGGCGTTGCCGACGCCCACGATCTCGCCATGGCGTACACCCCTGGGGTCGCCCGCGTGTGCATGGCCATCCATGACGACGTGGCGAAAGCCCACGAGTACACGATCAAGAAGAACACGGTCGCCATCGTCAGCGACGGCACCGCCGTGCTCGGCCTCGGCGACATCGGACCCGAAGCCGCCATGCCGGTGATGGAGGGCAAGGCGCTGCTGTTCAAGGAGTTCGCCGGCGTCGATGGTTTCCCGATCTGCCTCGACACGAAAGACCCCGACGAGATCATCGAGACCGTCGAGCGAATCGCCCCGACCTTCGGTGGCATCAACCTCGAGGACATCGCCGCACCGGCGTGCTTCACCATTGAGGACACCCTCAAGCAACGTCTCGACATCCCGGTCTTCCACGATGACCAGCACGGCACGGCGGTGGTGACCCTTGCCGGTCTCACCAACAGCCTCAAGCTCATCGACAAGAAGCCGGAGGACTGCTCGGTGGTGATCTCTGGCATGGGCGCTGCGGGGCTTGCCATCGGCAAGATCCTGCGCGACGCCGGGTACGGCGAACTCATCGGTGTCGACTCCACCGGTTCGATCTACTCGGGCCGCGACCGACTGAACTTCGCGAAGGAGTGGTTCGCCGACCACACCAACCCCGACCGCAAAGCCGGGACCCTCCAAGACGTGCTCGAAGGTGCGGACATCTTCATCGGTGTGTCCGCCCCCGACCTGATCGACGCAAGCGACCTTCGCAAGATGGCGCCGAATCCGATCGTTTTCGCGATGGCCAATCCCGATCCGGAGATTCGTCCCGAAGCGGCCGACGGGCTTGCCGCAGTCATGGCCACCGGCCGGAGTGACTTCCCGAATCAGATCAACAATGTGCTGGCGTTCCCCGGCATCTTCCGCGGTGCCTTCGACGTCGGTGCCCACAGCATCACCGAGTCGATGAAGGTCGCGGCCGCACACGCAATCGCCGCCACCGTCGACGAGGACGATCTCACGCCGAACTTCGTCGTGCCCTCGGTGTTCGACCTCACGGTGGCGCCCGCTGTCGCGGCCGCTGTTGCGAACGCCGCAGTGATCGACGGCGCCATCCGTTCCTGACGTGAAGACGCCGCCATCGAGCGGAGTTCGCTACGGTCCTGCGCTATGACCGAGCATCTCCTCGCGCCCGTGAAGATCGGTTCGATGACGTTGGCCAACCGCATCGCCATGGCGCCGATGGGCGTCGAGATCGTCGGTGACGACGGCATGGCTAACGACGAGGTCATCGCCTACTACGAAGCACGGGCCGCCGGCGGTGCCGGACTCCTCATCACCGAGGTCGCGGCCTTTGCCTACCCACATGGCGCCAACTCGGTCCACCAGTTGGCGATGTCGGACGACCGCTACATCCCGGCGCTGCGCAAGCTCACCGACGCCGTCCATCGCCATGGCGCGAAGATCGCCGTGCAGTTGGTGCACCACGGCAAGATCAGCCGTGTCGATGTCGCTAACGGCGATCCGGTCTATGTGCCGTCGTTGCCCGAGTGGCACGGCTCGCTCGACATGATCAACGACCTGTCGATCGACGAACTGATGGCGATGGCGGCCGCGTCGGGTGGCGTCGACATGAAGCCGCAGTTCCACGCCATGACCACCGACGAGATTGCAGCGATCACCGAGCAACTCGGGGATGCGGTCGTCCGCGCCCGAGCAGCCGGGTTCGACGCGGTTGAGATTCACGGCGCCCACGGCTACCTCCTCTCCGGGTTTTTGTCTCGCCAGTGGAACCGGCGCGACGACGAGTACGGCGGTCCGATCGAGAACCGGGCCCGGTTCCTGTGCGAGGTCGTCACCGAAGCGAAATCGCGCACCGGTGGAGACTTCCCGGTCTGGGTGCGCCTCGATGCGCTCGAGTACCGAACACCCGACGGCATCACCTTCGACGAGTGTGAGATCACCGCCCGACTCGCAGTCGAAGCCGGTGCTGACGCCATCCACCTGTCCGCCTACGGAGACATGACCTCGGGCCAGGCGTTCACCGACGGCATGATCCTCGATCAGGAAGCGAAGCACTCGGCGCTGAGTGGCCGCCTCACCGAGGCGCTGCCGGTCCCGGTGATCGCCGTCGGGCGGATCCGGCCGAGCACCGGCGATCAGATGATCGGTCACGGCAAGACCGACATCGTCGCAATGGGGCGGCAGATGCTCGCCGACCCCGAAACAGGACGGAAGGTTCGTGAGAACCGGGTCGAGGAGATCCGGCCCTGCATCAACTGTTACGTCTGCGTCGCCCAACCCTTCTTCGACCGTCGGGTGAAGTGCGCAGTGAATCCCGTGCTCGCCCGCGAGTCGGAACTCGGTGCCGTCGAGTCCACGCCGGCCGAGACGCCAAAGAAGATCGTGGTCGTCGGTGGCGGGCCTGCCGGACTCGAAGTCGCTCGCGTCGCGACCCTGCGAGGGCACGACGTCACCGTCTTCGAAGCGGCGCGCAACATCGGCGGCGCGTTGCGGTTCGCAGCGCTGCTCTACGAACCCAACCTTCGGCTGCTCAGGTGGTACGAGCACGAGATGCGGCGCCTAGCCGTCGACGTCCGCACCGCCACGACCGCAACCCCCGAGGCGGTTGCTGCGCTCTCGCCTGATCATGTCGTCGTGGCGACCGGTGCGGCCCGCACCCGCTCGACGCTGCCCGGCGCCAACCGCTCCCACGTCTTCGACGGCGACGACCTCCGCGAGTTGCTCACCGGCGACGGCGCCACCGGGGCGGCGAAGAAGCTTCCGTTGCCGGCTCGTCTCGCGCTCGGCATCGGTCGTCGGATCGGCTTGATCGACGACCCGGGGATCCTGGCCAAGCTCACCGAGCAGTACATGCCGGTGGGGAAGCGGGTGGTGATCATCGGCGGTGGTCTCGTCGGCGCCGAACTCGCCGAGTTCTTGATGGAACGTAGCCGGAAGGTCACCGTACTCGAGGAAGGCGACAAGCTTGCGCTCGAGATGGCCCACCCTCGGCGCTGGCGGGTGCTCGGTGATCTCCGTGATCACGGCGTCGCGCTCGTTACCGGAGCCCGTGACATCGCGATCGGGGCCGACCGCGTCACCTGGTTGACCGACGAGGGCGAGGCCAGCGCAGCTGCCGACACCGTCGTGATCGCTCAACTGGTCGATGGCGATCTCGGCGTGGCCGAGGCCTTCACGGAAGCCGGCTTCGAGCCGATCGTGATCGGTGATGCAGGCGGGGTCGGCTACCTCGAAGGGGCGATCCACGCCGGCTGGCACACCGCCGCTGCGTTCTGAGGTCGAAAACGCCATCACCCCGACCGGATCGGCCGGGGTGATGTTCGAATGGTGGTCGGGACCGGCGTCGATCCGGTGACCTACCGCTTTTCAGGCGGTCGCTCTGCCAACTGAGCTACCCGACCTCTGGGTGCGCACTGCATCTTCGGCAAGGCGCATGTGCGGTCCTGACGGGATTTGAACCCGCGGCCTCCACCTTGACAGGGTGGCGATCACTCCAAACTGATCTACAGGACCCCTCGCTCGGCGGACCGAACGAAATGGGAACGGTAGAGGTCGTTCATCGCGATGACAACCTGCAACCGTCTCGCACCCCATACGGGATTCGAACCCGTGTTACCGGCGTGAAAGGCCGGCGTCCTAGGCCGCTGGACGAATGGGGCCTGCCTCCCGGCGGGCCGGGGGCGGAACCATCGGCCGGAGCCGACGGTTCATGGTCGGCGGACCGACCGACTGGGCAGTGTACGGGGTTCCGGCGGGTTCTGGCGGCCGAGAGAAGCGGGATTTGTCAGTCGTCGAGGCTGTTCATCGCAGCGTCGACCAACTGTTCAAGGAGCCAGCCGAGCCATTCGTACAGTGCCACGATCGGCACCCGGTCGTCGCTGGGGTCCAGGTCGTGAAGGGCGTCGTGGCCGATCACGTCGACGTCGAGCCGCTCACCGAGCACGAGACGGAGGGCGTTGAGGCTGTGCATCCACGAGTCGACCCCGGCGTCGTCGAGGACGGTGCCGGCGATGCCTTCCTCGACGACCTCGATCGCCTCGAGCCGCGACGCCAGCAGCTCGTCGGTGACCATCTGGCGGTAGAACGCCTCGGCATCAGGGTCGTCGGGTCGGGCCGGTGGCGACAGCCGACGCAGGGCAGGGTCGGTCTCGTCCATCACCAGTTCGCGCAGCTGAGGCAGGACGTGGCGAAGCATGTCCTGCTCGTCGTCGGGCAGTTCGACGACGACCTGGCCGTTCTTCCAGCGGAAACGACGACGAGAGAAGGCCGCCATCACTGGTCCTGTTCGAGCGTGGCCCACAGACCGTGCTCGTGGAGCCGAAAGACGTCGAGCTCGGCCTTCTCACGAGCGCCGGACGACACGACCGCGCGGCCCTCCACGTGCACCTGCATCATCAACTGCTCCGCTTTGTCCTTGGAGTAGCCGAAGACCTTCCGGAACACGAAGGTCACGTACGACATGAGATTGATCGGGTCATCCCAGACGATCACCTTCCACGGGTGATCGAACGCCACGTCGTCCTCGGTGTCGGTGCCTGGCGTGGTGAGCGGGGCCGTCATACGAGAACACGATCGCGCGTCGGCACCTGTTCGACCTGCCACGCAAGGCGCACGAGCTGGATCCAGGTGATCGAGGCGAGGGTGATGTGGACCGCCACGAGCTGGACCGGAACGCCGGTGAAGTACTGCCAGTAGCCGACTGCGCCTTGAGCGACCAGCAGGGTCATGAGCCGCATCGCTTGCTCACGCAACGCGAACTTCTCGGCCTGATGGGCTCGGCGGATGATCACGAGCACCACGGCGAGCACCGTGAACGCCGTGATCGAGTGGATGCGAGTCACGTCTCGGACCAGGAACGGGAGGCGGTCGGCGACGAGTTCGTCGTCACTGCCGGAGTGCGGGCCTGACCCGGTGACGATCGTGCCGGTGACGAGCAGGATCGAGCCGAAGACGAAGAGGGCGCGGCTTGCGTTGCGGATCGGACGGTCGTGATCCGATGGTGCGCCGATCCAGAGCGGTGCCGGGTCGGCGATGTCGGTCTTGGCCTTCTCGATCAGCACCGCCGCGTTCCACAACAGCACCATCGACAAGATGAAGTGCCCCATCGTGAAACGAGGGTCGAGGTGGGTGAGCACGAGCACCGCCCCGAGCAGGATCTGGGCGACCACGCCGGCGACGAGTCCCCATGACCACCAGATCAGGTCGCGTCGTTTCGGGCCGCGGCGAATCGACCCGAGGACGGCGAGCACCACGGCGATCGTGACGACCCCGGTGAAGAGACGGTTCCCGAATTCGATGAGCGCATGGTGTTCGAGCGAGGCGACGAACTGGTCCTCTTCACACGTCGGCCAGTCCGAGCAGCCGAGGCCGGAACCGGTGAGCCGGACGGCCGCCCCGGTGATCACGATGACGGCCAGAGACCAGAGTGCGCCTCGGGCGAGCTGGACGTAGCGCTCAGGCGAAATCGCACCACGGAACATGGCCAAGACGTTAGGGCCAGCTGGTTGGAGTTGCCTCAGCGGCCGTAGCCTGAGGGCGTGTCCGCAACCGCCCACGCGCCGACGCGCCCGAAGATCCTTGCGTTCATCGCCCTGATGAAACTGCGGATCGTCGAGTTGCTGCTCGTCACCACGGTGCCGACCATGATCGTCGCCGAGGGCGGCCTGCCATCGCTGTGGTTGATCTTCGCCACCGTCTTCGGCGGCACGCTCGCCGCCGGCGGCGCCCACGCCTTCAACATGTACATCGATCGCGACATCGATGCCCTGATGGAGCGCACCAAGGATCGCCCGCTCGTCACCGGTGAGGTCACGCCGCGCCAAGCGCTCGTGTTCGCCTTCGGTGTCGAGATCGTCGCCTTCCTGTGGCTGTGGGGCACCGTGAACCTGCTGTCGGCTTGCCTCGCCGTCAGCGCCACCCTGTTCTACGTCTTCGTGTACAGCCTCTGGCTGAAGCGCAACTCCACGGCCAACATCGTCATCGGCGGTGCTGCCGGGGCGGTGCCCGTGCTCGTGGGCTGGTCGGCGGTCACCAACACGCTCGACTGGCCGCCGGTCGTGCTCTTCGCCATCATCTTTTACTGGACCCCTCCGCACTTCTGGGCCTTGGCGATTCGCTACCGAGACGATTACCAGGCAGCCGACGTGCCGATGTTGCCGGCGGTGAAATCGCTCAAGACCACCGCCACCCGCATCATCCTCTACACCGTGTTGCTCTGGGGCCTGACGCTCGCGTTCGCCCCGGTCGCTGACATGGGGGCCATCTATGTCGGCGTCGCCATCGTCATCGGCGCCGTGTTCCTCGGCCTTGCGGTGAAGGTGTACCGGGATCCTCAACCGAACGTGGCGATGGCGCTGTTCGGTTGGTCGATCACCTATGTGACCCTGCTTTTCGGCGCCATGGCAGTCGATGTCATGGTGCGAAACGGTCTCTAGGCAGGCGCTGCGGCCGTTCATCCGGACCCGAACCGGTCCGAGTTGCGCAAAAAGGATCGAGAACGCGCCAAACGGTGCGAGATAGCGCCGCATTTCCTTGCGCTGGGTTTCCGTTCCGGGCGGCCGACACCTGTAGGATCGGCCGAGTTCGTGTCCGAGCTGTCCGGGCGCGCGCCAAAAACATTTCAGCGATGAGGGCAGGGGCCCTCGCCGTAGAGGATTGCAGAACCCATGACGATGACTGAGTCACCGCCTTCGGAGGCGGCCGAGTCCAGTGCTGCGCCGCTTCCCGCGGTCGGCGGACTGTACGACTGGCTGACCACCAGCGATCACAAGGCGATTGGCCGAATCTGGCTGCGCTTCGGCGCCCTGTCGCTCCTCTTCTTCTCCGTGATCGATGTCCTGATCTCCTTCGAGCGGCTTGACGCCGACGCGATCGACGTGTTCGGCGGGGTGAACAGCTACTTCCAGATGTGGTCGCTGTATCGCTTCGGCATCGTGCTGATGGTCGCAATCCCGCTGTTCGTCGGTCTCGCCACCGTCATCACCCCGATGCAGGTCGGCAGCACCAACATCGCCTTCCCCCGAGCGGCGCTCGCGGCGGCGTGGGGCTATGTGCTCGGCACGCTGATCACCGTCATCTCGGTTCTCTCCGGTGGCGGCTGGGGTGCGCTCGACGGCGTTTCCGGCGACGAAGCCGACGCCATCCGACTCACCCTCCTCGGCACCGGCATGGTGATGGTGTCGATCATCCTCGGCACCATCTGTGTCGCCACCACCGTGGTGTCGTTGCGCACCTCGGGCATGGGTCTCACCAAGGTCCCGCTGTTCGCCTGGTCGATGCTCGTCGCCGGCAGCGTCTGGGTCCTCACCCTCCCGGTCGCCATCGCCAACATCGCGATCCTCTCCATCGACCTCTCCGGCGGCGCCGGCCTCTTCGTCGGCGCACCCAACCCCGACTTCGACGTGTACGCCCAGCTGGCATGGATTCTCGACCAGCCCGCCGTGTACGCCGCCGCCGTTCCTGTTCTCGGTGTCGCCGGCTCGATCATCCCGGTCGTCGCCAAGGGCCGCCAGGTCAGCCACGAGGCGATGATGATCCTCATCGGCCTCGCCGGCCTGCTCGCCATCGGCGGCTGGTCGCAGCCGTTCTTCGGCGATGAGCGCGACACGCTGGTGTACATCGCCTTCGGTGTTGCCGCCCTCGTTCCCGTGCTCGCCTCGCTCGGCGGCAACGGCGCCACGCTCGTCGCCGGCGAAGCGCCGGTCGGCATTCCGCCTGCCCACATGATCGGTGCGCTCGGCTCGATGCTGCTCTTCTTGGCCGCCACCGCCGCTGGCGCGCTGCGTGTCATCGATCCACTCGACCTCATCGGGACCACCGCCGATACCGGTGTGCTCAACCTCGTTGCGGTCGCCGCCATTCTCGGAGCGCTCGGCGGCTGGTGGTTCTGGGCCCCGAAGACCGACGGTCGCCTCTTCTCCGGGATCCAGGGGCTTGGCGCCATGACCCTTCTCTTGCTCGGTGGTGTCCTGCTCGGCGCCACCGACGTGATCGCCGGGTTCGTCGACACCCCCGACGTGCTGCTGGCGTCCGCCGACGACAGCCTCGGCGACGCCATGATCGTCCTGTCGATGGTCGGCTCGATCGTCGTGCTGCTCGGCGTCCTTGGCGCACTCGGTGCGATCGCCCTGGCCTACGTCAAGCCGGGCGAGGCCGACGACGACCCGTGGGGCGGCCACACCCTCGAGTGGGCCACCGCCACGCCGCCGCCCGCCGGCAACTTCGCCGAGCCGCCTGCCCGAGTCCGCTCGGAGGCACCGCTGCTCGATGAGACGCCCGGCGACGAGGGAGGGGAGTCCTAATGACCGCCACCACCACCCAGCTCGCCGCTCCCGCAATCCGCCGGCCTCGCACGGTGCTCGTCGGCACCATGTTCGCCAGCGGCGCTGCCCTCATGACCTACTTCGGCGTGCTCGCCGTCTATGTCAGCGAGCGGGCCGGCGCCCGGGACGCCGGAGAGGAATGGTTCCCGGAGGGTGTCATCGAACTCGGCCCGTCGGGCTGGATCTTCTGGACCCTCGTGCTTGCCGCCTTTACGGTTCAGTGGGCTGTGCAGGCAATCCGCAACGACGACCGCCCCAACGCCTACATCGCACTTGCGCTCACCGGCATGTTCGGGGCGGCGGTGTTCAACCAGCTCTGGTTCATCATCAACGACACCGGGTTCGCGCTGGCTGGCACCCGGGGTCAGTTCCTGTTCTTTGTCATGACCGGCACCTACATTGTCTTCTTGATCGGTGCGGTCGTCTTCCTCGCCCTCACCACGATGCGGGCACTGTTCGGTCAGTTCGGTCCTTCCCAGGACGACGGCGTCGCCGCTGCTGCCATGTTCTGGCATGCGGTCTCCGTCATGTATTGGGTCACCTGGATCGCCATCTTCGTCACCAAGTAGGGATCAGATGTTCACCACGGGCTTCAAGTTCTTCTTCGGACTCACCATCGCCCTCACCATCGGCGCGGTCGCCTACGGGTACTCGACCGGCGGTGAGCACGTCGGGCCGGTCACGCTCGGCTGGAAGGGCGGCGTGGGCGACCATGTCGGCTACCTGGTCCTCATCGGTGGCGCCTTTGCGTCCGCCTGCTTCGCGGGCATCATCGTCGCCTTCCGCGACGCCGACCCGGCTGCCCAGTCCCACTACATGGGCGTCGAGACCATCGCGCCGACCACGCCTGTCACGGGCAGCTTCTGGCCCGTCATCGGTGCCTTCGGTGGCGCTGTGATGGTGCTCGGTCTCGTGCTCGGCTCGGCCGTCTTCGTTCTCGGCCTGGTGATCTGCTCCCTCGTTGCGATCGAGTGGACCATGGACGCCTGGGCCGACCTCGCCACCGGCGACGCCGAGGCCAACAAGGCCCTGCGCGATCGCATCATGGCACCCTTCGAGATCCCCGTCGCCGGCGCCCTCGGCGTCGCCGTCATGGCGCTCGCCGCCAGCCGGATTTTCCTGAACGCGACCAAGCTCGGCGCTGTCGTTTGGGCCGGTCTGATTGCTGTCACCATCTTCGGACTGGGCATCCTCTATGCGGCCCGGCCCAAGATGAACAAGAACGTCATCGCAGGCCTCGTGCTTGCGGTCGGCGTCGCCGTCATCGCCGGTGGCATCGTCACCGCAGTCGACGGTCAGCGCGACTTTGAACATCACGGTGACGACCATGGTGAGGAGCACGGTGAAGACCATTCGGAAGAGGGAGAAGCCAGTGAGTGATTCCCGCACGCGCCTTTTGGGCGCTGTTGCCCTGATCGGCCTGATCACGGCTGGCTGCGCCGGCGACGCCGAACTCGACACGCTGCAACCGCAGAGCGACAACGCCCGCGAGATCGACACCCTCCTCGACCGGGTGCTGGTCATCGCCGGGGTGATCGGCGTCCTTGTGCTCGGCGCCGTGGTCTACATGGCGAAGAAGCAGCGGGTGAAGAGCTACGACGGCGACGACGAATTCCCCGAGCAGATTTCGCACAACAACACCCTGGAGATCGGCTGGACCATCGTCCCGGCGATCATCATGGTCATCGTGGCCGTGCTCACCACGGTCGCGCACTTTTCCATCAACGAAACCGAGGCCAACGCCTACGAGGTCCAGGTTGAAGGTGACTCCACCAGCTGGGAACCGAAGATCGTCGTCGTCGGCCAGCAGTGGTGGTGGGAGTTCCGCTACTACTTCACTGAGGACGTCGATGCTGACTTCCTCGGTGATCCCCGCGACCTCCCGCCAGCCGACATTGTCACGGCCGGACAGATGGTGATCCCGACCGGTCAAGAGGTCGAGTTGCTCGTTACGTCCCGTGACGTGATCCACTCGTTCTGGATCCCGGCGCTCAACGGCAAGCGCGACGCCCGTCCGGGCTTCTTTGCCCCGTGGGAGATTTCCGCCGATGAGCCCGGCGTCTACTTCGGTCAGTGCACCGAGTTCTGTGGCCTCTCGCACTCGCGCATGCGGATGCAGACCATTGCGATGGACGATGCCGACTTCCAGAACTGGATCGACGAGCAGATGGTTTCGCAGACCGCGCCGCCGGAGGATCCTGACGATCCCGTATCGCGCGGCGCCACGGCGTTCCTCGCCAACTGCTCCTCGTGCCACCTGGTCGAGGGCTTCAGCGGCGATGAGGACATCGCCGCTCCCGTGGTCTCGCAAGCCGCCCCGAACCTCACCCACTTCGCCAGCCGCACGACCTTCGCCGGCGGCATCCTCAACACCTACACCGAGGATGGCGAGTGGAACCGCGACGACATCTCGCAATGGCTGCGGGCCCCCGAAGTCGTGAAGGAGAACTACGCCAACGGGCTTCCCGATGGCGAATTGCCCCGAGGCATGCCCAATCTGGGCCTGTCCGAACGAACGATTAGCGATCTCGTCGCCTATCTCGAGACCCTCGGCGAGAAGCCGTCGGCCGAGATCCTGGCGGCGACGGAGGTGGAGTGAGTCATGGCGATCATCGAAGAACCTCTTGCCCTCACCAGCGGTGAGCAGCACGCGGAGCGGCCGCTCGGCGTCCTGACCCGGCCCCAGGCCAACGGCAGCTGGAAAGACTGGGTCAGCACGGTCGACCACAAGAAGATCGGCATCATGTACGGCGTTGCCGCGATGTTCTTCTTCCTCGTCGGTGGCCTCGAAGCGCTGCTCATCCGCACCCAGTTGGCCTTCCCTGAGAACGGGTTCCTGAGTGCCGACGTCTACAACCAGATCTTCACGATGCACGGCGTCACGATGATCTTCCTGTTCGTCATGCCGTTTGCGGCGGCGTTCGCCAACTACTTGATCCCGTTGCAGATCGGTGCCCGCGATGTCGCTTTCCCCCGTCTGAACGCACTCTCGTTCTGGGTCTGGCTGTCCGGCGCCATCTTCCTCAACACGTCGTGGATCGTCGGTGGTGGCGGCGCCGACTGCGGTTGGTTCTGCTACTCACCCAACAGCGGCATCACCTTCTCGCCGACCAACGGTGTCGACTTCTACGCCATCGGCCTGCTGATCACCGGTATCGCCTCATTGGTGTCGGCGGTCAACCTGGCGGTGACGTGCCTCAACATGCGGGCCCCGGGCATGAGCCTGTTCCGCATGCCGGTGTTGACCTGGATGCTCCTGGTCACCCAGTTCCTGCTGGCCTTCGCGCTGCCGGTCATCACCGTGGCGCTTCTGTTGCTGCTGTTTGACCGCCAGTTCGACTCGCAATTCTTCGACCCTGAAGCAGGTGCCGACCCATTGCTCTGGCAGCACCTCTTCTGGATCTTCGGTCATCCCGAGGTGTACATCATCATCCTCCCGAGCTTCGGCATCATTTCCGAAGTGATCCCGACGTTCAGCCGGAAGCCCATTTTCGGCTACTCGTTCATGGTGTTCTCCGGCATTGCGATCGGCTTCATGGGTTGGGGCGTGTGGGCCCACCACATGTTCGTGTCCGGCATCGGTCCGATCTCGGTGTTCGCCTTTTCGATGGCGACGATGTTCATCGCCGTGCCGACCGGCGTGAAGATCCTGAACTGGCTCGCCACGATGTGGGGCGGCAAGCTCAACTTCTCCACAGCGATGCTGTTCGCCGTCGGCACCGTCACGATGTTCACCATCGGCGGCCTGTCGGGTGTCACCCACTCGCTCGCCCCTGCCGACACCCAGCAGACCGACACCTACTACATCGTTGCGCACTTCCACTATGTGATCTTCGGTGGCGGTGTCCTCGGTCTGTTCGCCGGTGTGTACTTCTGGTGGCCGAAGATCTTCGGCCATTTCCTCGACGAGCGCCGCGGCAAGATCCACTTCTGGACCATGCTCATCGGTTTCAACCTGACCTTCGGCCCGATGCACGTGCTCGGTCTCCAAGGCATGAGCCGCCGCATCGACACCTACTCGTCGGGCTTCGGGTTCGAGTTCTGGAACCTCGTCGCCACGATCGGCTCCTATGTTCTCGGTGCGTCGGTGCTGTTCTTCCTCTGGAACGTCTACAAGTCCAAGAAGGAAGCCCCGAACCTGCCGGCCCCCGGCCCCGATCCGTGGGATGCCCGCAGCCTCGAGTGGTCGATCCCGTCGCCGACTCCGGAGCACAACTTCGACGAGATCCCGGTCATCGAGTCGCAGGACGACTGGTGGTTCCGCAAGTACAACATCGAAGACGATGGCTCGGTCGTTCGCATCTCCTCTGCGGAGGACGCAGCGCAGAAGGGCGACGCCGTCGGCGTGCACCTCCCGTCGCCGTCGTTCTGGCCACTCGTGCTGGCCATCGGCCTGCCGCTCATCGGCTACGGCGTCATCTTCAACCTGTGGCTCTGTGTGGTGGGCGGCCTGCTCACCGGCGGCGCCATTTACGCCTGGGTGCTGGAGCCGGTCGATGATCCGGACGCCGACGGCCACGGCCACGACGACCACCACGACGGTGACGACCCCGATGGCGAACTCGCCACGGTCGGCGCCGCCGGCGACGACACGGAGGGAGAGGGCTGATGGCGACCGCAACGGCCCCGGCCACCGATACCCATCACGACGCCCACGATCCGCACGCCACGAACACGGGCATCTCTAACAACAAGTTGGCGATGTGGCTGTTCTTGTCGACGGAGTGTCTGCTGTTCGGTGCGCTCATCTCGACGTACCTGATCTACAAGACGCGAGGCAACGGTGAGGTCCTGCCGACCGACCTGTTCGACATCCCGTTCACGTCGGTCTCGTCGTTCGTGCTCCTGATGAGCTCGCTCACGATGGTGCTCGCTCTCTCAGCGTTCGGTCGCAACGACCTCGACCGGGGCAAGGCGTGGCTGCTCGTCACCGCCATGCTCGGCGCCGTCTTCATGGGCGGTCAGGCCTACGAGTTCACCGCCTTCTACGAGGAGGGCCTCGGCTACACCACCAACCCGGCGGCGTCAGCCTTCTACACCCTTACCGGATTCCACGGGGCCCATGTAAGCATCGGCATCGTCATGCTGATGTCGCTGTGGGTCGCTGCCAACCAGGGCAAGCTGACCGGCAAGAACAGCGAGACCGTCGAGATCGTCGGCCTCTACTGGCACTTCGTCGATCTCGTGTGGATCTTCATCTTCACCGTCATCTACCTGATCCCGCCGGAGTGAGCGACATGAGCGAAACCACCGAAGCGGCCGTCGAGACCCACGACGAGGCCCACGACGATCACCACCCCTCCGACTGGGAGTACATCAAGGTCGCCATCATCCTTGCCGTGGTCACCGCGGCCGAGGTTGCGACCTACTTCGAGTCGGTCTTCACCTTTTTCGAGACTCGCTGGATCCTGCTCACGTCGTTGTTCACCATGATGATCTTCAAGGGCTGGCTGGTCGCCCGGGTGTTCATGCACCTCAAGCAGGACAAGCCGGTGCTGCAGCAGTCCTTCTTCTCCGGGGTGCTCCTCGCCACGACGGTGTACATCGTGACCCTCTTGGCGTTCAACGTGTTCGGATAACGCCATGACCTCCCTACTCGCTGCGAGCGCGTGGGACTACGAGTTCCACCCGGAAGTGTGGTTGCTGGTGGCTGCGATCATCGGCTTGGGGGTTTATTCGGTCCGGAACATCGGACCACTCGTGGTGCCGGCAGGGGAGCCGGTCACCACGGTCAACCAGAAGCGGTTCTTCATCGTCGGTGTGGCCATGCTGTGGCTCGCCGCCGACTGGCCGATGCACGACATCGCTGAGGAGCACCTGTACTTCGTTCACATGCTGCAGCACCTGCTGATCAGCTTCATCATCCCGCCGCTGCTCTTGTTGGCGATGCCGGCGTGGCTGGCCCGCCTCGTCGTTCTCGACGACGGCACGCCCCAGCGGATTCTGCGGGTGCTCACCAAGCCGATCGTTGCAGGCACCATCTTCAATGTGCTGCAGATCCTCACCCACTGGGGTGCTGTGGTGAATCTGTCGTCGGACAACGGCCCGTTCCACTACACGATCCACCTGCTGGTGTTCGCGTCGGCGCTGCTCATGTGGTTCCCGGTCGTCGGCCCGCTCAAGGAACTCCAGATGGGCGAGCCCGGAAAGATGCTCTACCTCTTCCTCATGTCGATCGTTCCCACGGTGCCGGCCGGGTGGCTGACCTTCGCCGAGGGTGTCGTCTACGAGGCGTACGAGACCGACGACGCACTGTGGGGCATCTCCCCGGTTGAAGACCAGCAGGCCGCCGGTGCGGTCATGAAGGTCATCGGTGGTTTCTACCTCTGGACGATCATCGCTGTCCGCTTCTTCCGCCTCGCCGCGAACAACGCGCGAGCCGAAGAGCAGGCCCGGCGCGACCGTCACAACCGGCGGCTCACGTTTGACGACGTCGAGCAGCGGTTCGCCGACGCCGGCGCGCCGCC
>Ga0255772_10000825_pt1 | contig 30382 bp, 23 predicted proteins | sample 071ome_34_FD_179970 | JGI IMG/M metagenome (GOLD analysis project Ga0255772, IMG submission 179970) | Coastal salt marsh microbial communities from the Groves Creek Marsh, Skidaway Island, Georgia - 071411BT metaG (version 2) | ecosystem: Environmental > Aquatic > Marine > Intertidal zone >...
CATTGCCATCGCCCTGATGCGCGACATAAGCAGCCATGGCCTGCTTACCCAGCTGATTGGCAACGCCAGCACTCTCGGCAACTTCACAAGCGAGACCTAAATCCTTCACCATCAAGTCGACCATAAAACCCGGCTTGTAGTCATTGCTTGAGGGTACGCCCGCCATCACATCAGGCCACGGGTTATACACTTGCAGTGACCAGTTATTGCCTGAACTGGCCTTCATGATCTCCGATAACACGGCTGGATCGAGGCCATGAGCTTCACCCATCGCCAGTGCCTCACAGGTACCAATCATATGTATCGCCAGCAGCATATTATTGGCCGCCTTGGCGACCTGACCTGCGCCGGCGGGGCCCGCGTGAAAGATCTTCTCGGCGCTGCCCATGCCCTCAAGAATGGGTCGCGCGCGCGCGAAAGCACCTGCGCTACCACCACACATAAAGGCCAGGGTGCCCGCGGCAGCGGCCGCAACACCACCCGACACTGGGGTATCCATAAAGTCGATGCCCAACCCCGCTGCCGCTTCACCGACTTCGCGCGCAGTCGCGGCGTCAATCGTGCTGGCATCGAGGATCAGGGTTTCTGTGGAGATATTGGCCAGTAAGCCCGCTTCCCCTAGAAAGGTGGCTGCCACGTGCTTGCCCGCAGGCAACATGCTGATAATCACCTCGGCGTTAGCCGCGGCTTCTGCAGCCGATGCCGCAACGCTGGCGCCTTCAGCTTGTAGGGCGGCGCAAGCGGCCTCGACGAGATCAAAAACCGTGAGCGAATGCCCCGCGGCAATCAGGTTTTTGGCCATGGGCCCGCCCATATTACCGAGGCCCAAAAAAGCAATTGTCGCCATGATTTACTCCGGCAATCCGAGCGCCGGCATTGCATGCGGCGCGGTAAAGAAGGTATCGACCACCTCGGCCGGCACCGATGCAAGGTCAGGGTAAGCCCAGGCCGGGGAGCGATCTTTATCCACCAGCAACGCTCGAACCCCTTCGGCAAACTCCGGGTGACGCATAATGTTGCAGCCCAACACCAGCTCCGATTCAAAAACAGTTTTTAAACTGGCATCACGGGTTTGGTTTAACTGACGGAATATCCATGTCGCCGCCAGCGGCGAACCGTGGGCAAAACCGTCTCGGGCTTTTTGTAGCCAGGCATCCTCACCCTGCCACGCCATAACGCGATCAAAAATGGCTGACAAATCGTCGCCCGCCATCCACGCATTGATCACGTCCATATGTGGCTCCAATTGCGGCGAGGGCGCCTCAACCTCAGCTTCGAGACCAACCAACAGCGCATCTACCTTGGCCGCATCCGCTTCAGCATCTGAGGACCACGCCAAGCCCGCCAGGGCCTCCAGCACCGCGTCTTTTTGGGCATGGGCAAGAAAGTGTGTACCCAGCCCGCAATAGAGCGCGTCGGTGGCGTTGATGTGCGAGGACGTTAACGCCAGAAAGCGCCCGATCTGCCCGGGCATCCGATTCAAAAACCAGCTACCGCCCACATCCGGAAACAGCGCTATCGTTACCTCGGGCATACCTATGCGGGTACGCTCGCTGACCACCCGATAGCGGCACCCGGCCAGGATGCCGAGCCCGCCGCCCATCACAACTCCGTGCCCCCAACAGATCAGCGGCTTGGCGTAGGTGTGTAGCAGGTAGTTCATCCGATACTCGCGGGCGAAGAAATGCTCGGCGTAGTCGCAAGGGCCCCCGGGGGTTTCGATGCAGGAGTTGCGCAGGGCCTGCACATCGCCCCCGGCGCAGAAGGCTTTTTCACCGGCGCCATCGATCAGCACCGCGACCACACGCTCGTCATCAGCCCACGTTTCAAGACAATCGGTGATGACTTCGACCATATCCCGAGTCAAAGAATTGAGGGTTTTCTCGACGTTCAGGGTTAAACGACCGATGACCCGATCACCCGCCGGGTATTCGGCAACCAGCACGCTGTCGCTCATCGATTCTTCCAAGCCGGCTCGCGCTTCTCGAGGAAGGCGTTGGTCCCCTCTTGCTGGTCCTCAGTGGAGAACAACGCCACGAATGCGTCACGCTCGGCAACCAGCCCATCGGCAATCGCGATGTTCCTGGCCGAATGAATCAGACGCTTGCAGGCGGCGACGGATGACGGCGACTGATTGCCCACCTTGGCGGCCAGCGCCGTAGCCGTTGCCAGCGACTCGCCCTTGGGCACCACCTCTTCAACGAGGCCCAGCGCCAGCGCTTGCTGCGCACCGATACGCTCACCACACAGGATTATCCGCTTGGCCCAACCCTCGCCGACCAATTGCGTCAGACGCTGGGTGCCACCCGCGCAGGGCAACAAACCTACCCGTGCCTCAGGCAGCGCCAGCGCCGCTTGCTCTTCTGCGATACGGATGTCGCAGGCCAGCGCCACCTCTAAGCCGCCACCCATCGCAAAGCCATTGATGGCGGCAATGGATACACCCCGAAAATCAGCCAGTGTCTCGAAAGCCTCGCCAAAGGCCTCACCGACGGCCCGGGCAACGTCGGCATCGCCCGAGGCAAACTGGTTCAGATCCGCGCCCGCTGAGAAGAATTTTTCCCCCGCGCCCGTCAACACCAGCGCGTAGACGGTCGGCTCAGCGTTGAGCGCTTCAATAACCTGCTTCAGCGCCGGCAGGCTCTCGCGATCCCAGGTATTCGCAGCCGGATTGTCGATAACGACCGTGGCGATATTGCCCGCGATCGAGACTTTGATTTTTTCAGATGGACTGATGCTCATTGAATTACCTCCAGTGCGCCATCCATCAGCAGCTTGCGGCCGACGATGACACGCATGATTTCGTTGGTTCCTTCGAGAATTTGATGCACCCGAGTATCGCGCACGTAGCGCTCCATCGGGTACTCCTTGATATAGCCATAACCCCCCAACAACTGCAGGGCATCGTTACAGACCGCGAACCCCACATCGGTGGCGAAGCGCTTGGCCATGGCGCAATAGGTCGTGGCTTGGGGATCTTTTCGGTCGAGCTTACTGGCCGCCAGTCGAATCATTTGTCGCGCGGCAACCAGCTCGGTCAGCATGTCTGCTAACCGGAACTGCGTATTTTGGAACTCCGCGATTGCGGTATCAAATTGCTTACGATCTTTTACATAGGCGGTGGCATCAGCGATGGCGCGCTGGGCCGTACCCACCGAGCAGGTCGCAATATTAATACGGCCACCATCCAGCCCTTCCATCGCGATGGCAAAACCCTGGCCTTCTTCGCCCAGCCGATTGGCCACCGGCACCCGCACATTGTCGAACGTGATCATTCGCGTTGGCTGGGCATTCCAGCCCATCTTGTGCTCTTTCTTGCCATAAGTGATGCCCTCGGCATCGGCAGGAATCATCAGCGCCGTCACGCCCTTGGGGCCGGTATCGCCGGTGCGGGTCATCACCACGAGGACGTCGGTCTCGCCGGCGCCCGAGATAAAGACCTTGCTGCCGTTCACAAGGTAATCATCGCCGTCGCGCTGTGCGCTGGTTCGCAGGCTGGCCGCGTCGGAACCCGCTCCCGGTTCGGTGAGGCAATAAGAAGCGAGTTTTTCCCCCATCACCAGCTCAGGACACCAGGCATCGATTACCGATTGCTGGCAGTACTTACCAATCATCGCGGTCGCCATGTTATGGATGGTCAAAAATGCCGCAGTCGTCGTGCAGCCTTTGGCCAGCTCCTCAACAATCAGGCTGGCATCGAGCCGACCCATGCCCAGACCGCCCGCCGCTTCGGGTGTATACATACCCATAAAGCCCAGTTCACCCGCCGCGCGAAGCGCGTCTTTGGCAAAGATAGACTCGGCATCCCACAGCGCGGCGTGAGGAGCCAATTCGTTATCTGAAAACGCTCTCGCGCTGGCAATGTAGGCCTGCTGCTCGTCGTTCAGTTCAAAATCCACTCTGAGTTCTCCAACACTGTTTTGCGCCCGCACCACCTCGGCCGAGGCCGCATCGGTGCCTCCATGGCTCGCCGGCGATCAAACGCCCTGCGGGCCACAACCGAATGACATCAGTGGTCACGTCACCGCAAAGCGGGCGCTGATATCCAGTTAATTCGGGTAGGCAAGTATAAACGGAATCCAGACAAAGCTCAGCGCCATCTCGAGTCGCTGGACCGCTCCCAATAATGGCAATGCGGCGTTCTCGGCGCTCAACCCACTGGTAAGATCCCGCCCTGAGGTTTACCCTAGCGACCCTAAAAATGACTCCATGGAGAAGCAAGGGCATGTCACAGGATAGTAGCGACGCCAAGGCGTATATCGCGGAGCTGGTTGCGCGCTCCAGAGCGGCGCAGAAGCAAATAGAGCACTACTCGCAGGAGCAGGTCGATGCGCTGATCAGGGCCATGGTCTGGTCTGTAGCGCGCCCCGGGGTCGCCGAGGAGATTGCGCAATTCACGGTTGATGAGACCCAACTGGGTAACTACGACGGTAAGTTCCTCAAAATACAGCGTAAAACTCGCGCAACCCTGCTCGATATTATCCACGACAAGTCCGTTGGCGTGATCGAGGAATATCCGGAGCGAAATATTCGCGTGCTGGCGAAGCCGCTCGGCGTTATTGGTGCGCTGGCACCCTCGACCAACCCCGAAGCGACCCCCGTCATTAAAGGTATTCACGCCGTTAAAGGCCGCAATTCTATTATCGTCGCGCCACACCCACGGGCAAAGCTGACCAACAAGAAGATCTGTGACCTCATGCGTGCGGCATTGAAGAAAATGGGCGCTCCGGAAGACCTCGTCATCGGCATCGAGACACCCAGCCTCGAGAGCACGAACGAGCTGATGCGGCAATGTGACCTGGTACTGGCAACCGGTGGCGGTGCCATGGTGAATGCCGCCTACTCGAGTGGCACTCCCGCCTTGGGCGTCGGCGTCGGCAATGCGGTGATTACGGTCGACGACACCGCCGATCTCGACGCGGCTGCGGAAAAAATTCGCCTGTCGAAGACGCTCGATCTGGCTGCCTCATGCTCCTCTGACAACGCCGTCGTATTGCTCGATGAGATCTACGAGCCCATGCTCGAAAAACTCAAGGCACAGGGCGGCTACCTGTGTAACGACGAAGAAAAGACCGCCCTGCGCAACGCGCTCTGGGATGACGAACTGCACATCAACACGGCCATGGTCGCTCAACCGCCGGAGAAAATCGCACAAATGGCGGGGATTTCGATTCCCGAGGGCGTGGCATTCTTTATCGTACCGGAGGACGGCTGGGGGCCAACGCATCCGTTCTCGGGCGAGAAGCTATCGGTGATCATGGCGCTGTACCGCGCCCGTGATATCGATCATGCGATCGAGCTGACGCAGAATATTCAGGCCTATCAGGGCCAGGGTCACTCCTGTGGCATCTACTCAAGTAGTGACGCCAACATCATGAAGCTTGCAGAGAACACTTATACCTCCCGCGTTATGGTGAACCAGCCGCAGGCGGCATCTAATAGCGGTAACGTCTGGAATGGGATGCGGCAGACCTTTTCCCTGGGTTGTGGCTCTTGGGGTGGTAACGGCACCAACAACAACATCTCCTGGCGTGATCTCATCAACGAGACCTGGGTGTCCATGCCGTTGGCGCAGAACAAAGTGATCCCGTCGGACGAGGAGCTGTTCGGGGATGTCATCACGCAGCTGGGCTAAGCCCGTATCTCGATTCGGGTGGCTCTTTTGAGCGACCCGGACCTACCCGATTTAATGGACCCTGCGGTGCAGCAGTGTCCCTATGAGTTCTATCGATCGCTGAGAACTACAGCTCCGCTTTATCAAATGCCCTCTACCGGGTTTCATCTCGTGACCAGCTACCCATTGGCTCGGGAGGTGATTCGGGCGCCAGATCAATACCTCAGTAGCGTCAGCCCCATGGCCCTGGCGGATGACGGCATCCCGCAAGAGATCGTCGATATTTACGAGTCGGGCGGCTGGCTGCCGCTGGCTTCCTGCTCTACCTCGGATCCACCGCAGCACACGCGCGTGCGGGGCTTTCTCGAGAAGCTCTTCACGGCGGAGCGCGTGAGAGCCGCCACACCCATGATCGACGAGATCGCGGTAACGCTGCTGGAGGACCTCGCGGACAAAACTGAAATCGAATTTGTCCGCGATTTTGCCCATCCGTTACCCATGATGGTCATCGCCGATTTGCTCGGTGTGCCTCGCTCAGATATTGCCCAGTTCAAGGTATGGTCCGACGCGATTGTTGAACCTTTCAGCATGATGGCCTCTCCAGAGCGCCGCGTAGAGTGCGCGCGGCTGGTCGTAGAAATGCAGGGGTACTTTGCGGAGATGGTTGCCGAGCGTCGTCGACGTCCGCGAGACGACCTCATCTCCGAAGCCATCGCCTACCGTGACAGCGAGGGCAATGCCTTCTCGATGCAGGAGTTGATGACCATCATCACCATTGATCTGCTCGCCTCGGGTAACGAGACCACCACCGCCGCAATCGGCTCAGGCATGAAATTGCTCATCGAGGACCCGGCAGCAGTTGCAGAGATCGTCTCAGACCCGTCGCTTATTCCCGTGCTCTGTGAAGAAATTCTGCGTCTGGAATCCCCCGCGCAGGGGATGTTCAGGCGTTGCGCTCATGCGAGTAACCTTGCGGGCGTAGAGCTCGCCGAAGGCGAGTTGATTAACATCCGCTTTGGCGCAGCGAATCGTGATGAAGCTCAGTTCTCTGATCCCGATCATATTGACCTCCACAGAGCCAAGCCCGGTAGCCATCTGGCATTTGGTATGGGCCGGCACGTTTGCGTCGGCGCCGCCTTGGCACGACAAGAAATTACCAGTGCTTTTAACGCGCTTCTGCAGCGCTATGATCGCTTCTGGCTACTGCCTGACCATCCCGCACCCGAGTATCAACCCAGTTTGTTCGGCCGTAACTTGTTAGCGCTGCACATGGGCTGGGCTCCGCGCATGCAGTAGCTCCCTAAGACTCCGGAAACTGCCCGGGGAAGTGTTCGCCCAGCATGCGCTCGGGCCATAAAAAATTGAGGCGCATGTGGGCAATGCGCCAGCCCTCAGCGGTTCGCACATACCGATCTTCATACATCCCCAGCCACAGTAGCGGGTTTTCATCAGAGCCCCGAGTAAGATCAAAATCAATCAGCTGGCGACGGCCCAGGGCTGTGTCCCGGTCAACCCACTCAATCCAATGCTGTGTATTTGCATGCATCGCGACAAATGGATGCCCACCCATATCTCTATTCACGCTCTCATAATTGGTGAGCACTGTCTCAATACCCTCCCAAGATCCATAAGGTCCGAATTCACACACGACATCCGCGGTGAATACCTGTCGCAGGTGCTCCAAATAATGGTGATCCAGAAAATGTGAGTAGTGGCACGTCAGCGAGCGAATCGCATCTTCATCGAGTAATCGCCGTAACTGGCGTTGCTCCTCTTCGGTAAAAGCCATTTGCATAAGGCCAAATCCTCTGTTGCGAGACAAAACCTTCGAAAACCCGGCGCCCACTGCTGACGGCGCCATAGCCAGCCGATCTATCTCGGCCTAGAATCCAAGCATAACGCTAAATAAAGACGCACTTAGGAGAACGTCATGAGTCGAATCAGCTTTGTGCCCGTGTCGGAGTGGACCGACGAGTTAAAGAACTTTACCGCAGCCGATAGCGCCACTGAACTGGAGCGGGGTATCACAAGGATGCTCGCGCATGCCCCCGGAGCCGCGATGGGGCCGATCAGCTTTGGCGCAGCGCTCGTAAAAAACCGGACGCTACCAGAACGGCTCATCGAACTGCTCAGGCTGCGCGTTGCTTTTCACAATCAATGCCGCAGCTGCATGGCCATCCGGTATCGTGCCGCGCACAATGATGTCAGCGAAGATGACGTGTGCAGTCTAGAGCGCCCCGCAGAAGCCACGTCTCTGGATGCGCGCGAGCGCCTGGCGGTAGAGCTGGGTGACCGCTTTGCGTGTGACCACCTCTCCATTGATGAAACCTTTTTTGACGAGCTCAAGGCCCTGTTTTCCGAAGCGGAAATCATGGAACTGCTGATGCACTGCGCTTTGTATGTCGGCGTGGGCCGGTTGGCCGCGGTGTTAGATATGACTGAGGACCTGCCAGAGGGGTTTTCTTTGCCCTTCGGTCGCGACAACAGCGTCACGCCCACTTCGGGCCAACCCGTCGTAGTGAGGTAATCCGTGTCGATACTGTCATTTTTACATGCGCTGGAAGCCGGTAAGGCGACCCCTGATCACTCACGACATATTCCCCTGCTCCAAGTCCTCGCCCTGCTCACCCTGACGTTTGCTTTGGTTATGCAAGCGGATGCAGAGCCACACGCCGGGTGGTCGCTGCCGGGAGGTGAGATGGGAGGAGGCCACTTTAGCGCGGCGTCCCAGATCACCCGAGCCAATGTCGCCAATCTGGAAGTCGCCTGGACGCACCGATCCGGCGACTTTCGTGAAGGGGAGAGTTTTATCGATGGCTTGACTGGGGAGGAACCCCTTCAGTCGTCATGGCAGGCCACGCCCATCTTGATAGAGGATCATTTGGTGTTCTGCACTCCCTTCAATCGCATCATCTCGGTCAATGCAGAGACCGGCGAGGAGCGCTGGTCCTATACGCCAGATATTGATCTCGATGCCTTTCCTATGCCGCGATGCCGCGGCGTGACGCAATGGATCAATCCCGCGGTGGCAGCGGGCGCCACCTGCCACATCGTGGTGATCGCGCCCCTAATGGACGCCAGAGTCATCGGTCTGGATGCACCCTCGGGTGAACGCTGCAGCTTTGGACAGCAGAGCGAACTCGATCTCAGCGAGGGTTTAGGGCCCTTTGAGACTGGCTTTTACATGCTTAATACGCCACCGGCGATTGTGGGCAACACACTCATAACGGGAGGCTCGATCGCGGATAACGTGACGACCGCCATGCCGAGTGGCGTTGTTCGCGCGTACGACCTCAGTGAAGGGGGCGTTTTATGGGCCTGGGAACCGCTGGTAGGGCCTGATGGCACACCCCCGTCGAAAGAGGAGAGCGCCAATGGCGATCCGGCAATGTTCAGACAAGGCACCACCAATGCCTGGTCCTTCTTTTCTGTCGATCCTGAACTGGGTTTAGTCTTTGTGCCTACGGGGAATACCTCCGCAGATTATTATGGCGGGCACCGAGAGGGCCTGGACTACTACTCGAGTTCGGTTGTAGCGTTGCGTGTGGCAGATGGCGAGGTGGCCTGGCATTTTCAAACGGTGCGCCACGACATTTGGGATTTCGACGTGCCTTCCCAGCCGACGCTGTTTGATATTGAACGCGATGGCAAACTTGTCCGGGGCCTCGCCCAAACCACCAAACAGGGCTATGTCTACCTGCTCGATCGCGCGACCGGTGACCCCCTGTTCCCCATCATAGAAACGCCGGTACCTCAGGGGGCGGTTGCAGGTGATTTCACGGCACCTACCCAACCCATTCCCAGCAAACCTCGCTCATTATTCGATCTACCGGGAGAGCAGGAATCGGTATGGGGGCTGACGCCATGGGATAAGGGTGCCTGCGCGGACGTACTCGCCTCATTGCGATATGAAGGCCCCTTCACCCCGCCGGATGTGCAGGGTTCTCTGCATATGCCCAGCGCATTCGGTGGCCATAACTGGGGCGGGCCCGCGATCGACAGGGCGCGGGGCAAACTGATCGTCAACACCTTGCATGTCGGCACCGTCGTGCAAATGATTCCTCGAGATCAGTGTGATTCTGGAGGAGGCCAGGGCATTCACAGCGCCTCTGAGCAAGCGACCGAATCTGCGCAAACGGTGGCCGATATTGAGCCCGTCGCCCTCGGACCTTTTTTGGCAGAACCCTCGGCAGGAACGCCTTTCTGTGATCGCCGGTGGCTGGGCTTCGTCTCGCCCCTTGGTGCACCGTGTACTCCACCACCCTGGGGAACCCTGGCTGCCATCGACTTGGCGTCGGGCGAGGTCGATTGGCAGGTACCCCTGGGTACCACCCGTGATATGGCGCCCTGGCCCTTTTGGTACATCAAAGGATCGCCCAATTTGGGCGGACCAGTGGTGACGGCCAGCGGCCTCACCTTTATTGGCGCGACGACCGACCACTTTCTGCGCGCCTTTGATACCAACACTGGGGAAGAACTCTGGAAGGGGCGACTACCGACCTCGGGCCATGGTCTACCCATCACCTATCAGCTCAGGGATGACAGCAAGCAATTCGTCGTCATCGCCGCCGGGGGCCACGCGTCTCTGGGAACGCCACCGGGAGATTACCTGGTTGCCTTTACCTTGCCTGAGTAACACTGCCAGCGCGATTTTGGAGACATCATCATGAATGCACCGATAGCTATCACGCCCGCCGGCGATATTCTCGCCAATATCCACCAGATGGAATGGATCGACGTGGGCGGGGGCTCGCACTTCAAGGTGTTACGCATCTGCGAGAAAACCGGCCAATGGGTACTCTATGTTCGTATGGAGCCAGGCGCGCGTTTTCAGCCCCATCGGCATGAGGGCTGGGGCCAATTTTTTATTACAAAAGGCGAGCTGATTTATGATGTGGGTTCTGCACCGGCCGGTACCTACGGTTTTGAGCCCATCTTTGCAGTGCACCATGAGGCCGGTTGCGAAGTCGAAACCGAAATGTTGTTTATGGGCGAAGGCGCGGTCACCTACTTCACACCCGAGGGGAATATCGACTACGTCATGAACGCGCAAACACTGAAAGCCGTTGCCGAGGGGGACGCTGCGCTGGACGTAAGCCCAAGCAATTAGTCCATCAAACAACCGCTTCCAGCTGAGCCTGCACCGTTGTCAAAAAAGCAGCGGCCTGCGCGCCGTTTACTACGCGATGGTCGCTGCCAAGCGTCAATGTCATCACCGAGGACGGCACCACTTCATTGGCCTCGTTAAAAACCGGTACGCGGCGCACCGCACCCACGGCCAGCACCATGATTTGCGGTGGCGTCACCATCGCCGTAAATGCGGTTATCCCAAACATGCCGAGATTACTGACGGTAATGGCAGCGGAGCGCTGGTCAGCGGCAGCTAATCGGCCAGATCGGGCGCGCTCAATCAGCTCACGGGAATGCTGAGCCAGTTCATCGAGACTCGCGTCGCACGACGTCTGTATCACCGGGGCCAAAATCCGATTGCCCTCAGCCGCAACTGCCACGCCAACCGGCTCACCTTCAATGGCCGTCAGCCTCTCGCCATCAAAGGTCTGATTCAGCGCTGGATGGGACTGTAACGATCGCTGCACAGCGGCAATGATCAGATCATTCAGCGACGCGCCCGTCGACAAAGACGCCAACGCCGACTCGACGTTGACATCCAGCGTCACATGATAGAGCGGCAGGCTGGATTGGGCCTGAGACAGCTTACGCGCGACTGCGGCTTGTTGTGGCGCCAACGGTTGCCCGGCAGCGGCACCGCTTGCGACCGCTTTGCCGTGTAACACAGCACGGTCCACATCCTCTTTGGTGATACGACCGTGGTCTCCCGTTGCCAAAACATCCGCCGGACTGAGGCCAGCTTTTTCCAGCTTCCGCCTGAGCGCTGGCGTGATGCGCGCCTCAACTTGAGGATCAGGGCGCGTTGCCGCGGCAGCGTCAGTGGTTTCCGTCGATATGTCAGCAGTCCGATCGTGGCTGGCCACAAAAGCCTCGATCACCGACTCGTCGACGGGCGCTTTGGCGATCACACCGATCAAGCAACCCACCGCGAGCTCTTCTCCCTCGCTGGCCAAAATACGGACCAGTGTTCCCGAGGTCCGCGCCTCAAAGCTGTTAACTATTTTATCGGTCTCGATATCGACAATTTCTTCGCCCGCTGAGACCGAGTCGCCCACCGCTTTATGCCAGGCCACAATCGTACCGTGGGTCATCTCAATGCCCCACTTGGGTATCGTCACGGCATCCAGCGCACCCTCAGTCATGGGTCGTTTCCAGCGCCAGATCAGCTCCCGCCGGCACAGCGAAAACCATCAGGGCATTACCGGGCATACGGCCGCCAAATTGATACCCCGAGTTAACCAACACATGGCCCTTATAAAGCACCGGACCGTCGGCTTCGATCGACCCACCCTGAGCCATCTGACCCGAAACTGACTGGAAGCGACCAAAGGTATCGAACTGCCATAGAATCTCCCCGGAACGCCCGTCATAGACGTTGAGGTTGCCGTCAAAACTTCCCGCGAACACCAAATCTTCTGTACTGGTAGCAGGCGCCGACATGCCACGATCGCATTCCGGTGCGGGCTTGCCCTCGCAATCACCAGGGCTGGGGGTATACCACTGGCGCGCCCCTGAGGCCGGGTCCAGCGCATGCACGCCGGGGAACACCTCCCCCTTGAAGCGACCGGTAAAGGTAGTATCGGCAATCGGAACGAACAGGGATTGCTGGTTAGCTGACATTCCCCAATGAACGCCCCCTGAAAAGCCGCCTCGACCCACTTTGTTATGCCAGATGACGGCACCGCCATTGTCCGGATCCAACGCATAGACGTCGCCGCTCTTCTGACCCACCAACAAGTAATCGCGGTCGGCGTCGGACCACAAAATGGTGGACGCACCAATATCCAGATCGGGGCCATCCTCCTCGGGACAATTTGCCGCCTCGCCAATAAAACAGGCCATGTTCCAGGCATCACCACCTAGCAACTGCTTGGCCCACTGCCGCTCACCCGTGGCAAGAGAAAATGCCAGTACGGCGTCGCTGGTGTCGGCGGCGGGAGAGGTATAAGCCTCTCCCGTACCCACATACAGCACACCACGGGCGGCATCGATGGTGGGGCTATTCCACACTGGCGCGCCTGCGGGCCCTTTGCGGGGTGCACCATGGGGATTGGTTTGTCCGGTTTCCGCTGCGGGCGTGTCGATGACATGGGATCGCCAAATGAGATTCCCTGATACAGCATCGAGTGCAACGACGCCGCCCTGAAAAGTGCAACAGGCATAACCCGGGTCCGCGGCGGTCGCCCATTCAGAAGAAGACAGCGGCACGAAGAGTTTGCCCTCGTGCACCTTCAATGACCCCGTAATGGTGGCGTCAGGATGATCGCCAATGGGCGAGCGCCATACCAGTGAACCGGTGAGTGCATCCACCGCGTGTACGGTGGCACTGAAATCCCCCATAAAGACCACCGGGTTTTCACGGCCCGGCAGTGTTCCTATCGATAAGCTACTGCGCACCTCGGCGCCCGCGCTGTAAGTCCAGTGAGCACAGCCGGTTTCAAGGTCGAGGGCATACACCTCTCCCGACTGCGACCCCACAAAAACCACATCATCATGCACCAGTGGCTGTGAGCGGGCCCGCAATGCCCCGGGGAAAGCAAACACCCACTTCAACGACAAGGCGCCGACATTGTCAGTGGTCAGCCCTGTTGACGCGGCAGCTACGCTGCGCCGGTTACGGAGATCACCCCCCCATCCCTGCATGGCAGCCGGATCCTCATCCGCGACTGCCGCCAGCGGCGACTGGCAACTCACAACAGGTGCCGCAGGTTCAGCCGGAGCCCCAGCCAAGAAGCTGGCTAATACCTGACGTTCCGCCGGCGTGAGTCCGGACGCCTGCGCGCGCATCACACCCTCATTCATTGCCGATAAAACCGCCTCGGCGCCCAGCATAGAGAAGGTAATCATATGCGGCGCGCGGGGAACCTTGCCCTCATGGCAGGCGGCACAGTTAGCCTGATAAAGCGCCAAACCATCCGCGGTTGGCGCCTCAACGGCGGCACTGGCCTGCAACGCGCACCATCCCCACAGAGCGAGGGCGACGCGAACAGAAAAAATACGCAAGCACTGCATTAAGACTCTCCTATCAATACGCCAGCGTTTCATCGACAGCGGCGATAATCTTGTCGACGCTGGGCACATACTCCAGCTCCAAGCAGGGTGTTGCCGGCACCGGGGTATGCGGCGAGGTGACCCGCCTCACCGGGGCATCTAGGGTATCGAACCCACGCTCGACAGCCAGCCCAGCAATCTCCGATGCCATACTGCAATAGGGATTCGCCTCATCCACCACCACCAGCCGGCCGGTCTTGGCGAGACTTTCGAGTACCGTCCCCTCGTCTAGTGGCGAGAGGGTACGTAGGTCTATAACCTCCGCGCTGATGCCACGCTGCGCAAGCACGCCTGCCGCCTCTTCGGCCAATACCGCGGTGCGAGACATGCCCACAATGGTAATGTCAGAGCCGCTGACCGCAGTTCTGGCCTGACCAAAAGGCAACAGGTACTCACCCTCTGGCACTTCACATTCATCCATATAAAGCGCTTTATGCTCACAGAAAATCACGGGGTCATCATCGCGAATCGCGGTGGTAAGCAATCCCTTGGCGTCGGCCGCGTTGGCGGGCGTCACCACTTTGATACCGGGAATCGCCGCCAGCAACGGATAGAGAATTTGAGAGTGTTGTGGCCCAGTGCCCGTGCCCGCACCGATCATGGTGCGAATCACGACCGGCGTGCGCGCCTGCCCGCCAAACATGTAGCGAAACTTCGCAATCTGGTTGAGGATCTGATCCAAACACACGCCAAGAAAATCGACAAACATCAGCTCCGCTACCGGACGCAATCCGGTCAAGGCAGCGCCTCCCGCCGCACCGACAATCGCCGACTCGGTAATCGGGGTATCGATAACGCGATGTAAACCAAACTTTGCGGGCAAACCGTCAGTGATGCCATAGACACCCCCTTGGCCACTGGCGACATCTTCCCCCATAACGATGACGCGTTCGTCGCGGGCCATCTCTTGATGCAGAGTCTGGTTGATGGCTTCTCGAATGGACATCTTCATCAGCGCAGCCTCCCCTCATAGTGAATGTACACATCCGTATAGAGCTTGTCCGGCGTCGGGTCGGCCGCGGCGTACGTCACCTCAAAACCGCGATCGATCTCGGCAAAAATCGCCGCGTCGATCTCGGCGATCTTATCGGCAGTGAGGGCCGCCGCGCGCGGGTCTGCCAGAAATCGCGGTATCGGATCGCTCGCAGCGCGCTCTTCTGCCAACTCGTCCTGATTCCGGTATGCCTGGGCGTCACCCTCAAAATGCCCGTAGTAGCGATTGCAAAGCGCTTCAATCGCAGTGGGGCCACCGCCCTCTCGACCGCGCGTAATGGCGCGCTGACAGGCGTCGTACATGGCAAAGAAATCACTGCCATCAACGACCTCGGATGGCATGCCGTAAGCACCCGCGCGCTCGGCAATCCGGCCATCGGGCTTGGGGCTTTTGGTGAATTCGGCGTAACGGTTGTTCTCGTACATAAAGATCATCGGTAACTGCAGCACCACGGCAAGATTCAAGGACTCCGCAACCGTCCCCTGATCTGCAGCACCGTCACCAATGAACGCCAGAGAAACCGAACCATTACCCAGGGTTTTGGCGGTCAGTGCAGCGCCCGCAGCGATTGGCGGACCACCACCGACGATGGCATTGGCGCCCAACATGCCCTTGGACATATCAGCAATATGCATGGAGCCGCCCTTGCCGTTGCAGAGACCGTCTTCTTTACACGCAAGCTCCAGCAGCATCGCCTCAATCTCACAGCCCTTGGCAATGCAATGACCATGACCACGGTGTGTGCTGGCGATGTAATCATTCGGTGTCATATCCAAACAGGCCGCGACCGCAATCGCCTCCTGGTTGCGATAGATATGGATAAACCCTGGCAACTTGCCCTGCTGGTATTCAGAGCGCATGCGCTCCTCGAATTCTCGGATGGTTTTCATCAACCGATAGGCATCGGCTAATTTTTCAGGTGATATGTCCATGACACCCCCCGCGGTGATTCAAAGACTAGGCAAAGAAAGGGCCCCGGAGGGGCCCTAGTGATACTGCCATGGATTGATCAGAAGCTGTATCCGATTTGGATGCCGTACTCGCGTGGTGGCCCGAAGCGTGTGAAGTTCCACAGCGTCGCCACCGGGTTGGCCGATACGCGATAGCGCTCATCGGTCAGGTTTTTACCGTAGATCGAGATCTCGAAGCCCTGATTGCCAGTGTACGTAATGTAACCATTCACCAGGGTCCGCTCTTCAAGCTGCGTATTACCCTTCTGCTTGATCACGGGATTCGCTGCTGTGCCGCCCTGGAAGTTAGCCGGGAACGAGCTGGTTTGCGCATCGTCCTGATAGTGCATATTCACGTTGTAAGTGATCATGGCGCCACTCGAGAGATCCTGGAAGTAGCTCACGCCAATGCCATAGTTGAGCTCGGGTGAGAAAGGCACTTCCAGACTGCTCAGGTCAGGGTTGATCTGACCGGTCGCGTCAGTGATACCAAGATCTGCCGGGTTGATGCCCGGACGATAGTCATCGTACTCGTGGTCGAGCCATCCTAAGTTACCGTCAATACGGATGTTGTCCGTCACGGCCCATTGCATCTCAACTTCGATACCCTGCGCGGTGGACTCACCCACGTTCACAGCCTGAGTTTCCTGGAACGTGTTGCCGGCAGCGTCCTTGATCGTCACAACCGTATCACGCTGCAGACTTTCGTATGTGGTATTGAAGTAAGCGGCGTTCAAACGGAGCGAACCATCGAGCAGGTCGGCCTTTAAGCCGATTTCGAGATTCTCATTCTCCTCAGCATCGTAATCCGAACATGACGTTGGCGAGCCGCAGGTCTCTGAGAAGCCACCCGCGACGAAGCCCGTCGCAAAGCTGACGTATCCCATCATGTCGTCGGAGAACTTGTAGTCTGCAACGAGACGGAAAGTCGTCTTGTTCCAGGTTTCAGAGTTCTTCTGCACGTTACCAAAGGCTGATTCAGGCAGCGGGTTAGTAAACGGACCCTGCCACTGATCCAACGTGATGAAGTTACTGACGGGGTTACCGCCACCGCCACCCAAGTTCAAACGCACGAAATCTTTCTCATCCTCTGTGTAGCGAATACCGCCGGTCAACGTCAGCCGGTCAGTCACCTCGAATGAGGCGTCTCCATAGACCGCCCAGGTGCTTCGATCCTGAGACGTATACTGGATCTCATAGGTATCGCGGTAGAACTCTGCCGCCGCCAAGGGCAGGAAGAAGCCGAGGTTACCAAAAACCACGAACTCCAGATCGTCGTTGTACATCGCTGCACCACTCACAAAGTTGAACGGGCCGTCGTACTGACTGGCAATACGCAGTTCTAACTGATTGGTCTCGCGCGTGGTGTTTCGGCTCGCGTCGTAAAGTGAAGTGTAGGCCTCACCGGTATAGGTACTGGCAAGAACCTCGTCCTGATCACGCATACCCGTAATCGCCTTCACCACGTAGTTACCGAGGTCGAACTCCATATTCAAATACACACCATCGGCATCAATCTGGTGTCCACTGGCCATATCAATGGCGGCGGTCTGGGTGTAGCTCTGACCAGTAATAAACGGATCGCTTACACCCTGATCCTGCCAGCCCGGGAACCCGATAATTGGCCAAATGTAGCCCTCGCCTGAGGGAGTATCATTGGCCGTCGCAGGCGTCTCAGAGTCATCATCGACGTGCTCAAAAATCAAGTCTGCTGCCATCCGGTCGTTGGGCTCCCAGCGGAACTTTAGCTTGCCGGCCAGTACGTCTTTACCGCCGATGTTCCGGCCATCACCCGTTGTGGGAAACTTCGAACGAATATCGTCTGTGGAGGGCGAAGCAGGGTTGCCGGTTATTTCGCTGCACCCAAAACACACCAGGTCGCCGCCCATCGGCTTAGTGTTGCTCCAGAAGCCGTCGGAATAGTCGCGAATCACAGACAGGCGCGCTGCAAGGGTGTCACCCAGAGGCACGTTCAAGGCAAACTTGAATTTTTCGATGTCGCTGTCGTTGCTGGTGTACTGCCCATAGTTCACCTCGAACATCCCAGAGAGCTCACCGCCTACCTCTGGCTTGATCGTGGTAAATGAGATCGCACCACCGGTCGTGTTCTTGCCGAACAGGGTGCCCTGGGGGCCACGAAATATCTCCACCTGTTCAATATCGAAGATCTCAACAAACTGCGACTGCACGTGATTGAACGCGTAGTCATCGACCGTCAGGCCCACCGAAGGGTCTTTAGTCACCAAAATTGAGATGAAACCGGTACCGCGCATTCCACCGGCGATCGCGTTAAAGCCGTTCTGTGGCGTCAGCGTCACGTTAGGGGAGAGCTGCGCCAGCTCGGTAACGTCATTCTGGAAAGTCTTTGCCAACTGCGCCGCCGTGATAGTACTCACCGCGATAGGGAGGTCCTGCTGCTGCACATCGCGCTTGGTGCCGGTTACCACCACCTCTTCGAGCGCAGTGGCTGATGCCTTCTCGTCTTGCGCCAAGGTGGGCAAGGCCTGAGAAGCTAGAGCGACGGCAAGCGCCATCGCCAATTTTCGGGTGGGGAAACGCCCGGTCAATATTTTGCTGGTCATGGCATGGTCCTGTTTGTTTTTTTGGGTGGATGGCTACGGCAAAGCGATTCACGGCGACTGTATTCGCCGACAACCAGTAGCTTGCTGAACGCCAACAAGTTTTAGAATACTGATAAAGTAATGTCCGTACAAGAGCGCTGTCTGCGCGCCGGAGAAAGTAATGTATCAAGAGAAAATTAGGCGCCTTAGAGCACGGCTTCAGGAGGCCGACGCATCGGGTGCTCTGCTGACCACGGCTGATAACATTTATTACGCCTCTGGATTTGCCTCGGTAATGGATGGTTGGCATCTGATTGAACCCATCGCCGCGGTTTTTGTTCCCACCGATGCAAACTATCCCGTTGTGCTGATCATGCCCGAGGCGAGCATCATCTCGCTGATCGTCTCTGAGCGCGGAGGGCACCCGGTTCACTTTGAACGCATCGCCACTTTCGACATGTTGAATTTTTGCGAGACCGCGCGCGCAGAGGATGCTCACCTCGCGCTTCCCGAGGACCTCTTGATCGAGCTCGACGCCCTAATGCAACGGGTAGAAGGCAACTGCGAACCCGACATTATTCAAACTATCGCCGAGACACTGACCCGACATGTTGGCGTTAAAGACCGCGTGTTATTCGATGATTTACGTGTGGCGATGAGAGTCGAGGGTATCTCAGGCCAGAACTGGGGGGATGCACTGGAGGTAGTACTGGCCAGCCGCGCCATAAAAACGGCCGAGGAACTGTCTCTGCTGCGTGAGAGCGGTCGGGTGGCCGACGACATCATGACTTACACCCTGTCGCAACTGGGTGTCGGTAAGTCCTGGGGCGAGATCGAAAAGCAGGTGGCGCAATATATGATTTCGCGGGATGTGGACCCACTGCCTGGCAGCCCGATGTTGTTTGGCGGCGCTTATGATCTGGTATTCCGCCCCGATCTGTTTCGAACCGCAGTCAGTCGACCCTTTGTGGGCGGCGAGATTGCCATTCTCGAAACGCAGGGACGGTATAAGAACTTTTGGATAGACATTAATCGAACCGCACACATCGGCCCAGCGTCTCAGGCATATCGTGATCAATATCAAGCGGTGCGCGAAGTGTTTGAGACCATCGTTGCGCGCTTACGTGCCGGTGCCAACACTTCGGAGATCTGTGAATTTCGAGACATACCGGCCGCGAAGAAACTGGATCCACCCGATAAACTACTGGTGGTCGCACACTCTGTGGGGCTGGTACCGCTTGAGAGTCCCGTCAGATATCCGGGTACAGGTTTACACGGTGCCAAAGAGGGCTTCACTGTGGAGCCTGGTATGGTGATCAGTATTGATTGCCTCTATTTCGGCAGCGGGCTGGGGCCGTCCCACATGGAGAATGTGTTCATTGTCACCGACACAGGTTCCGAGCCGCTCTATCACTTTCCACTAGAGTTAACAGAAACCGGGGCACACTGACCACATGACTAGCATCAGCTGGCCAATCTGAGGTGATACCCAAATCGAGGGAACCATACGTGCGCCTCTGAACCATCCAAGGGCGTCGTGGCAATGACCACCTGATGCTGATCGACCGCAATTAATCTGCCCGTCGCCATGCCGCGGTCAGCCGACCCGGCACTCACTTCAACCCTTGCCCCCAACCAGTCCCTCAACGGTTCTGCCATCGGCGTGTCCGGCAACGGTTGAAAATGCCCAGCTCGCAACGCATCCCAGGCCGTCTCGAACGCTACATCTGTGCGTCGCCCTTGGCCAAGGCGCTCCATGCGCCCGTGCCAGTCCATAATCTCCCCGTAGCGCTCTACCAAGGGCACCAGATCTGGCAGCGCGCTGTAGATCATCCAGATCATGCCCCAAACATGCACATCCCCGCTGTCGGGTGTCTCACCCCCGAGAAAGGGAGCGCCGCGACCCAGTTGCGCTGCCGCTTCGCCCAGAAACGCATTGACCTGGCTGCGACGGTCGGGATCTGCGATTTGCAGAGAATCAAAATCGACATCGGGAAACACCCGCTTTCTGTCTGCCAAAAAATCGGGCTCCCACTGGTTTTTGTAGGTGGCAAATGCCGAGTGCAACAGTGGGATAAACAGTCGCTCACACCATGCATATAAGGCGGCCGCCTCAAGTGGCCCCCGGGGATTGAGTGGTGCCGCCGGCGCGCTGCTGTCCAGTGCCCGCGCGATCATCCAATTATCAATAAATACGTCCGCTCCCACTTGCAGTACCGGCGTCCCGCGATAGCCCCCGGTCAGCGCCTCGACATCCGGCTTAGGTGCGATCAGCGGCATCTCCACGCTTAACCAGTCGAGCCCCTTTAATCCCATCATTTTTTGCGCTTTTTGGGAGAAAGGCGAAATATCGTATTGATGCAGAATCAGCGTATTTTCGGTCATGGCAAAAACTCGTGGCTCACGTTCAAACAAAAGTGAACCTGTTCGCCAGGACCGTCAAGCCATACAAGATGCGGGTGCGCATGTCACTCCCGCCCGATATGCATGACCGTTGGGATGCAGTAAATCGTTTGAGCCGCGCTGCGCTATACAGCTAAGCTTGCCCCATGAATACCCTGCCCCAGTTCGCTCATGTGATCGCCGATGCCACCGCCGCTTTAGGTGAGCCGCATTTTGCCGAAACGCTGAGTATTGGCGTTAAAGAGTGGATCCAGGCCGACGATATTTCGCTGATTCGCTATCTCGACACCGGCGTCCCCAGGATCGAGTACACGCTGCCCCCCAAACGCCAGGGAAAGACAACACTCGAGCGTTATATCAGCGGGCCTTTTTTATTGGATCCCTTTTACCGCGCCTTGGAAATCGACAGAAGATATGGCGTCTTTCAGCTGGCCAAACTGGCGCCCAGCGGGTTCAAAGAGTCCGAGTATTTCCGCACCTGGTATCACGAATGTGGATTTCAGGATGAGTGTGGCTTGCTCATCAAACTGAATCACGGCTCCGTTAACTTGGCGCTGGGAATGACCGAAGGTAGCCGTCACTTTTCCAAGCGCCAGGTCGACAGACTTGAGGCGATCTTTCCCGCGATTGAAGCATTAATTCGCAAGCACTGGGGTGCCGACACCACTTCCACCCAAGAGCCCTCTGATTTTCGGCAGCGATTACAGCAAGCGCTGGGTGCCTTTGGTGCATCCCTGCTGACGCGCCGTGAACGTGAGGTGATCGAATTAGTGCTGTTGGGTCACAGCACTCGACTGGTGGCCGAGAAACTCGGTATCTCCACCGAGACCGTCAAGCTGCACCGCAAACACGCCTATGCCAAGCTCGATATCTCCTCTCAGGCGGAGTTGTTCTATCTCTTTGTCGACGCCATAGCCGGGCACTCGGGTGAAGCCCACGAAGACCCCCTAACGTACTACCACGACACCGCCCGACGGAGCGCGTCGTGAACCCGCCTGATCAAGAGACCGCTCAGCGCCTTCAGGCAGGATTTGAAGCGCTGAATCGTGGGCAATTGGATATTGCAGCGAAAGCCTGTCAGCAAGTATTGGCTGAACACCCCGATCTCGCCGCGGCCCACTTTCTGGTGGGTCTGGTCGCCGTGGAGGGCGACGAACGCCGAGTCGCCCATGAGGCCTTCAAGTCGGTAATCAAACTCGATCGCAATCATGCCGCGGCGTGGGCACAGCTGGCCAGACTGAATGCGAGCGAAGGCCGCATTGCTTTGGCAGAAGACGCCCTCAAAGAAGTCAGAAGGATCAAACCCTCAGACCCCGCGGTGCTTGATCTCACCGGCACGGTGCTGAATCAATTGGGAGAATATGAGACGGCGAAAGCTTTCTTCGCCGCCGTTAATCGTGCGGCACCGGGGCAAACCCCCTATATGATGAATCTCGCCAACGCGCTGGTATTCAACGGCGATATCGACGACGCCGTGGACGTTTTCCGCGAAGTCATCCGACTGGATCCGCGGAGCGCACAGCCCCACTGGGGATTGGCCAATGCGGTTAAGGCGACTGACAGACAGCACATCGCCCAGATGCGGACGCTGGTGACAAAATATGCCGAGAATGATCGCGCGCAGAGTTTCCTCTACTACGCAATTGGCAAGGAGTGCGAGGATCTCGAGGATTGGGCCGGGGCGTTTGAGGCCTTCTCGGCCGGCGCTGCGTCGCGGCGCAGGACGGTAGAATTTGATGAGGCAGAGGAGGATGCGCTGTTTGATTTAATCCGGGCGCGCTTCACGGCTGATTGGCTGGCAGGGTGCGCACCCGGAGACCCAGACCCCTCCCCTATATTTGTGCTCGGACAGCCGCGGACCGGCACAACACTCATCGAACGCGTCATCACCAGCCACTCGCAGGTTCACTCGGCAGGAGAGCTCCAGCAGTTCGGCCTCGCAACGCGCAGGGTGTCTCAATATGTTGACCGGAAGCGATTCTCCACTGGTCTGTTCGAGGCAGCAGCACAGGCTGACCCCGCTAAAATCGGCGAACTCTATTTGCAAACCACGGCCCGGATGCGGGGTACCACCCCACATTTTGTGGATAAATTGCCGGTGAATTACCTGCACCTGCCGCTGATTCTCGCCGCCTTACCCAACGCCAAAATTGTGCATTTGGTGCGCGGCGCAATGGACGCCTGCTTTTCGAGCTTCAAGCAACTGTTTGCCGACGCCTACCTGCATTCGTATGAGCAACGGGAAATGGCGCGGCACCATATCCGCTATCGCGGACTCATGGCGCACTTCCGAGAGGCGTTCCCCGGGCGCTTTATCGAGATTCATTATGAGGATGCAGCCCGCGACCTTGAGCCCCATGCACGCTCACTGATTTCGCAGTTGGGATTGGCATGGGAGGACCGCTGCCTGAATTTTCATCAGAGCGACGGTGGCGTCGCTACCGCCAGTGCGGTCCAGGTAAGGCAACCCGCCCACACCCGATCTATCGGTCGCTGGCGTCGTTACGCCGAGCAGCTCGCTCCGATGCATGAAACGCTGACAGCTGCTGGAATCCCCGCAGAATGAGCCGCCGCAGAAGTCGGAAAAAATCACCAAGATAACCCCCAAGGGTAGTCTGTACAGATCGTCAAGATCGCGCGACACTTTCGCCGAAAATCTGCATGGCACGCTTGGTCGTTCCTGAGTGGATGCACCGAAAATAACGCACCACTCACGATCGCCATGGCAGCGACCGGACTCATTTGGAGGAATACCGTGAACTTTTCCCGACCGACGAACACGTTTCGCAAACATGTCCTGCCACTGGCGGTATCGGCGGCTGTGACCACCACCGGTGTCGCCACCGCCCAAACCCTCGAAGAGGTCGTAGTGACCGCGACAAAAAGACAGGAAAGCGTGATGGATGTGCCGCTGGCGATCACCGCACTGTCGGGCAACTTTATCGCAGATACCAATCTTGATGATGTAAAAGACCTGATTTCCTACACGCCAGGGGTCAGCGGTAACTCACAGGATTCCTATATCGATGCCGTGAGTGTGCGGGGCGTTCGGACCCAGGACTTTGGCGTAGGCGGAGACCCTTCCTCGGCCTTTTTTAAGAATGATCTTTACGAGGGTCGCAACGGCGCCGTTGTCACCAGCCTTTATGATGTTGAACGTGCTGAAATTCTGCGCGGACCGCAGGGCTTCCTGTTCGGCCGCAACTCGATCGGCGGGGCCTTCAGCGTACACACCAACAAAGCGCAAATTGGCAGCAGAGACGGCCATCTCGACATCGACTTTGGTGAGCGTGACCGCGCCTCCTTCGAAGGGGCCATCAACCTCCCCGTGGGCGACAACTTTGCCATGAGACTGGCCGGCTACTACTCCACCGAGGATGGCTTTGCCAAGAACGTTTTCTCTGGCAAAGACGAAATCGAACACGAAAAGTGGGCGTTACGCTGGTCAACCGCGTTTGAGACAGACCGACTCAATGTACAGACCATTGTCGAGTATGAAGAGCGTCGCCAGAGCGGCTCCATGTATCGCGCTATCGATACCGGCGATATCTGGGAAACCTTCGACACCTATATTGTTGACGATACCCGCCTTGGCGGTAACAACGAGGAGCTGGACTCAGACATCAGTCAGGGTGAAGGCGACGACGCAGACATTCTGACGCTGGGCCTCTTCATCAACTACGACCTCGGCTTTGCGACCTTGACCTCCAACACCGGATACAAAGACCACGATTACTACTATAAAGAGGACTACGACGGGACACCGCTGCCCATCAATAACTTCCAATTTCAGCAGACCGGCGAGTATTTCCAGCAAGAGTTGCGCCTGACCTCAAACGGCGACGGTCCCCTGAGCTGGTATACCGGTGTGTCGTACTACGACGAAGACCTGGACGCTGAGTTCACCAATATTGGCGCGGAAAACCTGATGTGCCAGTACTACCTGAACTACATCCCGGAGTATTACGGCTACGAGTTTTACAGTGGCTGTAGTGATTACTACTACGATTTTTATCCCAGTGCAGACGGCATGCTCACCGAGTCGGGCAAAATCAAAGGCAAATACACCGGGTGGGCGGCGTATGCGAATGTCGGTTTTGACCTTACCGAGCGAGTTAACGTAGAGCTGGGCCTGCGTTATACCGAGGATGAGAAGGACTTCAGCACCTGGGTGCTCGAGCCCGATAGCTACCTCGGCTCCTACTTTATTTACGGCTTTGCAACAGACGGCTACATCTCGGATACCAAGAAGTGGGACGACACCACCTTCCGCGGACTGATCACCTACGCGCCCACCGAAAATTCGATGATTTTTGCGAGCTACACTCAGGGCTTCAAGTCGGGTGGATTTGGTAGCTTCTGGGTCGAGGACAGCGCGGGCTCGGTGCCCGCCTACGAGACGATCTCGCAAGGGGACGGCTACCTGCCCGGCACATTCGAGCCCGAGACCGCCGACTCCTACGAGATCGGCTTTAAAGCCGAATATCTCGACGGCGCCGGAAACTTTGACGTCACCTTTTTTATGTATGACTACGAAGACATGCAGGTGATCAATTACGTCAACGTCGACTACGATGAAGACGGGATCGCCGACGCCTTCTCAGGCAGGGTACTGAACGTCGGACAGACCGATGGCCAAGGCGTAGAAATTTCAACCACGGTTGCCCTCAATGAGCACTGGACTCTCTATTTGGCGGGAGGGTATCTGGATACGGAGGCCACCGGGCTCCAGGATATTTGTGGCCTCGAGGACCCCAATGGCTGTGAGGGTAGCGCGCTGTTCTGGGCACCTGAAATCACCGCTGCGGGCAAGCTCGATATGCGCTATCCCATGGGCAATGGCGCGCTAACGGGCAGCTTTGAATTCTTCTACGAGGATGAGCGTGGCGGTAGCTGGGAGGCCAACCCCGAGGGTTATATCGACGCCTACACCATTGCCAACCTGCGCGTGGGCTACGAGTCCGATAACAATTGGTACGTTCAGGCCTACGCAGAGAACGTGTTCGACGAGTTTACCTGGGACGGCTATAACGCCAACGGCGGTATTTTACCCTCCCACTTCTTTGGGCCGATGCGACCCACGACCATCGGTATCAGAGCGGGAATGAGCTGGGACTGAGCACTATCCTTCCTAGAAACGCCGGCCCCGCGCCGGCGTTTTTTTGGCTCTAGACTGTTATGACGGGCCCGGACACTCGGCGACCCGCCGCAGCGGGCAGAGTTTTAGAACTACGGCGCGTCAGCGCCGATCAACTGAGCCCGTAATGCGGGTCTGGGTGAGTTCTCGCTCAACCAGATACCGGCAAACAACGGACCGAAGTCGGGGTGGTCGATCCCTCCGATGAACGCGCCATTGAACCAAAAGCCGTTCCGCCCCTCCGGGGCCACCCCAAAAACCAGTGAGTCACCTGTCGCGATGTCAGGCCAGAGTTTACCGAGCGCCTGCAACCAAACCATCTGCTGGTCGTGGCCTACGTCCTGCTGCCGCCACGCTTTTTCGGTCTCATTCACCAGTTGCTGCACCGGGATATCACGCAAATATGAGAGAGACAATTGATACGGCGGCATCCCCGTCCAGTTTCCGCTGGGGGTATACAAGGCCGAGTCGTAAACCTCCCAAAACAGCACCTTTAGTCGCGCTTTACCCACCCTGGGCCAGGTATCAATAGACAACGTCAAATCAGGGGTGAAGGCTTCCTCTACCTGTTGTTCGACAGGGCTCTCCGCGACAGGTGTTTGGGGATTATCGGCGGCAATGACGCTCGCACTCAGCAGGAAGAGACCAGAAAAAAAACAAACGTAGCGCCTCATGCCGGCACCGACAGTCGCTGACTGAGTCGATACAGCAAAGGAAGCAGCAGGCTCCAGACCGTAACCAATACCGCGAGGGAGATCATGTCGCCGTAGGGCAGACTGACAGCGCCGAGACCCGCGCCCACGCGGTAGTTAAACGGCACGGCGATGCCCCCTAGAACAGCAGCCAACCAAAGTGACTGCCCGATCTTTGCAAAACTCCGATACAGCGCGGCGGCGAATACCCACCACAACACAATCAGCCACAGAGGCACAATAAACGTTGCCTCAAACACAAAGACGCCGGTCAAAGTGAGAGTCACATCCACCGCGATGCCAATCAAAGCGATAGGCAGAAGGCGACGAAACTCACCGCGCCGATCTGCGACTAGAGCGAAATGAAGCGCCAGGGAGCAAAGCGCAACCGGGACCCAGGGTTCTCTGCCGATCACGCAACAAAACCATGTCGCCTGAAACCAGAGGGCGTTGAACCAAAATGTATCGACCAGCCGCATAGGCTGGTAATTACGGCAATCCGAGATCCCCAGATCAGGCGGGCGTGGCGCTCACTCCGTAATGTTGGGCAGTTTTGTCGAGGGCAATCGCCAGTTGATCTACAAGGAAGTCAATTTCGGATCGCTCGGTCACGAAAGGCGGCGCCATAATCATGGCATCACCGGTCTGACGCACCATGAGACCTTGGGTAATCGCGGCGTCGCGGCAAAATACGGCCGCCGCCGATTCTGGCGCGAGGCGTTCACGAGAGGATTTGTCCCGCACCAATTCCACCGCGGCGAACAGGCCCTTAACCCGCACCTGACCCACAATAGGATGGTCGGTGAGCTCGATTAATCGACTGGCAAAATATGGCGCCAATTGGGTCACACCCTCTTCGATAATCCGAGAATCCTCAAGGATATCGAGGGTGGCTAATCCCGCCGCGCAGGAGGCGGGATGCCCCGAATAGGTCAATCCGTGAGCAAACTCGCCGCCACCGGACAACAGCACATCCGAAATCTTTTGACTGACCAGGCTGCCACCCAGTGGCATGTATCCGTTAGTCACTGCCTTGGCAAAGGTCACGAGATCCGGCTCGGTACCGTAAGTTTCAAAGCCGAACCATTTGCCGGTTCGCCCAAAACCACAAATCACCTCATCGGAAATCAGGAGAATATCGCGCTCATCCAGAATGCGCTTCACCTCAGGCCAGTAGGACTCTGGCGGAACAATCACACCCCCCGCCCCTTGCACTGGCTCGGCGATAAATGCAGCCACCCGGTGCTCACCCAGCTCATCAATTTTCTTCTCGAGTTCCCGAGCCGCGGCAATACCAAACGCCTCAGGATCGAGATCAGCCCCCTCCTCAAACCAATGGGGTTGCTGAATATGGTAGACATAGTCGAGGCCCATCGTCTGCTTGTGCATCGCCGACATGCCGCCGAGCGAAGAAGCGCCGATGGTGCTCCCGTGATAGGCATTGTGGCGGCTGATGATCAGTTTCTTCTCGGGCTTACCCAGTAAATCGAAGTAGCGGTGCACAAACTTGATCTGGGTATCGTTGGCTTCCGACCCGGAGTTAGTAAAAAACACGTGCTGAAATCGCTCGGGGGTCACCTGGCAGAGCCGCGCAGCCAGCTCTGCTGCCGGTTGGTTTGAGCACTTGAAAAAGTTGTTGTAGAACGGCAGTTCGGACAATTGGGCTGCCACGGCCTGTTTGATGCGGTCTTGGCTGTAGCCCAGGTTGCAGCACCACAACCCCGACATACCGTCCTGAATTTTGTTGCCGTCCGAGTCAAAAATGTAAATGTGCTCCGCACGACTCACAATGCGGCCACCGTGGTGGGCGTAATCTTTAAAGTCGGTGAAAGGGTGCAAGTGGTGGGCTTGATCCAGCTTTTTCAATGCCTGAGTGTCGAGTGTTGCCGTCATGCTTTCCTCTCCCGCTACTACACCGGCGCCGCCGGTTGACCGCTAAATAGAGCTCGAGTATCACATTGGCGCGAGGGCCTGTCAGTAACCCCTTGGGGAGAGACACGGCTCAGGCGCTGGGGCGCTCAGTGGACAGCGCGTCCCGTGGCGCGCACACTTCCGCTTCGAAATAGCGAGGTGATATGACTCTGGAACTTGTCAACGAAGCCTACCGAGGCCTGACCTACCCCTGGGGGCGACTCGGCCACCCGGAAGACGAACCCTTCGAGGTAGCACCCGGAGTCTGGTGGCTGCGCTTCACCATGCCGGGCCCGCTGAATCACATCAATTTGTGGCTACTCGAAGACGGTGATGGCTGGACCATTGTGGACACCTGCCTGAATCTGGACTCAGCCAAGGCACAGTGGGAAACCCTCTTTAGCGGATTTATGAAGGGTAAGCCTGTGAAACGGGTAATCTGTACCCACATGCACCCTGATCACATTGGACTTGCAGGCTGGTTGTGCGAACACTTCGGCTGCGACCTCTATATGACCCAGGCAGAGTTTCTTACGGGCAGCTTGATTATGGGTTACACCGGTGAGCAAGCGCCGCCGCCTGCTATTTCCTTTTACCACCGCGCCGGCTTTTCTGCCGAGCAGCTGGATAACTATCGAGAGCGGTTTGGTAGCTTTGGTCAATTTGCCACGCCCTTACCGCACAATTATCAGCGATTAACGGATCGACAAACACTGTCTATCGGCGGCCGGTATTGGCAAATTGTAGTCGGTCAGGGCCACTCGCCCGAGCACGCCTGCCTGTACTGCCCGGCGCTGCAGCTGGTCATTGCGGGCGACCAGATTCTGCCGCGCATCACCCCCAACGTATCGGTTTTTCCGACCGAGCCCGACGGCAATCCGCTGGAATCATGGCTGGCCTCCAGTAACCGCCTGCTCAATATGCTGCCCGAAAATTTGCTGGTACTGCCCGCGCACCAATCGCCCTTTACCGGGGTGCGGGTTCGCCTGAACCAAATCATTGACAGTCACCGACTCGCCTTGGCCAAACTCTATGATTTACTCATGACGCCGAAGCTACTGCCAGAATGCTTTGAGTGTTTATTCGGGCGGGCCATTGGCGACAATGAAATCCAGATGGCTACAGGGGAGACGGTGGCGCACCTTAACTACCTCTGGCACCGCGGCAACATTCAGCGGCGCCTGAATGACGACGGTCGCTATACTTATCAATCAGATCCGGAAGCGCGCTATATAGACGCCGAATAAATGTTGTGAAGGCACTGTTCAACAAGCTCAAAACCCTCGCTTTCCGCTGGTACTACCGTCGCATGTCCCGGCTGGCCTGGGAGTCCCACCCCCTACCCAATGTCCGCGCCGGCTCAATTCAGTTGGCGCTGGGGGATGTCACGCTCAGTGCACGGATGTATCACGGCCTGCCCAGTCGGCCTCTGATTGTCTATTTTCATGGGGGCGGTTGGGTCATCGGCGACCTGGAGACCCATCACCCCTTCTGCATGCATCTGGCTCACGCGACCCAATCCACCGTCATGTCCATCGACTATCGGCTGGCGCCAGAGCACCCGTTTCCGGCAGCTCATGACGATGCGATGGCGGCCGCGCAGTGGATTATTGACCATCTCAACGCGCTACCCCCCAATAATGGCGAAGTGATATTGGCGGGCGACAGCGCCGGCGGCAATTTAACCTTTGCCACCGCGGCCCGCATGCCCGACGAACCGCGATTGCGCGGCTGCCTCATGATTTATCCGGCAACACAGCACTACCATGCCGAGCTGCGCTCCTACACAGACCATGCCAAAACCGGTCCGCTAACAACACCGATCATGCGCTGGTTCACCGATACCTATCTCAACGGCATGGCGCCCGCTGATCCCGCCATCGAAATCATGTTTCCCGATAAACGCACGTCGCTGAAAGGCTTCCCGAGATCGCTCCTG
>Ga0255772_10000836_pt1 | contig 30227 bp, 49 predicted proteins | sample 071ome_34_FD_179970 | JGI IMG/M metagenome (GOLD analysis project Ga0255772, IMG submission 179970) | Coastal salt marsh microbial communities from the Groves Creek Marsh, Skidaway Island, Georgia - 071411BT metaG (version 2) | ecosystem: Environmental > Aquatic > Marine > Intertidal zone >...
TTCTTTCTTCTTATTTCTTATTTGCTTAGGTTTGGCTTCTTTTTGGCTTCCAGTTGGCTTAGTTTTGGCTTTTTTTCCGTTAAGATATTGAGCCTTAGCTTTCGCCAGAGAGTGCTTTATACCAGCCCAAGCGATATTTAGTATAGTATCTTCAAATTTAACATCATCAAGGTCTGCATCTTTCATTTGATGACCAATAATTGCATCAATAAAAGCGACTTTTTGAGAGTCATTTAGATGTTCATAAATATCGCAATAAGACTTTAGAAAAGTAAAGTATTGTCTGTCCTTCATCACTAGAACGGAATTTCATCTTCAAATGCCTTCTTAGGCTCTTGTGAAGGGATTTCAGTTCTGTTCTTTTGGTCGCTTTCATTATCTGGCTTCCAATCATTAACTTGACCATACCACTTAGTTCCGTCTTTAGACTCTTTAACATCCAATTTAAGATATTTCTCTCCATCATCAATCTTAGTATTTAGCCATTCAATCAACATTCTTTTATCAATGCTTATCTCGCATTTTTTCCATTCAATCTTTGGCTTATTAAAATAAATACCTTTTGCATATTCTTTATCTTGCATCTTCTTCTCCCTCAATATTACGGATTTGTTCAATTACATCTTTAGCGTGTCTTTTACGATCCATCCACTTCTCACCACGCAAATGTGAATGTTTGTTTTGCAATACAGCACTTATTCGTCTGATTGACTCTGGATTAGATACATAGCCAGAAGTTAATACACCTATCAGATTAGACCTATCAATGTTCTTACCAGCTAATTGAGCATCCCAAACTAATCCGATTAATAGCATTGCATTATCTCGACTTTTTGGATAGGCAAACAATGTTGCCCTAACTTCTTCTGTGCAATTTAGTTTCATTTTTCTCTCCTTCGTTAGGTTTATCATTTTCTTCTCGCATCTTAAAGAACTCATACATAGTCCATAAAACAACGATACTAAAAAACAATTCCCAATAAGTTACTTGCATATTTCCTCTTTAAAAAGGTTGCTTACGGCAACCACTCGCATCAAGTGATTTAATACTGGCTTGGAGTTTGGGGAACTGAAAACCAGATTAATGAGTGATGAGTTCATTAATTACTTTGAGCTTGTGATTCAGCAAATTTTTGAGCTGATTCTTTAGCTATTTTTTCTTTTTGATTTTTCTTTGCCTTAACAACAAATTCTTGCTCTTGTTTATCTAAAACTGTTTCAAAAATTCCTTTTTTAATTGATGTTGAATGTGTTTTTTTATCAATCTCTTTACTGATCTCATAAACAGCTTCTTCATCAGACTCTCCAATAGCTTCTCTTAGCTCATTAGCATATTTTCCAATATCCTCATCTATTTCAGATTGAATTTGCCTAGCTCTTTCAACTTCTTCAGCTGATGCAACAGATCCGTCAATAAGGAATCCAGCGTTGGCTAATGCTCTACCAAGAGCAGAAGTTTCACATACTTCAAGATAGCTAACATCATTTAATCTTGATGAGTTTTTATCTTCTAAAGCGTGTCCAGTTGCAATTAAATTACCATCAATAAATAAACTAGCTTTAAATACAACTTGTCCATTTTGATGGCTAACAATATCTGTATTTACTGTTGTTCTCTCTGGCAGTTCTTTAAATGCTTTGAGTCTGTCTTTGACCATTGCATATTCATTACCACCATTAACTGTTACTGTTTTTATTTGATTTGACATCTTTTCTCTCTCCATCCATAACATTACAAAAAATCTCCCACTCTTTAGCAACTTGTGGGTTTCTCATTATGCTTTCTGCTAATTTTCTTGCAGTCGGCTCTAAGTCAATCAATTCTTGTTTAAGTTTTCCCATCTTAAACTCCAGAAATCATCAACATTAAAACGATCAATCCAACACCAAGTATCAAAAATATTGGTGCATAGATATATTCTTCGATAAAGTATTCTCTATCCCTTTTCTTGCGTTCTTCAGTAGTCATTTTGGTTCTCTCTCCACTTTCTTTTTAAAAAATATTTGTTCTTAGTAATATACTCGTTCAATGTCATTTTATTTGGCTTTTTTTCATAACAACATTTCTCTTTAGACATCTTCCCGTACATCAAATTAATAAATCCTCTAAAGTTCATTCTTTGATCCATCCTTCAGCGATTAATTTATTAGTTTGTTGAATACGCTCGAGCTTCTTAGCTTCGCAATACTTCTCATAGTCAGTCGTATTATCTGGCATAGCTTTTAGTTGTTCTTTGATCCATAAAGGCAGACTAACCATATATTCTTTGTATTCGTCATAACCTCTATCTGCCAATTCTTCAAAATCGTAATCTTCTGGCATTATCTTTTCCCCTTTAATTCTGGCTCTGTGCAACATCCCTTATTAGTTACTAATTCTTGTGGCACTTTGGGTAACCATTTCTTAATAAATTTATTAATGTTTTTAAATTCTTCTTTGGCTATATCTTGAGCTTCTTTGCCGTGCCATCCTTTCAATTCCTCATACCAATACCAAGTGCTATCTGTAAACATTTCTCTAACATAAAGTGCTTCGCTGACTATCTGATGATCTGCATAATCCTCAACTTCGCATTCATCATCAGCAGACAATACATCAAACATCTGATGTCTTAATTCGTTTGACATCCAAATATCTTTAATTATCTTTCTCATAACTACCCCCTAATAATTTCTAAATCGTATTCAAGATACATAATTTGACGATTTAACTTAACAATATCATCAAGAAGATCAAATGCTTCTTGAGGTAATTTACCCTCATAACAATCGCACATAGTGTTGTGCATATCTTCTAACACATCACGCTCTTGCTCTAATTCAAATAATTGCTCAATTATTTTTTGTTCTTGATTCATAACTCCCCCCTTATTTAACTAAAACTCTGTAATGTAATCTTTGGATATTCCATCCACCAGCTAAGATTGATGAAACTCTAGCAGTACCTAAATCACCAGTAGCAGTTCCGTTGATCTCGCAATCAGATGCCATACGCAAATTGCATTCAGTAATGTTGCCAACCTTCTTAGAAATTCTAGCTAAGAAATCAGCTTTACGCTTCTCAGCATCTTTTTCAATGATTTCGTGTAAATGGTCAATACCATAATCAAGCATATTGATAGCAACCATAGGATATTTACCATACCAATTTTGAGCAAGATAAATACTTGATTCTTGGCAGTTCATACCATCAGTAGCATCATAAACTTCTCTACGCATTTTTCTTAAATCAGCATAGTATTGCTTAGAACGAACAATCCACTCATTGATGAATGTATCTAAAGCTTGGTTTTCCATAATTAACTCCATTTTTTTATTAAATCAAGTTAATTATCGGGGATATTAAATGATATGTCAAGTATTTTTGACACTTTTTAAAGAATTTTTTATGGGTGGGTAGGCGAGGAGTATGAAAAAAATTTCTTCATTTTGGAGAGAGTTACCTACCCTCTCGCAATTATAACACTATTGCATAGTAAATCTTGTTATTCCATTGTAGATCAAGACTTCTCTCTTACCATCATCTGTTATCCTTTCAAACACCGAAATCTCTGGAGAATACTCAATATCGTCATAACAGCTTATATCTTCTTCAACATCAATAAATTCATATTCATCTGTCATTTACAATTACAGCCTTTTTCTTTAGTATCAAATAGCTTATCAGCTAATTTATAAACTAGATTACGCATTCCAAAGATAACTAGAACTAGAACAGTTAGGATCGTTGTGTACCATTCTGGAGCTTCTTTTAGGTTTACCCAAGCATCTTTCATACTCATTTCAGTAAACAAAGGCATAACAAAGTTAACAACAACTGGCAAAGAAAACACCATCACGATAAATTCGTCTTTCCAAGAGTTCTCCATTGATTCTTCTTCTATTTTTTTGATCTCAACTTCTTTATCCATTCTTTAACCTCTGTTTCAAATCTAGTTAGTGAGTTAAATAAATCTAATAATTTATCCATTTCCGCTTAGTGGGTTGTTTAAAAACTTCTCAAGTTTATCATTGATTCTATCTTCAACATCTTTAATATCTAGCCTAAAGCTTCTTAAATCGTCTTTAGTATCTCGCTCAATATCATCAACAATATCACCGATTCTTCTAATGTCATTCTTTAAATCTTCCTTAATAGCATAAATATTATCATCAATAGACTTAGCTTTATCTTCAATCTGATTCATTCTGCCTTCAAATGCTTCAATATCTAATCCAGCCAACGCTTCAATTTTCTGATAAGTAACAAACCCACCATACAACATACCAAGAACAGTACCCAAGAGCGATAGTCCAAGTCCAAGTTGAGTTGGTGTAAAACTGTAGCCAAATAGTTTGAGTTTAGCATTTGCTATCTTTTCTTGTGTTTGTTCAATGTCAATCTTTTTTGCCATTTTCAAATTTAAGATTCTTTAGTTGTTTTAGTTCTTGTTCTAGCTTCATTACTTCTAATCGTTTCTTTATTAATTCTAACTGATATAGTGAGTTGCAATTAAGTCTTTCTTTTGGTTTATCTAGTGGTATGACTATTCGTGCGTATAAGCCAACATCTTTAGTTGTATCTGGATTACTATCAAATGGACTACCAGCATTATTGACAATGCCAGTCATTCCAAATTCTAAGTTAGTAGCACCACCAATGGCATTCTTACAAGACATATTGTCAGATGATCTAACTTCATCATAGCTGTAATTCCCGATAGGGCTAGGTAGCTGTAGATTGAGAGAATTATTGGAATTTGCCCTAAGTCCTACTATTCCTAAAGCAAGAAAAGTCGCTAGAATCGAAAATTTGGGCTTCATTATTTTATCTTTGAGCAGATTTTACTGGCAACTGCACTAGATTCCACATTAGTTAGCATAGATTCAGAACAGATATAGACTGCATCTTTCTTGTATTTATCATTGATATAAATAGTAAATTCAGCGTAATTATGATATTTGATTCCCCGTAAATCATATTGACTAACAAAAGGGATTGGCTTCATATCTTTATCAAAGACACCAATCTGATAATACTCAACATCTTTTCGTTTGTTGAATACTCTGACTCTAGTTACACTTAATCCTTCAAGATAACTAGATTTTAGTTCTGGATAAGTGGGCGACATCTGATGTGCATTAGCACTCAGAGCTAAAAACAATATTAAATAGCGATACATTCTGCTACGACATAAGCTGTATAGTTACCGCTTGGAAAAGCACGATCACCACCATTAGATGCTGTTGAGCTATGCTTGAACCAAGTTGAGCCAGTCGCAGTCAAACTATATTCATCTGACATATCAACTTCAACCTTATCAGTTTCATAATCTGCCATATTAGTTGCATCAGATACAGCTGATACTTCAGTATCACCAGTAAATGTTACAACATCATTAAGAACGGGAGATGAACTAAAACTATCTGGAGCAGTAAATTTAACTTTATAAGCATTAGCCAAAGTTACATCAACACGGGTAATTGGCTGTTGTCCACCATCACTAGATGATGTTGATAATTTATAAGCATTTGGTTGTCCGTATGTGCCATTAGTTTCAACACTAATTACGCAAGAACCAGTTACTTCTGCTGATATTGGAACATCTAAAGCAAAAGCTGATTTGCTTCCCCCGTATGTAGTTATGGCAACAATGCCTATTAATGCTATTTCTTTGATCATATTCACCTCATTGGTATTGCAAGTTTATTAGCTCATTATGTTTTATATCGCCAATTAAATCAAGTATTGGGCTATATTTGTTGTCTGGCAGTTTACTGTCTTTAAGATTGACTGTTTCCTCATAGACTCCCCCGTCTATTTGTTTTATATAATAATTTTGCATTCCAATAGATAAATTCATTGCATCAAGCATTTCATTTTGAGCCAAGTTATTACCAAATTCTAAGGTTTCTTCATTAACTGCCAATGCTCTTTCAAGGTCATCTTCTTCTTTGACTTCCTCTGGCTCTTGTTCTTCTTTTTTGTTATCCACCTCAGTTTCTTCTCGATTAATGTTCTCATCTTCCATTGCATTATAAATATCAGTAATGATTGTATCTGGCACTAAATCTAATACTGCATCTGAATACCCTTCACAAGTTGGACTATCTAGTGGTGTATTACATCCTTCTTCATATCTATAGGTATAAACAACACTCGCATTTTCTATTGTTCCAGTACCATCTATAGTGATTGATCCATCACCCCAAAGCTCTCTAGGTATGTATTCAAAGCCCAAAGCTTTACGGATTGCTATGCCACCAGCTTTACCAGACCAATCATCTGTTTCTCTAAATATATATCCGCCCTCTGTGTTTAGATTCTGGACATATACCTTCATTGCATCTTCTGGGTTCTTAACTGGTGTATATGTATAGAAAACACCATTAACTTTTAAATTGTAATAGTCTGGCAAAACATTGGTCATATCCCAAGTATTTTGAGTGCCGACTGCATTATTGGTAGAACCAAAGTAGAAATTAGAGTAAGAGTAACCACCCAAGCATACCAAGACCACCAATACCAGCGACTTCTTCAGTAGATAGCTCATCTTGTTTAGTTTTTTCATAAGGTTTTTCTTCGTGTGTCTGCCACCCTATTTTAGCATCATCTCCAATGAGTCCGTTATATGGACAAGGTGTTCCAGCCATCATCATTGCATCAAATACGGCTTTATCTTGGCACATCAAACTAACACTAGCTACTTTCATACCAGAATCGTATAAGAACTTGGCATTTTTAAGTCTGATACAATTTTCTTCTGTCATTGTTCCACCAGCTGAGATACCTAATATCTGAGTTTGAACTGCACCAGCAACACCGACTGTACATAGATCATTGCCATTACCAGAACTAAATTGAGGTGAGATTGCACTAGGTGGTGGCTGTTTGACTGTTGTAGTCATATTGCCATTTGTGTTTACTGTTTGATTAGTAGTTGATATTGTTTCGATTGGCTCTGCATTGGCTAGAAAAGGTAATAAAGCCAATATTAGGTAGCGTTTCATTTAAGAAAATTTACTAGAACCAATGTATAAATGCTTAAAAGAGTAAATGTAAAACCAATAATCTTCCAAGTGTTAGCACCAAATCTATCAAAGACTTTATCAAATCTATCAGAAATGTGAATATCCATCTGGTTCACCTGATTACTCATATTCTTTAATCTGCCATCAATGCCAGTTAATCTTGTATTTATTTGCACAACATCCTTCTCTAAACTTGTTACTCTTTCACTTAATGTAGCCATAATTATTTTTTAGCTAATTGACTACCAAAATAAAATTCAATAATCATAGAAGCCCACTTAAATATTTCTTCGTATTTTACAAGCCCTTCTACGGGAACAAAAGTAGTTTCTTCACTAGCAAAAAATCCCAAAAAACCTTCTGACTTTTCAACGACTGGTATTACAGTCTGAATATCTAATAATGGGGGAGCGACTTGTGTAAATATAATTAATGCAAGGATCGTTAAGATAATAATCCTTCTGTTCATTTGAGCCATTACTGGCTCTTTCTCTGCCATCTTTCTAGCATCATTGACTGCGTTATTTTGAGCAATCAATGCTTGTAATTGCATCTCTTGAGTTTCACGCTTATTTGCTTGATTTAGGGCAAACAGCTTCATCAAAAAGCCACCCATAATAGGCAAAACATTTGTAAGTAGTGTGATCATTTGAATTTAAAGAGCTTAAAAACGAAAACATACAACCTATTCTTCCAGTTGTTCTTTAATAATCTTCCGTTTTTAGGATGTCTTAGTATTGGCATACTATCTATTATTATACTTTTTTGCTAAATATGCAAGGTAAGCTGACATTGCTTTTTCTTTGGTATCGTAAATACAATCTCCAGAGCCTATTTTCCACTTACCATTTTTGCATTTAATTACTGGCATTATTCAGCTGGTATTTCTAGCGACTCAGTTAGCATATTCATAAAAGCATTACGACCTATTTGTAATTGGTCGAGATTAAATTTAGCACTATCTAACTTTCTATCTAAATCGTTAATGTGATTAACCATTACAATCTGTTCGTTAGTTAAGTCAGATGCTTTGTATTCTTTGTCGTTAATAGTAATTGTCTGTTCTTTTTCTTTTTTAGACATTATTATTTCTCCTTTATATTACCAAGCTAATCCAGATATTGATGTTGGATTTGCCATCTCGTCTATCTTAGATTGAATAGATGCTTCTGTATCTTCTTGTGATACTTCTGCTTGTACCCAGCCTAAGACTGTTTCTTCTGTAAGACTATCAAATGCTACAAAGTCGTCTGCTTCTGCATCTGGTGTAAATCCTACAGTACCATAGGCAGATGATGAATTATCTCCATCAACGCCATCACATCTCCAATGAGCGACTGTTACGCCACCATCAGATGAATTTCTTTCTAAGTTTGCTATTGTCCAAGTAAATGTTGCTGACATATTTTAATTCTCCGTTAATGATACAAATGCTGGGTCTGTTTCTGCTAGTGGGTCTGTTGCATCAAAGTGCATACACTTATCTATGCTTCTAGTAAATGATTCTGTTTCATCACCATAACTAACTGTAGATGTTCCATCTTCATTTTCTGTATAGATTGCTACTTTTCTGACTTCTGTGTAACTAGCATTCTCATAAGCAATAACATCATCAATAGTTGTTAGTGCATTAATCTCAGTTTCTTTAGTATTACCTTCTGTTCTGATTGCAGTTCTGTATGTTGCTACATCACTAGGTACTGCTGTGCCACCTTCAGTTGCCCTGATTACCATCCAATCTGTTTGTGATAATCTAGCACCAACTTGTTCTTTAACCTTAGCAATCATATTCTTTTTAAGATCAGCAACATCTCTAGCAACATCTACTGCAAAGTAATATCTATTATCAAATATTTCTGGTTCGTAAGATGTAATACCTAACTCTGCTAAAAAGTCTGAATCTTTAAATATTTGTTTAGGATAACGGACATCATTGATGACCATCTCCTTTGGTGTTCTTATTACTTCGCCATTATATTGCCACATATTATTCTCCGTTATCTTGCGTTAGTATATTTGAATGGGTTCTCTGCAAATGCTATGTAAATATAAGATGCACCATTATCATTATATTGACCTGCACCATCTCTACCTTTAAAACCATTAGATAGTATATCTAATCTATCACCACCACCAACACCACTTTCAGAATCAGACAAATTTGGTTTTAATCTTCGACCTGCTACATTATAAGGGTCTCTCTTAGTATCTACTAAACACCAATGTTCAGTACCAGTATATTTTTTAACTAATACAAATTGTGGTCTAAACCCAGTATAAACAAATGTTCCATCAGTTGAACCATTACCAGTATATGAACCTACTTTACTAAAACCATCTACACTATGGAAGCAGTATGCAACATAAGTTTTTCCAGAACCATTATTTTCTGGGTTTCCAGTAGATGCTACATAAAATTTAGATGAAGTTGGTGCAGTATTCTGCCATACATTATCTGATGACCTAGCAATATCAGCATTTAATCTAAGTTTATAAGATGCACCTGCACCTTCAAAGTAACAACACCAATGTTCAGTTAAATTTCTACCTTTGACTAAAACCGCTTGTGGTGGTTGAGATAGTCCGTGTCCTACTGTATTAGTTGAACCGCCACTACCAGTATATGTAACAATACTAAATCCTGCATCTTGGTTAGCACTAACAGTAGATGTGATTGTACCATTTGTGTTTGATACTCCAGAACCATTTCCTTTCCAGTTCCATACTACATAGTTATGTCCTGACTTGTTTGTTTCTTGCCCTGAAGAATCTGCACCCAAACTGAATCCATCAGAATCAAAAGAAGTAACTGTGTCTGTGTATGTTCCTTCGGCGTCGGTTTGTGAGGTTCTTAGTATTTTTCCAACACCACGAACAACATCTGTTACATTGTGGTTGTATCCGCTGTAATTTCTTGACTTCACCCACACCCAATCAGGTTGGAATCCTACACCAGTAATCGATTGAGTGCTTGAGTTACCACTATATAACACAGTATTAAAGTGTTCACTAGGAATAACATCAGGGTCTGGTAGATTATCAGTACATAATGCTAAATAACCACTAGGGGGTGTGTAATAGAAATCACCAATACCATTACTATCTGTATTACCTTGTGCAGTTTTAGCACCTCCGAATGATGAGTCTTGTCCGAAGTTAAATGTTGTAAATCTACTTGTTGCTTGACAACTATAAATTACCCAATCTTGAGTAGTAGATGGAATAGAAATATTACTATGTGTTAATGTTCCGTTAATATATATATTTACTTTAGAGGTATCAAAATTTATAGCAAATCCAACTATTACACCTCTTGCTGTTGCACCAGTAAAACTTCCAAAATTCCAACTATTACTAACACCATAACCACCACTCCCGTGATAAGTTACAGTTGGGCTGTATTCTTGTGGATATGGACTGCTTCCAGAAATCGGTTGGAGATGTCCTGCTATGCCAAACATTTGATCTCCTGCATAATCACCATCAGCATCAGTTACACCTTCAAAATACCATTTACCACTTTGAGGTAAAAGAAAAGTAGAATGAACTGCGTGAAAATCTACTGTTGCTTTACATCTTAAATTTCCCTCATATAATGCCATACCACTACCTTTATCAACAGAATTAAATGTAGCAAAGTTATTTGTAGGACTATCTAATACTACATCTGTTGCTGATAGATTATTTGCAGTCCAGTTATTACCATTACCAGATTTATCGTTGTAATATGTGCCATCAAAGTCAAGATAGAAACCATTAGTACCATAAGTACCAGTATATCTAATAGGTTTCCATTCTCCGTAATCTCCAGTTTCACCGAAGTATGTAGGGTCTAGTGATTGTCCATCAATATGATTAAATTCTGCTATGTAACCATCAAAATATAAATTACCATAATGTACATTTCTACCACCAATATCGTGAACAAAAGATGAGGAATTAACTGGTGTATCATAATTTTGACCAACATCAGTACCGAATATATTTGATACTGATATTTGTTCACCATTAATATAAACTCGCATTCTATTAGATTGAGTTGCTTGTGTAGTATCTATTCTAGCAACAAGGTGATACCAAGCACTTGTATCTCTGTAATAAGCATCACTTCTATAATATTCATAGTTTGCACCATCGTCTATTCCATACTGTAATCTATCGCTATCAAAATAAATAGCAAACATACCAGTTGGAGGAGAATCACCAACAAAAAACATTCTTTGGTCGCCACCTAAATTTCCTCGTTTAAACCAAAAAGATGTAGTAAAAGTCCTTCTATTAGAAGTAGTAGAAGGTGTCCTATTTAGATAAGCAGAATCATCATCATTAAATCTAAGAGATTGGTCTATTGTGTAACCACCAGTTGCACTTGCAGGAATTACATCTGAGTTAATTAATGCCATTACTGTTGAGCCAATGAGTTATAAACACGAACATTTGTACCATCTGATATATATCCGATCACATAAGTTCCTGCTGTAGTAATTGTAGTTAGCATATCTGCACCCATTACTTTAGTTGTTGAATGTGCTGATATTGTATGTCCACCAGTATTAACTAATACTATAGTGCCAGACTGACCATCTGGAATGTTAGTAAAAGTCAAAGTAATGTTGCCAGTAGGTGTGCAAGTAAAGTTAGTACCTGCATTTAAATCAAAAGAACCATCATTATCTACAACATCTGCACTTCTTGCTGTGCCAACATTTGCTGTTCCTGATAGGTAGAGGTCTTTCCAGCTTCCGCTGTTGCCCCCTATATCCATAGTGCCATCTGTAATAACGCCACTTGTATTACACGGGAATAAGGCGTTAGAAACACGAATACCAACAGTAGTGGACGCTAAGTAAGGACGACCATCATAAACACCAATACTCCCCACAGTACTGCTGTCTTTTTCAAAAACAACAATATTACCGTCTGAGGTTTTTCGCTTGAAGTTAGCCACACTTCCACCGTCTTTAGTCATTAATGTAAGACCACTAGCTCTCGCCTCAAACCCTTCTGCTAAACTATTTGCAGAAGTCTTACCCACCAACAAGTTACCACTAGAGTCGATACGCATTTTTTCTGAGCTATTAAGTTTAAAAGCTAAGATAGAACTTGCACCTAAAAATGTAGAATCTATATCAGTACCATTTTGTCCAACTTTGATACCTTCAAAAATTCCATAACCATTAGCAACAGTTAATTTTTGAGTAGGACTACTCGTACCAATACCAACATTGCCATTTGTTAAATTAATGTTTAAGTTATTAGCATTTACACCAGCATTACCACCAATAGAACCTATTTGTGTTCCAGTAGCTAAATAAAATGAATCTGCTGTATCGTTAATTTGCAAATAAGCAGTTGCATCTGTTGACTCAAATCTACCAACTAAATCAGAAGATGTTGATGTGTGAATAATACCACTAGGACTACTCGTACCAATACCCAAAGCCTCAGCACTAGCATCCCAGAAGAACTTAGGCGTAGTGCCCGTATCTTCGTAGAAGGAGATGTCGCCGTTGTTAGCAACACCAAGTCTATTTGCTGAATTGGTTGCATCACGAATTTGAAATATGTCTGATTCACTATTGTCTATTCTAAGAACATAAGATTGTTCACTAGTTTCTAACTTTACAAACGGGTCTCCAGAAGTGTCAGTAACGGTAATATCACCGTTTAACTGAAATGCACCATCAACCGTCAACCCATCAGCAGTTACTGTGCCTGTTACGTCAATACCTGTAGAAGTTGTGGCGAGTTTTACCCCTGCATCATAATACAAATCAACTGAACCATTTGCTGTGGCAGTTAGATATTTTTCTGTGTTTGAAACACTTGACCTTTTTAAGGTTAGGTTGTTTGCCTGAATTACCAAATCACCAGAAACATTGCCTTCGTTTATAATGGTATTACCAGTTGCAGAGTCATGGTAAATCTCTAAGTCATTACCTGCACCAAAGATAGCTTTGTCGTTATCACCAAAGTTTATATCATTACCATTAGTATCTAAGTTACCACCTAGTTGTGGAGTTGTATCTTCTACGACATTTAGTATTCCAGTATCTGTATCTGTGTCTGCATCATTAACCCAAGCACTTCCGTTATATTTAAGAACTTGTCCAGTTGTAGCACTTGTTATAGTTACATCAGATAAATCTCCAACAGATTCTCCAGTAATATCTTGTAGTGCTGAATCAGCAGTTGATCCTTGAGCTGATGTTGCATAATCAGAAGAATCGAAAGCTTTAACTTGAGCCAGATTCGTTACTTCGCTATCCATTAATGCACCAGCGGATTGAATATTTGCTGTTGTAGCGTATTTATTTGTTGTGCCTTCTGTTACATCATCTGTATCTAAAACAACAACTCCATTAGCACCATTAACGCTTGTAACTAAGTTAGTGTCATCTAATAAGTCAGATAAATCTAAAGTGAATGTAGTTGCATCATCTCTAGTAAAAGTAACGACACCAGTTACAGAGTTTAAAGTTCCAGAAGCAATCGCTCTGGCATCTTCATCTAAATAAGTTGATAGATCAATGTTAGTTGTTGTTCCAGTTTCATCTGTGAAATCTAATGAGTTTCCATTTAAAGCTAGAGTTGTTGTAGTTTCTGATTGTAGTGCTGAATCAGCCAAAGCACCTTGTGCAGAAGTAGCGTAATCTGATGAGTCAAATGCTTTTACTTGGGCTAGGTTAGTAACCTCACTATCCATTAAAGCTCCAGCTGAAGTTACATTGGCTGTATCAGTTACATCCGCTCCAGCTTCTATTCCAGCTAATTTTGTTTGCTCAGTTGCAGAAATTTTTACATAAGTTGAACCATCAGCAATATCATCTAATGTTCCAGATAATTCACTTAGTGCATCTTTACTTTCTACTTGAGAATCTACATACGCTTTGACTGATTGCTGTGTTGGAACTTTAGTAGCAGAGTCTGATGTCATATCATCTTCATCTACAACGAATTGCATACTAGCAGTAGTCGTGTCTGTATTCATTACAGCACCAGCACTATCTACATTAGTTGAGTCAGTTACATCTGCTCCAGATTCAATACCTGCTAATTTAGATTTTTCTGCATCTGTATAAGCGTTTGTATTTGAGTTGTTTTCATAAGCAGTTTTAATTTCTGCATCTGTTTGATCCGCAGTTGCACCGCTTTCAATTCCGTCTAATTTTGTACCATCTGTTGCTACATCACGACCATCAACAGTACCACCAACAGTAACATTGCCAGTAACACTTAATGCACTAGCACTACCACCGCTAATGTATGTATCTACTCTAGCATTTGTGTAGTATTGGTTAGTTGAACCTTCTGCTAAATCGTCTGTATCTTTAGTTGCTAGTCTAGTATCAAAGTCTGTGTTAGCTCTAGCAGTTGTGTAATATAAATTGGTTGAACCCTCTGGCACTTCATCTGTGTCTGGTTCGTGGCTTAATCTTACTTGGATAGAGCCGTTAGAAGCTGAATCAGTTACCGCACATACAATAAGAATATGATCAGTTGGAGTCGGCTTAGTGCTAGTTAGTCCACCAGCAACACTTGGATCAGAATAAAGAATATCACCTAATGTATAAGATGATGTATTAATGCCAGATACTTTACCAAATGATACGACATTACCAAATGAGCCAGAGCTAATATCTTCTGAAGCTACACCCATAATCCATTCTGGAACAAATCCTACTGCTGAATGATTAAGTATTTTTATAAGTAAGTGGCTTCCTTCACCACCAGCAAACATAACAACTTGACCTTTGGAAATTGATTCACTAGCTTTAGCTCTGAATACTGTATTACCAATTAGATCACCATCAATATTGCCATCAGTTGTAATATTGCCAGTAGAAGTAATATCACCATCAATATCAATGTTTCCAGTTCCATTAATATCGTTGCTGTTTAAATCGAGATTCCCCCCTAATTGTGGAGTAGAATCTTCTACAACTTCGTCAATACCAGCAATTTGTGTATCCACATAGGCTTTGATAGACTGTTGTGTAGGGACTTTAGTAGCTGAATCGCTAGAGAAATCATCTTCATCAACAACAAAATCAAACGCAGAAGCATCTGTATTAGCCGTTGAAATTGATTGTACCCATTCACTTCCGTTATAGACTTCCCATCTATTATCGTCTGTATTAAATCTTGCATATCCTTCTGCTGGAGAGCTTGGTCTTTGTGCTGTTGTTCCAGATGAGCCTTTTACAGCACCAGTAGCGGATGTTTTCTCTGGAATCGCACTTAGGTTATCATCCATCTCAGCGTGTGTGAGAGGTGATCCTTTTCCAGCTCTAGTCGTAATAGCCATTCTTTACTCCTAAATTAAATAAGTTCCAGAGCTATCTTTGTAGTGTGTTTCAGCGTATTCTCTTGCTGTGATAAGCAAAAATCCACTCTGGTCGGTTTCCATAGATAATATCATAAACTTTCTATCTCTGTCCAACAAATCGTGGCTGATAGTTATGACATCTCCAATCTCTAAATCTGCGTGTTTAACAGATGTTCCAAAATTACAAATTAATGGTGTTTGATTTAATCTATTTCCAGAAGAATCTTCTGAATATCGCATAGTATTTAAAGCTATCTCAGCTAACTCTGAAGCTTGTCCTTCATCTGTTACACCTTTAACATCTAATATCTTTTCTATTGTCTGACCATCTAGCGTTTGTAATGTACTAGATTCAACAACTTTTTGATCCGCTTGATAATCATCATTAACATTAACAAATTTGAATATTAATTTATTAGCTATATCTTGATTACCTTTCATAGAGATATTTAATGAATTAGCAATAATATCATCATTATCTAAAGTTCTAACAGATGTCTGAGATTTAGTATCAATCTTTAATCTCCATTGACCTTCGCAATGATGTAATTGACCACGACAAGTAGCAAGAACATCCGATATGATTGATTGAATATTAGCTTGTTGAATTAATGCAATATGACAATACCAACTATTAGTAATACAATCTTGTTGAGCATTGTAAAAAGATTCAATATCTATTTCAGAATCTGTAACTGCCAAAGCATTGACTAATAAATCATAAATGATATTAGCTGGATTATATGAATAACTTGTAGATGAGCTTATTGTTGAGCTATTTGTAAATGTTTTTATTTTCTTACCTTGTGTTTTAAAAGTAATATTTGCAAATTTAGTATTAAGATTATTTGTTGCATCAAAGATTTGATGTACTAATAATATATAAGTATTAGCAGGAATAACAGCACTAGATAAGCCAATCGTTGAGCCAGTCGCAGTTGCAGATGATGAAGTTGGAAAAGATAATGCAGTAACATTAGTGTTTGAGCTTAGATATTGTGCTTTAACAAATACTTTATCTCTGCCAGAGTCATACCAAATACCAGAGGCTGATTCAGTTAAAGAATTGTCATCTGCTTTTACAGATATAAAATCATTTATATCGTGTCCAGCAATGACATAAACACCCCAATAGCTTCTGTTATATCCTTTTGTAGAATCATCTGCATTGTTATAAGCATTAGTTTCTTGAAAAACTATGTTTCCAGCAGAACGATTGTATCCGTATAAAATTGGAACTGGAGCTGTGTTAGTTTTCTGTGTTTGTAGTTTTTGTCCAGCATAGGCTTCTGAACCACCAATATCACTAGCTTGTGGTGTCATAGCAGAACCAAGAACTGAAGAACCTACTAATGTGATACCAGCAGTAACTAATGAAGTAGCTAAAGCAACACCAGCATAAGTTGTACCAGCTAAAAGATAAGTTGCTATTTGTGGAGCAAAGAATATAGTAGCTAAACCAACAGCTTTTCTAACACTACTACCCATTATTCACCCTCAATATTAAGCATTCTTTATCTATCTTTTTAAATTCTAGGTTTTGTAAATCTTCATTAAAAACCCAATAGGTATAAGCATTGATAGCACAACCAACAGACCTATCAGTTAAGATAATATCATTGACTTTAGGTTTCTTTACCTTATGACAAAAGCTAAGAAAAAACTTAATATGTTTACGCTTGGCTAAGAAACGCTTTTCTTCTTTAACAAATATATCCATATCTTGATCTGTATAACCTTCCCATTCTTTAGGTAAGTCATAAAACTTGCTAAGATATTTATAAACAGTTGTAAAACAATTCATCATTATGGTTTCTGTTGCCCCCAATAAAGCGTGTCATTTAAAGCATCTACAATAGATTGAAACTCATTTTGATTATAAGTTCTAGTTGGATATGGCTTATTCCAATGAATAAACTTAGTAGTTAATGTTCCATTTAAAGCTTGTTCACTTGCACTAAAAGTATCAATGACTCCCTCAAATAAATCATAGACATCTTTCGTATATGAGCTTATATCAAGAACTGGATAAGTAGTTGTTGGAACACCATTAGTTAGACCATAATCGTAAGTATCTGATCCAATTACTTCTTGTGGTGGTGTATAAACTACTCTTGTTATCTTACAAGGATTGTTTCTCCACTCAGATGCAATAGCTTCAGCTGATAAAGCACCATTTATATTATCTATAGATATATTAATACTATCTGATTGCATAGAAGCATCTTCAGATAATCTATCAAATGTAATTGATACTGGTGTGTATTCATTAGTGCCATCATTTACAAATATCTCGTGATCTGTGAAATAAAGTATCTCCCCCGATTCACCAGCAGTACCATCAAAGTCTTTATCCATATAGAACTCAAACAAATGCAAAATAGCCATTTGTTCATTTGATCTAACATTGTTTGTAATTGACTTACTCATAAATTCTCAATAATACTAGCCTGACAACTATATAACCCATCTACTCTTTTTTGATAAGTAAAACTATCTTGCATAAATATAGCATTTGTTTTACCAAGATTTCCAAAGCCTAACTTTGGCATACCAAACTCACTCATTATTCCACCACGCTTACGATAAAAAGTAAGTAATTGCAGAAAATTAGATTCAGATAATATCCAGTATAAAGTCCATTTCTTTCTTAAAGATTTATCTTTACCAAAACGCATTGAATTACCAATAACTGAAAATAAAGAACTGTTTATATATTCATAATCAACTTTATATGGTGTTACATCATTAGTCAATAAAGAGCTAAATGAAGTATCTGTAGTTGTTACTGGAGCATAATTAGATGATTGTGTAAACAGACTTTGATATTCTGTAAAGTCAAAGAATACAGATGAGATTAATCTTAAACTGCCACTCCATCTATAACTTGCATCAGAGCTAAATGTAAATTCTTTAAAGCCCCAAGTATTAGATTCATTAACTAGATAATCATCTCTCCAATCAATATCATCACCAGCATTAAGAATAAAGATACTTGCATAAGATGATTCGTATTGAGTTCTTAGTGCTTCAAATCTAGTCTGACTAATGTTTTTATATTCAATGCTCATCTCAATGGTTGGCATTGTATTGTTAATAATACGCTGTGTTTTGCCAGAATCAAATGTTACTGATTGACCAGACTTATGCCATTCCTCAATATCTAAAGCACTATGATCGGCTAAGATATTTGATGTGCGATTAGTTAATGCCATTATAGGGTCTGTCTAATTGTTCTTCTAACAGAGCCGTTACTAACTAATGAGTTATTGATAATTCCTTCAATCGTACCTCTGTTGTTTACTAGATAGTTATTAAATGAAGCTGAGTCTATTGCTTGAACATTAAAGTTAATTGTCGCATTAGTTTGATTACCACCGCCACCACCAACTGCATATCCAGCATTCATAGCATCAATAGCTCCAGCGTTTCTTGAAGCACCAGCTCTATTAACAACAGCTTCACCCACTTGTAATTTAGCTAGTCTTTCATCTGAACGCATACCAGAATGATAGCTTGGAACATTGCCAATATAACCACCAGTATGTTTAACTTCTGTAGTACCCGTATGTAAACTAAAACCAAATGCTCTAGCTAATGGAGCAACTATTCTTTGTCTTACAGCTATTCTAATTAAATCAGCAATGACTGCATCAGCCATATCTTTGAAAGATGTTTTAACACCTTGTGCCATATTAACAAATGTATCTTCAAGAGCTTTAGCGACTTTGCCACCAATATCTTGAAACATCTCAGCATCTGATTTGGCTTTGCTAATTGTTTCTGCAAAACCTTTACCAAAATTGTCATAAGCTTGTGTAATATAATCAACAACAACTGATTCTTCACTTAGTGCATCTTTTCTCTCAACAGCGTTATCTCTAGCTATCTTATGTCTATCACCAAACTTTTTTAAACTTTCTATTTGTTTATCAACCATTGCTAGTTGTTCATAACCATTTTCTAGGGCTAGTGCATCTCCAGTTTGTTGGTATGAAAATATCTCTCTCAATAATTGCATTCTAAATTTATACATATTATTAAGCTGTTCTTCTACTGGTAGATTATTCAGATTAGCTAGTTTTTGTTTTACTTCATATTCAATCTCAGCTACTCTTGCTAACTCTGTATTGATTCCTAATAAGTCTTTAGCTCCAGTAATTATTTTTCTAACGCCTTTATCTAGCATCTCAAAGCCAAAGCTAACTGCACCAATAGCACCATCTAATAAAGTTAATAAACCAGAATCAGCAACTAATTTAGATACTGTTTCTCCCAACTTTTCTAATTGATCCCCAAATCTATTTGAAGCTTGTTCTGCTTTACCATAAGGTGTATCTGCAATCGCTTGTGCTTGACCTTTGACCATCTGTGCAACTTTATCAATAGCATCACCATTTTGTAATTGTGCTTTAGTAAAATCACCAATACTAGGTATTGTTCTCTTAATCGTACCTATCTGACCAGATAATGTTTGAGTTAGCTCTCGTGTTGCACTCGGTAAATCTTTACCAAACGCAGAAGCATAGTCCATTGCTGTTTCAACAACTTTCTTCGTTTGTTCATCAGTTAATCCCATTGTTTTAAGTAATGAGATTTGTTGTAATGTAGCTTCATCACCATACAAAGTAGCTTCTTGTAAAGAAGATGCGTACTTCTTCCAAGTATTTAGATTGGCTTCACCTTGTTGAGCGTTAAGTCTAAGAGCATTCTTTAGTGATATTTCAGCTTTAAGTTGTACTCCATAAACATCATTGAGTTTATTAAAAGCTAAGATAGATGCACCAATAACTGCACCAAACTTAGTCCAAGCCATAGTCATAGTTTTGGCTGAGGTTTGTGTTGTTCTTTCTAAGTCCTTAGTCTTTAACTTAACACGATCAATACCTCTCTCGGCTGGTTTACTATTGGCTAGTATTTGTAATCGTATCTCTCTATCTGGCATTTTCTACTTGCTCTCTAGTCATTAATTTATATGCTAATAGTGTACCAATTTCTGACATTGGTAGTTTATCTATTTCGCTTATGGTCTTACCAAGTTCAAATGCTAAGTACGCTTTTGCCTTGAGCCACTCGTCTTTTTTAACGCTTCCTTTTGTTCTTCAATAATATCACTAACAGATTTCAAGCCCATAACAGTTGCTAGGTAAGCTTGAGTTTCGTAAGCTATATTATCTTTAATCCAATCTACATCCGTTAAATTAGTAAAAACACGATTGCCATCTTCATCTAATAATTGAAAATAGATTATGTAGCATCTCAATAAATCATCATCATAGTAACTTAGTTCTGTTTGTGAGCCATCCGTTTCTTTAACCATCTTAGTTTTTTTAGATAGTTGTAATGCTCTTGAATGGTCATCACCAGACATTACTCGGTAATATATCTTGTGAGCTTTCTTATCAGCAATAATATCAGCTGACCTAATTTCTTTAGATTCCTTCTCTAATGCTTTTAATAATTTATTCATAGTTGAAAAAGGGGGTTGAACACCCCCTTAGAAAGTTAAGCGATTGTTAATGCTCCAGTACCTTCAAAGTTAAATGTAACTTCTACGATACCATTGACATCTACTGATGCACTCTGTCCAGTAATTAAAGCTGAACCAGAATAAACATCATAAGAGCCAGAACCACCACCACCCATAGATAGTTCTAGTGCTACAGATGAGCCACCAGTTAAACCAGTTTGTAATGCTCCTTCTGCTGTGCCACTTGCATCAAATATTGCTGTAATAGAACCAGACCAACTGTTTAGTGTTGATGTTGATTCTTTCCATCCACTTGAATCGAAATCAGTAGTATCGACAGTTTCCTGAGTAATATCTAAAGACCAAGCTTTAGCGTTACCCATTGAACCAGATGCTACTGTAACCGATCCAGAATATCCTTGAATTGCCATATTAAGTAACTCCTTGTTTCATAGTATAAAAAAGAATGTGATAACCACGCTCATCTTTAGTAACAGTAACTTCAACATCATCATAGCCAGTTTGTTCTTTGATGTAGTTATCTTCAATGTATCCATTCAAGTCAATCATATACGCATCATCCCTACCTTCAGTTCTGGTTAGTTCCAGAATTTCCCGTAAGCTAGATTCACGATATGACCTCTCGTTTAAGAATAAATTAAATTCTTCTTCTACATCAAATACTGCTGTTCCAAAAGTCGATAAATCTTCCGATAAAGAAAAGTTAGCTTCACCTTTGTTAAACTCTCGATTATCAAGAGTTTCCTTGTCAGTATATCTATATCCGTAATTGCTTAGTAAAGTAATCATCTAATTAGTCTAACTTGTGCAGATAGTTTTTCTTCTATATCAGTATCAATAGTACCATCTTCATCTAAGTCGTAATCAGCTTTTAATGTAGTTATTTCTTTCTCATACTTCTCTCTAAAGATAAGATAGCTTTCGTGATAAATATCATCACTATCAGCATTATGTCTTTTAGACAGACAGATTAGCTCTACTGTCTTAGACAAGTGCATCTCTTTTAGTTGAGAAGTAGTTAAGAATAAAGTTACATCTAAGCCACGATTACGCATCTCATTAGCGATTATGTCGTAAGCACGGGATATAAATGTCTGATAACTAATGTAAACAACACCAAATCCAGTTTGGCTATCGACTGCATTAGATAGAGCCGAAAAGCCAAATGTACCAGATCCACCAGAATATGATGTTACTACTGCATCAGTACCAGCGTTATCACCATTAACAAAAGCGATAGTAGCTCCGACTGCTTCTGAATTGACAAGATTAGTTAATCTATTGCAAACCAGTTGCGTTGTAGAACCACTATCAGCTTTCTCGTAATGATCTGCTAATAGCGGTAATGCAGAAATAATATCAGCGTTAGTTAATGTCCAAGCCATTGATTATTGCTCCGTAAATGCACCAAGAGATTTCATAATCTCCAAGTGTTCTGCTTTTACTTCAACATCATCACCAGCCTTGAATGTGTAGATTGTATCACCAGCTTTGTGTGATCCAGTCTTATACGCCTTCAATTTTGATTTACTAGGTGTTTTACTAGCAGTTGTAGTATTTGTTGTTTTACTTTTAGCCATTATATTATGCTCCAGTAATTACCCTTACAGCGTTCTCGTCAATGATTAGATACTTACCAACGAAGTACCAGCCCATATTGTAAGTTCTACCAAGATTGTCATTACCTTCTTTAAGAACCATAGAACCAGCTCTACCGACAGCTTTACCTAGTGCATTACGACCAAAGCAAACAACCTTACCAGCAGTTACTAGCGGAGATTCAACAATAGTAAAACCTTCTAGTGAACCAACAACACCCATAGTTGCCATATTTAAGTCTGTGTTCTGAGCGATTGGAATGTAATCACCTTTGATGTCAGATACTTGTGCAGGATTGACGAACGCCACATATCTGCCGTCTTGAAACTTCTGGATACCAGCATCAGCAAGTTCAGTATAAGCTTCTCTTAAGTCTAGGTTGTCTAAAGTACCAGCAGTATCAGCTGAGATAGTGTTAGAACCAGCTTCTAATGCACCAAGACCTAGAGCTTCCATAGTTTCACCCATATTGATACCAACTAATTCAGCACCAGCTAGATCAGCTTTACCAGCAGTTGCAATGTTGGCTAGAGAAGTAGTAGTAATAACATTACCATACTCAGCTAGAGTTGCAGTTACTTTAGTATCAGTCATTGAAGTAGATGAAGCTTCAGTACCATCAGTTAAAGCAGTAGTAGCTACAGATAGTCTTGAAAATACTGTGAATGAAATAGATGATGCTTGATCATCTTGACGAATAGTCGCATAGTTGTCTAGGCGATTTACTGTTTGTCCAGATACGATAACAGCTTGGTTCATTAAATCAACTGCTGAATCTGACAAAACGCTTTTAGTGTTTACAGCCATTTTTTTCTCCTTGAAAAATTAAGTCATTTCTTGTTGGAGTTTATAAAGTTCAGCCATTGAAGTTGCATTACCAATCCGACTCGATACATCCAAAGATGCTTTGTTAGATGTGGCATCAACCTTTAACTGCTCTTGAACTCCGTTCTTAAACAAATAAGGTTTCTCACCTTTGAGATTATCCATAAAGGCAGTCATATCAAAATCTTCTTTAGCAGATTCCTGCTGTAGTAGATGCTTGAAGTAATCACCATCATTAATCCCATTTTGTGCAACGACTTGCTGAATCTGCATATCATATTGCAAATTCTTGTTTGTCGATTCCAAGCTCTCAACAGTCTTTTCAAGCATTGCTTTCTGTTCCATTAGTTTCTCTAGTTCAGATTTAGAAGCTTCTTCTGCTTCTTGCTTTGCTTTAATTAACTCTTTGGCTTGTTCAATATCAACCCCTAATTCTTCTTCCAACTCGGACTTAGCTCGTTTAACACCTTTGCTATATCCTTTGTCAATAAGTGAATCAAGTTTTGATTGCGTTAGAACCACATCATCATTATTTTGAGTCGTATCTTGTGTATCTTCGACTTGTTCCGTATTTTGCTCGTCAGCCATAGCTACCTCTTAATTGTAATAAAAGTAGCTTAATATTAACATATTTTAAATGTGTAGCAACTCCTTTTCAATCTTGCGTACTATTCGGTCAATTTCTTTGTCGCTCACTTGCATAAAATCTCTCTTATGCGTATAGATGTTTTGATAAGCCTTCTCGTTCTCATTTGAATCATCAAAGTCCATAATAATTCTAGCTGAATCTTTAGTTTTCTTAACCTTAGTCTTTAGTGATCTAAGCATATCACCAGAGAACTCAAACATCTGTAGCTTACCTTGATCCTTCTTATAATCTTGGTAGTCTTTGCTCAATGATTTAAACTTGCCACCTTTATGATTAACACCACGCTTGATTCTAGTTTTCATTAACTTCAATGTAGAGTTAGCTGATGTTTCCATAGCTCGATTAATTCTATACTGAACATTCTTACGCATCTTATCGTAATTGGGTTTCTTATAAATCATTCGTCTATTTCATATCCTAGTTCAATAGCATCTGCTCTACTAATGAATGTAAAGAAGTGCCTACAGTTCCACGCCCTCTCTGGTGCGTTCTCTAATATATCTTTCTGTTCTGTTGAGTAAGCTTTGTTAGATGTAAGTATATCTTCACAGAATGGTCTAGTTACATTGTCAATATCATTGCCATCATATATCCAAACAATATCTGGATCACCAGCAAACTGTTCAGCTCTTTGATTCATACTGGCTTGTCGATAATCATTGACTGCTGTATTAGCATAAGTCTTTGAATAAGATAGATACTTAGTTCCCGATAACTGTTCTGATATTGCATCTAGCAAATCAGCTTTAGTCTTACCAGCTAAGAGATTGTTATACAGTCCACGCTTTAGTGCAAGTCCAGCATCAATGCCTATTTGCTCTAAGCCTTTAATCTGTAACTCTTTGATTGCTGTTAGTCTTTTAAGTTGGTCATTTGATAACGACCTTAACAATCCAGCTTCATCTAATACTTCATTGAGTGATGCTTGTAAGTCATCCAATGTATTGACATAGCGTTGCATTAGATTGTAGTAACCAGCTTCTTCTAAGATACCACGCCAGATAATATCGAACTGTACTACCTCATCTATATCAACAATGTTAGCTATACGAACTGTTGCTAATTGATTTACCTTTCGCCAGACTTCTTCTAATCTCTTATCAAGCTTGTTGATAATATCTTCTAGTTCTTCTTGGTTGGCATCTATCAATGCCTTTATGCTCATAGCTTCTCTGGTATATCAGTTGTTATAGAAATATTAGCAGTCTTATTCAGCATATCATTTCTAGCATTTAGATTCTCTGCTACTAATGCTTTAGCTTCTTCTTCTGTTAAGTCTGGATTTCTCTTAATCATAATATCAACAGTCTTAGTCAATCCCATATCAATCTTAGTTTGGTCGATAGTTAATTGTTCTGATTCTGATGTTGGATAGTTTGGTTCTACAAAATCAACAAACATATCACCATCACCTAAGCTACTGCCATAATAATCACTTACCATCTTAATCATTCCAAACAACTCTTGCTCATAGACTTTAAAGTCTTGTTGTTGCTCAACAGTAAATCTATCCAGCTTCATATTCTCCATCTGCAATGCAAAGCCAGATGATACTGAGCCAGTCATTCTAAATTGGCTCGGGCTGATTCCATAATTAACTGCAATATTGTTTGCCAAGTCTTGTGCAACCTTATGTAGTTGCTCATAGTTAGCTTGTAAGTCTAAGACATCAATCTCTGTGTTCTGTCCAGTTAGTGTTAGCACAGATAATGGATCAAGCACTTGACCAAGTAACTCTCCCACATTATCGCCTTTACCTACTAACTGTTTAAATGATTGTGTCTTAATTAAATGATTGAGAAATGTAAGGTGGACTGCCATATCAATAGTTCCACCAGTAAGATCATCACCAGTAAACATATCCCAAAAATTTTCATCTCGCCACCCGTTGTGCATAAAGACAAATGGTAGTGTGCCAAATGGATTAACCATTTCTTCGTTATCTTTGATAGCTATCTTCTTATCTGCTTCTTTACCACGCAAGACATAGTAGTGTTCTTCATCAGACCAGTAAGCCCATAGTTCTTCATTATCATCTGTCATTTCAACAAAGTATTTAACAGACTTAACTTCGTTCTGTTCCCATTCAACTTCTGTGTTGTGTGGGAGTCTTAGCATTATCTTAGGTTGTTGCTTCTTATCATCCCAACTTACTTGAATCAGTAAATCATTGAACGCATTAAGATAACGATTGGCTTGTGCCATTGTCTTGTTAATTCTTAATTTGTTATACAGCTCACCAATAGCATCATTATCGAACTCTCTATCAACACCAAAGCTATATACATTTGATATAGCATTGACTACTTGCTTGTATATGTTGTAGTTATCATTGATCTGTACATCTAGCTTTAATTGTGAAAAAGCTCTGTATATCTCGCCTAGCTTCCAGATTATCTGTTCTCTGTAGTTGTCGTTATACATTTCATAACGCAACTTAAACTTTTCTAATCTATTCTTAGCGTGTAAGTCGATAGAGCGAATATCATCTTTTCTGTATTTATTAACTATCATAATGAGTATTGTGCTGTTAATTCTCTAGGCTTTATTAGCCTATGTTGGTTCTCTAAATAATAACCAACGCTATCAGTAGCGTGGCTCAAGTCTGGGTTAGACTTATCTATTTCGCCCCTATCATTATAAGACATCTGCTCTAAGTCCGTAATTAACTCGGCATTGCGTGAGCATATCTGTATCTTAACATCACCCTTTGCATTTCGCAACATTGAATTAAATACATTCACTCTGTCTTGAACTTTAGGGTTAGCGGTCTTAATATTAAACTTTGTCCACCCAGCGGTTCTAATTAAATCATAATTTGTTTGTGCTGTACCTTGTGATCTAGCTTTACCACTCGCATCACCAAAGATTGTAGCTTGATAAAGATAACTTCCAAGATAGCCAAACTTTTGCTTCAGATAATCAATCGTATCAACTACTGGAGCATTTTTCTTGATAGCATTATCCACTATATAAACAACACCATCTATGTATTGTATGAGAAAGACTGCATTGTACGGATTGATATTGAAGTCCCAGCTAATGAATAGTGGGTATCTAGTATCTATATCTCTATCCTTAATGATGTGTGTTTCTCTGTCGAACTGATGATAAACAGCAGAGCCATTAACATTAATGAACTCGCCCATTAAGTATTGCTCTAACAATCTCTCATCATAATCTTCTCTGAGCTTATCAACATAATCTGGTGGCAGATGTTTGTTATCCATTGTTCTAGCTCGGATTAGTTTATAGTTACTGTTTGCGTGTTCTACAAATCTTGAGTAGAACCATCTGTATCCTTCTGGTGTTCCTACTACATCTACTTGATTAGGTGATCCATCTGGTAGCTTGGTTCTATTCCTAGCTAATATCTGCTTGAATGCTTTAGCCATCTTAATCTTTGGCAATATATCGCACTCATCTATTAAGCTATAACCTACCTCGTATCCGATAATATACTCTGGCTCTGACATATTCCTAAAGATAATTGATCCATAGCCTTGTATTGTTAGTTCTTTGTCTGACTTGTTTAACTGATAGTAAAGTCCTAAGTCCTCGCACATCTCTGGAAACTTCTCAAACGCAATATCTCTGATATGTGGGTAAGTAGGTAGATAGTAAGCTACTTTAACTGTAGGATACTTGAGCTTCTGAATAATAGTCTTGAGTGTACCAGCATAGGATTTACCAGCACCAAACCCAGCAACCAAACCAGTTGATGGAGATTTAGATTTAATAAATTCTTTCTGGTGCTTTAATACTGAGATGTCTTTAATCATCTGTGTATTGTTTCAAATATCATTTGTTTTGGCAATACATTGGAACAAAGATAAACACTACTGAATGGTGGATTAAAAGATGGTTTCTGATCCTCATAAGATCTGAAGTATGCAATACGCTTATCGAAATACATTACTTCTACTGGAAATCGACTAAACATACCAAATCTTTTTTGACTTTCAAACAAACCAACAACACCTAATAACATAGCAAATGGTTTACCAATGTTGTATAGGCGTTCTATGATTTGTGTTCTGATACTGTAAGGTGGGTTACTAACAATACAATCACATTCTGGTGGAATCATAAAGAAGAAGTCATCACCTCTGTCTAGATGTGTGTTGATCACTTTAAATCCTTCTGCTGTTAGCATTTTGACATAATGACTGCGTTCAGTATCAAACGGACACCATATTGTTTTAAATTCTTTATCTTTAAGATATTGAATAAGTGGTGAGATTGCATACTCTGGTGTGTAATACTCGTCATTACCAGAACTTGCAACCTCATCTATTTTAAAGGACATAATCAATCATCAATCAGTTTAATACCAGTAATGATATTAGATTCTACTTCCTGCTTCTCAACATATCCACGCTTCTTGCCTTTAGTCTTTAGATAGAAGATAGTTGATGTTGGGTTCTTATCTTTGATCTGACTATGCAATGATGATTCAGCAAAATCAATAGCTACATCTTCTAATGCTTTAACTTGTTGTGCATATTCCTCATCATCTTTCAACCAGTCATAATGTGTTTGCCTAGATATACCAGCTAATTCACAAGCTGGACTAACAACACCTAATGTACTCTCTAAGGCTTGTAACATTGCTTCTTTAATTGGTTTCATCTTTTTATGTGTCAAGTTTCGTCAATTATATTTCGCTAATTATAATATTAACTTTACCACCTTTAAGCACTTCTTCTCTGCCAATAGCTATGCAATCAATCTGTGAATCATCATACCAAACGCATCCAGTTAAGCTATCCAACAACGCTTTCAAGTAATTATCCAAATCTCTAACTCGGTTATCTGGCATCCAAATCTTAATCCTAACCATCAATCGTTTATCAGTTACATTGCTTGATCCAACAAAAGATTGTACTCGTTCTTTATAAACTCTACCTTGTTGGCTAATTATTGCTTGGCAATGTTTTCCTCTTGGTATAGAACGATAGTAACTATTGACACTCGGTGGAAATGGTAGATTCAGTTCTACATTGTATTTTTTCATTATTAATCAATAAGTTATCGTCATTAGCAAAGTAATTACTAATCCCGTATATTTCCCAATGTATGCTTGGCTTATTCTGCTTAATACGCTCATAAAGAGCTTGTGTTGTTATGCCTAATAAATCAGCAACATATTTCTTGGTTAGACCTAATTTCTTAATCTCATAACCAATATCTTTATACTCTATCTTAATGATTTTATTTTGGTAGTCTGCCATTTATTAACCTCTGTATATTTTCATCATCAAAATTAGTATGCTTCTCAAACCACTTTCTTGCATACCATCTTAACGCTGGTGGAACAAATTGATTCTTGATAAAAAAACAAAACTTACCCCGATTATCTTGTCTATCAAACTTACTGTACCAATCAACCTCTTGAACTTCTAATTTAGTTGATTCTCTATAAGTAAACTTCTTTAAAGCTTGGCAAAACTGATCCACGCTCGGTGGTTTACCAGAATTGTTAGTCATTGCAGAATGATAATCCAACGCATTGTAAATATTCTTTTCGGTCAAATCCATAGCCTTAAATTCTTTTCGGCTAAGTTCTGTTGCCCAAACATTTAGCTCTGCATCTTTATCAACTTTTCGACCATAAGAATTTGGATAACGAACTTCAATATATCCCAAAATTATCTGTGCTTGTTCCGTATATGTCATTTTTGTACCCTCAATAATGGATTCATTATAGCCTTAGCTCTCTCAGAATGCGATTCTAGCGACTTTTTTGTATTTGGTGATACCCAACCCTTCCTAACATAATTTCTAAAGCCAGATTGCAAATCCTTGAACGGGGCTTTTCGATTTTTAGCTTGATCTTTAAAATCATCAACCAGTTCATCCACATTACAAGTTGGGTATTCTTTCAAACACGCATTAACTGAAACTTGGTTTGGCACAAACTCCTCTATATTTATATTTACTTCTTGTTTCTTATTTCTTATTTCTTTCTTCTTATTTCTTATTTGCTTGGGTTTGGCTTCTTTTTGGCTTCCAGTTGGCTTCGTTTTGGCTTTTTTTCCGTTAAGATATTGAGCCTTAGCTTTCGCCAGAGAGTGCTTTATACCAGCCCAAGCGATATTTAGTATAGTATCTTCAAATTTAATCTCATCAAGTTCTGCATCTTTCATTTGGTGGGCAATTATTGCATCAACAAAAGCGACTTTTTGAGAGTCATTTAGATGTGCATAAATATCGCAATAAGACTTTAGAAAAGTAAAGTATTGTCTGTCCTTCATCACTAGAACGGAATTTCATCTTCAAATGCCTTCTTAGGCTCTTGTGAAGGGATTTCAGTTCTGTTT
>Ga0255772_10000842_pt1 | contig 30081 bp, 28 predicted proteins | sample 071ome_34_FD_179970 | JGI IMG/M metagenome (GOLD analysis project Ga0255772, IMG submission 179970) | Coastal salt marsh microbial communities from the Groves Creek Marsh, Skidaway Island, Georgia - 071411BT metaG (version 2) | ecosystem: Environmental > Aquatic > Marine > Intertidal zone >...
GGGCCGCCCCGATCGTGCCGTGTGCGCTCGAGGCGCACGCGATCGGCACCCGAGCGGTGTACCTCTACGCGTCGCACGACGTTCCACCCCTGGATCTCGACCTTCTCCGCGCCGTGTTCGTCGACATTGGCCGACCTCCCCGCACGGCCGTGGGTACGGATCGGGCCGAGTGGGAGTGGGTACTCCACGAGCTGCTGTCGAACGAATCTCCACCGCCGGACCGGGTGGTCCTCGCCCTGGGCTCGGATGCCATCCGAGCGGCGGTCGCGTCCGGCAACACGATCGCCTATTCGGCGCTCACCCCCGACGATGTCGGTCTCCCTGCGCGCTGTGTTGCGATTAGTGGCGGCGCACCATGCATCGCCCCTGACGACCGAGATCGCTACCCGTTGCTGGTGCCGATGTGGTTCGCAGCCACATCAGCCACCCTCGCCAACGAACTCGTCACGGCGATGCTCCAACCCGACATCGTCGCTGCATCGGCCTTGGGCGGGGTCGTGATCGAGGGAGGGCCTCGTGCTGAGTCGGAGGTGTCGCCGGTTCCCACGGGGTGACGCGTCGACTGGTCCTTCGACGCAGACCTCTGCGGTGCCACCGGAACGGCTCGGGTACTGTCTGGCCTTCAGCCCAGCGCCGTTCATCCAGGGGGAGCCACCGTGGCCGAAGGTTCGATCGAGATTTACGAGAGCGAGGACCGACGGTTTCCGCCGTCCGCAGCGTTCGTGGCGCAGGCGAACGCCAACGACCGCTCGATGTGGGACGAGGCCGAGGCCGACTATGAGGCCTTCTGGGCCCGCCAGGCCCGTGAGTTGCTCACGTGGCACAAGGATTTCGACACGGTGCTCGAGTGGGAGTTGCCGTTCTCGAAATGGTTCGTCGGTGGCGAGCTCAACCTTTCGTACAACTGTCTCGACCGACACGTCGAGGCCGGCAAAGGCGACAAGGTCGCGTTCCACTGGGAGGGTGAGCCCGGCGACACGATCACGATGACCTACGCCGAACTGCTCACCGAAGTGCAGAAGTTCGCCAACGTGCTCAAGGGCTTGGGCCTGGAAAAGGGCGACCGAGTCGCCATCTATATGCCGATGGTGCTCGAGCTCCCGATCGCAATGCTCGCCTGCACCCGCATCGGGGTTGCCCACTCAGTGATCTTTGGTGGCTTTTCGCCCGATGCCATCACCGATCGTTGCGAAGACGCCGAAGCCAAGCTCGTCATCACCGCCGACGCCGGCTATCGCCGCGGTGAGCCGTCCGCCCTCAAACCCAACGTCGACGCAGCCTTGGATGTCGGTGCACCGACCGTCAAAAACGTCGTCGTCGTCAACCGCTGCAACACCGGACCCGAGATGGTCGACGGCCGCGATCACTGGTGGCACGACCTCATGGCCGATGCCTCGGCCGACTGCCCCGCCGAGCCGATGGACTCCGAGCAGCTCCTCTACATCCTCTACACCTCGGGCACCACGGCGAAGCCCAAAGGCATCATGCACACCACCGGCGGGTACCTCACCCAGGTGGCGTTCACCCACAAGTACGTCTTCGACCTCAAGCCCGACACCGACGTGTACTGGTGTGCCGCCGACATCGGCTGGGTCACCGGCCACAGCTACATCGTCTACGGCCCGCTCACGAACGGGGCCACGTCGGTCATGTACGAGGGCACCCCGGACACGCCCCGCCCCGAAGAGCGAGAAGGCGACCGGGCCGCGTGGAAGAAAGATCGTCTCTGGGACATCATCGAGCGCTACGGGGTCACCCAGCTCTACACCGCTCCGACCGCCATTCGGACCTTCATGAAGTGGGGTGCGGAGTGGCCGGCCGGTCGTGATCTCTCGACCCTGCGGGTGCTCGGCAGCGTCGGTGAGCCGATCAATCCCGAAGCGTGGATGTGGTACCATGAACACATCGGTGCCGAATCGTGCCCGATCGTCGACACCTGGTGGCAGACCGAGACCGGCGGCAACATGATCACGCCGCTCCCGGGCGTCACCACGACCAAACCGGGCTCGGCCACCCAGACCATTCCGGGCGTGTTCGCCGAGGTCGTTGACGACCAGGGCAACACGGTCGAGGAGGGTGGTGGCTACCTCACGCTCACCCGCCCGTGGCCCGGCATGCTTCGCGGTATCTGGGGTGATCCCGAGCGCTACAAGGACACCTACTGGTCCGAGTACGAAGGCCGGTACTTCGCGGGCGACGGATGCCGAATCGATGCCGACGGGTACCTCTGGCTGCTCGGTCGTGTCGACGACGTCATGAACGTCTCGGGTCACCGCATCTCCACCGCCGAGGTCGAGTCGGCGCTCGTCGACCACGAGGCCGTCGCCGAGGCGGCGGTTGTCGGGGCCGCTGACGATGTCACGGGTCAGGCGATCGTCGGATACGTGATCTTGGTCGGATCGGCCGAGGCGTCGGACGAACTCCGGGAAGAGATCCGCCAGCACGTGGCGAAGAAGCTCGGCCCGACCGCCCGACCGAAGGCTGTGTTCCTCGTGCCTGACCTACCGAAGACCCGTTCCGGCAAGATCATGCGCCGCTTGCTGCGCGACGTCGCCGACGGCCGTGACCTGGGCGACACCACGACCCTCGCCGATCCCGGCGTCGTTTCGGCGATCGCCGAAGGCGCCGCCGACAACGACGAGGACTGAGCCCCGGCGTTCTCATGGATCATCCCGACAACTGGATCTCGAACACCGGTCGACCGATCGGCGGCCCGACCGTCGTGCTCGATCTCGACGGCGTCATCTCCGATGCCGCCCATCGCCAGCACTATCTCGCGGCCGAGGCGTCGAAGGACAAGGACTGGACCGGCTTCTTCCACGCATGCGTCGACGACTCCGTCATCGCCCACGGGCGGGCGCTCGCGGCATCGGTCTCGCCTGCGGTCTGTCTGGTGATCCTCACTGCCCGTATCGATGACATCCGCGACGCCACCATCGGCTGGCTCACGACGAACAACATCCGTCATGACTGGTTGATCCTGCGCGGCCCTCGCCAGGGTGCGCCCAGCACCGATTGGAAAGCCGGCCAACTCGAGCTGCTGCGGGCGGCTGGTGCGGAGATCCAACTGTGCGCCGACGACGACCCGCGCAATGTCGAGATGATGCGCGGCCTTGGGATCCCGACGCTCTACATCCCGTCGGGCTACTACGGCGACCGCGCTTCGGCGTCCGTCGAGTACCGATGAGCAAGGCGCCGAGCTGGCGCCCGAGGATTGATCAGCCCAGTGCCGTGGCGAGCTTGGAGCGGTAGATGCCGGCTCGCTCGATCTTGAGGCCTTCGTAACCGCGAACGGCCTGTGGCAACGAGGCGATGTCGGTCGCCTCGTCGATCGTCATGGTTCCCGCAGCGACGCGAGCTAGCACGGTGTCAATCGACGATTCGAAGATGTCGATCAGCTCTCGCTCGAGCTTTCGCATCTGGGTACGGCCGAAGGGGTCGAGGACGGTGCCTCGAAGGCGCTTGCCGCTGGCAAGCACCTTCATGATCGGCGCGCCGACTCGGGTGGAGATGGTGATCTTTCGCTTCATGCCGAGCGACTTGAGGATCGGCGGATGCAGTTTCCACGAGGCCTTGGCCCCGGCCCCACCGGCGGCGGTGATGGCGGCGGTCGCCTCAGGCCCGGTCAGGAGGCGAGCGACCTCGTACTCGTCCTTGTAGGCGAGGAGGAGGTGATGGCTGACAGCGACTGCCTCGGTGAACGATGCGTCGCCCAGTGCGGCGGCTCGTTCGACCAGGTCGAGGTACCGCCCGGCGAGTGCGGCACTTTGGTAGGCGAGCAGGTCGGCGGCTCGGAGTGCGATGTCGGCACCGAGTTCGTCGGCCCGAGGGGCGAGCTTCTCCGGTAGTGCCGGCACGTGAACCTGCGGGCCGTCCGCGTGTGCGACGACGGTGTCGGCCGAGACCGCCTCGGCCCGGCCAGCGGCGAAGGCGGTCAGGTTCGCCTCGACCGCCACACCGTTGAGGCGGATCGCCTCCTCGATCGCCGTCCCGGCGATCGGCAACACACCGTGCTGGTAGGCGAAACCGAGGAGGAAGATGTTGGCCGAAGCCGCCGAGCCGAGCAGTTGCTCGGTAATGCCTGCGGCGTCGACGTAGCGGTTGCGCTCGGTCAGCGTCGCCGCCGCGACCTGGGTCCGCAGTTCGTCAAGCTCCGGATACGCAACCTCGGGCTTGCCGATCATCGATCCGGTGGGGGTCTCGCTCGCCGAACCGATCAGCACCGTGCGGGTCGGATCCCCCGCCGAGAGCGAGGCGGGGCTGGCGGCACCCAGCAGGTCGAAGGCGATGATGACGTCGGCGCCCTCATCGCCGATCAGGTTTGACGGCGCTGGCGCGCCGGTCGTGATGCGGAGGTCGCCGCTCACACGACCGGCTTTCTGCGAGAGGCCGGTCTGGTCGAGCCCGCGGACGTGCAGGCCGTCAAGCATCGCAGCCGTGGCCACGATCTGGGCGACGGTGACGACACCGGTGCCACCGATGCCGACCATTCGCAGGTCGAGTGAGCCGGGCGCAACGATGAGCTCGGGAGCGGAGAGATCGCCGATGACGGCACCCGAGCCCGCCGTTTTCTTTGCCTTCGGATTGGGCGTGATCTGGATGAAACTGGGGCAGTCGCCTTCCAGGCACGAGTAGTCGAGATTGCAGCTCGACTGATCGATCGTGGTCTTGGTGCCGAGCGGGGTGTCGATCGCCTGCACCGACAGACAGTTCGACACGGTGCCGCAGTCGCCGCACGCTTCGCAGATGCGGTGGTTGATCGCGATCCGGTAGGGCGGCGTCTCGACAAGGCCGCGCTTGCGGAGACGTCGGGCCTGGGCCGCGCATGCCTGGTCGTGGATCATCACGGTGACACCAGGGACGGTGGCGAGGTACTCCTGTGCCTCGACCACCCGGTCGCGGTCCCAGACCTTCACCGCGCCCTTCGGGCCGACCGGCATCTCGGCGCTGCGATAGGCGCTCACATCATCGGTGGTGACGAGCACCTCGGCGACGCCGTGAGCGAGCAGCGCTGTGGCGATTTCGGGAACGGTCTGGCCGCCGACGGCGTCCTGGCCACCGGTCATGGCGACCGTGCCGTTGTAGAGGAGCTTGTAGGTCGTGTTCATCCCCGCCGCGACCGATGCCTGGATCGCGAGTTGGCCGGAGTGGAAGAAGGTGCCGTCGCCGATGTTTTGGATGAAATGCTCACGTTCAACGAACGGGGCCATGCCGATGAACTGCGACCCTTCGGCTCCCATGGCGGTGATGCCGGCGATGTCGCCGACCTTGCTGTCGTCCATGAGCAGGACCATGCCGTGGCAGCCGATGCCGGCCCCGACAAGGGTGTCGTCGGGGACCTTGGTCGATCGGTTGTGGGGACATCCTGAGCAGAAGTACGGCGAGCGATCGACCGAGAGCGGCAGCAGTTGTTTTTCTCGCTTTGGTGGTGTCGGTGGAGCAAGCCGGTCGGCGATGCGGGCACTGAGGCGTTCCCGCAGGCCCGTGACCATCGCGCCGGCGGCCAGGATGCCGTGATCGGGCATCAGCGGTCGGCCGTCCTCGTGGCGTTTGCCGACGACACGGGGCTGGTGGGGGCCGCCGTAGAGAGCGTCCTTCACGAGCCACTCGAGTGTCGGGTTCTTCTCTTCCACGACGATGATCTCGTCGAGCCCGCGAGCGAAGCTGCGGATGTTGTTCGGGTCGATCGACAAGGGCATCTGCGTGTGGAGCAGCCGGATGCCGGCGGCCTCGATGTCGGCTGTCGTCGGTAGCCCCAGTCGGCGAAGGGCCTCGAGAAGCTCGTGGTAGGTGTAGCCGGTGGCGACAAGCCCGATCCATGCGTCGCTCGGATCGGCGGTGGCGTGGTTGAGCCTGTTCACCGTCGCGTAGCGCTGGGCGAGGATCAACCGGATCGTGCGGAAGTCACGTTCGAGCTCGAGCGTCTTCGGAGTGAGGAGACGCCCCTCGGGTCGCGGCTCGTAGATCGTGCCGTTCGGATCGCCGGGGATCGACAGATCGGGGGTGACGATCTCGACCCGATCGAGGCCGAGATCGACCGTGCCAGAGCCGTCGGCGACGGGGGAGACGATCTTCATCGAGGTCCAGAGGCCGGTCATGCGGCTGAGCGCCACGGCGTGACGGCCGAGGTCGACGACCTCCTGCACATCGCCCGGATAGAAGAGCGGCATGTGGAGGTCGTAGATCGTGGCGTCGGACGACGACGGAATCGTCGATGACTTCGCCGCCGGATCGTCGCCGACAAGGGCGATCGCCCCGCCCTTCGAGGAGGTGCCGGTGAAGTTCGCGTGGCGGAGAGCGTCGCCCGCTCGGTCGATACCAGGGCCTTTGCCGTACCAGATGCCCAGGACCCCCTCGTAGGTCGCGTCGGGCTGTTCGGTCGCGAGCTGGCTCCCCATCACGGCGGTTGCGCCGAGTTCTTCGTTGACGGCAGGTTGGAGCACGACGTCGACATCGGTCGCCACCCGCAGCGCCTTTTCGAGCTCCATGTCGTAGCCGCCGAGGGGTGAGCCGGGGTAGCCGGAGACGAACGCGGCGGTCTTGAGTCCGTTGCGCTTGTCGATGCGCATCTGCTCGATCGGCAGCCGCGCCAGGGCCTGCACGCCCGTCAGGAAGACGCGGCCGTCGTCCTTCAGGAAGCGGTCGGAGAGCTGATACTCGGTGATCGCCATACGACGAGCGTCGCATCAGTGCGGCCTCGGCTCAAGCCACCCGATCGATCGACGACAACTCGACGCGGAATTTCGCGGCGGTCTGAATCGTTCAACGGGAGGATCATGATCAACACCGCAAAGACCTTCACCCTCCTCGCTGCCATGGGCGGCCTTGTCATCGTCGCGGGCGGCGTGCTCGGCGGCTCCGGCGGCCTCGTCATCGGCCTGATCCTCGGCCTCGTGATGGTCGGAGGCTCGTACTGGTTCAGCGACAAGCTCGCCATCAAGTCAGCACGCGCCGTTCCCGTCTCCCGAGAACAGCTGCCGCAGTACTACGAGATCATGGAAGATCTCACCGCTCGGGCGAACATGCCGATGCCGAGGCTGTACATCACGCACAGCCAGCAGCCGAACGCCTTCGCCACCGGCCGCAACCCCAACAACGCCGCCGTCGCCGTGACCGAAGGGCTGCTCCAGGCGATGAACTGGGAGCAGGTACGCGGCGTTCTCGCCCACGAACTCGCCCACATCCGCAATCGCGACATCCTCATCGGGTCGGTGGCTGCCGCCATCGGCATGGGGATCACCTTCGCGGCCCGCATGGTGATGTGGGGGGCGCTGCTCGGCGGCAACAACCGTGATCGCAACCCGATCGGTGAGCTCGCTTTCGCGCTGCTCGCCCCGATCGCGGCGATGCTCATCCAGGCCGCCGTGAGTCGCAGCCGCGAGTTCCAGGCCGACGAGTCGGCGGCAAGGCTGCTCGGCACGGGCGAACCCCTCGCCCAGGCGCTGCAGCAGCTCGAGTCCTACGCCAACCGCATCCCGGCGGCCGTCGACCCCAACCAGGCGAGCAACTACATCGTCGACCCTCTGAAGGCTCAGGCCCGCGGCGGTCAGGGTGGCGGTTTCGGCAAGCTCTTCAGCACCCACCCGTCGACCGACGACCGGATCGCCCGGCTGCGGAGTCTGAACCTCTGATTCGTCTCGGATTCGACCCCATCCCGAGAGGTCGGGAGGGGCTTGTTGCCCGTCGGGTCAGTCCCGGAAGTTGTTGAACTGCAGCGGAATGCCGAAGTCCTGCTCCTTCAACGCAGTGATCGCGGCCTGAAGGTCGTCGCGCTTCTTTCCGCTCACCCGGAGCTGTTCTCCTTGGGTTGAGGACTGTACGCCCTTCAGGCCCAGCCCCTTGATGAACTTGTTGAGTTCCCTGGCCTTGTCGGCGTTGATGCCGGCCTGGAGCTTGACCGTCTGGCGAACCGACCCACCGGACGCCGGTTCGACCGTGCCGTAGTCGAGCACCTTCATCGAGACCTTGCGCTTGGCGAACTTCTCCTCGAGCACGACCCGGAGCGCAGCGAGGCGATCCTCCGACGACGACGCCAGCTTGATCTCGTCATCGCCGAGCTCGACCGAGCTGTCGGTGCCCTTGAAGTCGAATCGCTGGCTGACTTCACGAGCCGCCTGGTCGACCGCGTTGCGGACTTCTTGCATGTCAACTTCTGAAACCACGTCGAATGTCGGCATGGCGCCGACGGTACTACGGCGGTGCCGCCGAACGAACGCTCTCCCTTCCGCAACGACGAGGTCGCAGAGCTGCCCCTGGCCGGTACAGTTGTGCCCCGTCCACGGGTCGGTGCCCGAGCGGCCAAAGGGAACGGGCTGTAAACCCGTCGGCTTCGCCTACGAAGGTTCGAATCCTTCCCGGCCCACCATGGACGAACGACCCGGTGTCTCGGCACCGGGTCGTTTGCGTTTTCCGGTCGAGGTTGGCGGCGGGCCTGGACGGACGTCGACGCCTGTCGGCCGGTCAGAGCATGTGCTGCATGACGGTGACGTCGAGCCAGCGCCCGAATTTGCGGCCGACCTCTTGCTGTACCCCGACGACCTTGAACCCGCAGGCTTGATGCAGGGCAACCGATGCGCCCTCGGTATCGGAGATGTGGGCGATGACGGTGTGGAAGCCGCGGGCCTTGGCCATCGTGACGATCTCATTGAGGAGCGCCTTGCCGACCCCGAGACCACGAGCTCCAGCGTCGACATAGACACTGTTCTCAACGGTGGTGTTGTACGCCGGCCGGTTTCGGTACGGCGACAGCGACGAGAAGCCGACGATTCGACCATCGACCTCCGCTACGAGGACACCGAGCGCGCCTTCACGTTCACGGATCCAGGCCCGCTGCTCCTCGACGGTGCGCGGCACGAGGTCGAACGTCGAGGTCGAGGTTTCGACTTCGTGGTTGTAGATCCGGCGCAGTTCCTCCGCGTCGTCGATGGTCGCGTGGCGGATGTCCATCCGGCCGAATCTACGTGGTTGGATGAGGACATGGTTCGAAATGTGCTGGGCGGCGAACTGGCCGAGTGTGGACGTGACCCGATCACCGGCTTCTTCCGCGACGGCTGCTGCAACACGTCGCCGGACGATGTCGGTTCGCACACCGTGTGCGCCACCGTCACGGCCGAGTTCCTCGAATACTCGAAAGCAGCCGGGAACGACTTGTCGACACCTCGACCCGAATACGGCTTCGTCGGGCTGAAGCCAGGCGACGGGTGGTGTGTGTGCGCCGCTCGTTGGTTGCAGGCGGCCGAGGCCGGTTACCCGTGCCCGGTGCGGCTGGCGGCAACCCACGAGCGGGCGCTCGACGTCGTGCCGCTCGAGTTGTTGCGCACCCACGCATCCGACAGCGACAACTGAGCCGGTGCGCGATGCTCTCCGGGCATCCGCATTCTCGTCCCGGGAGATGACATGACCACCACCGGATTCGATTCCCAGCGCCTTGCCAGCGTGTCGGAACTCGTCGATCGCTATGTCGCCGAGGGAAAGCTCGCCGGAGCGCAGGTCCAGGTCGCCCATCGAGGTGAGGTGGCGCTGCGCCACACGGTGGGCCGAGCTGACGTGGCATCGGATCGCCCGCTCGGCGATGACGCGATCTATCGCATCTATTCCATGACCAAGCCGATCACCTCGATCGCCCTGATGCAGCTCTACGAGCAGGGACGCGTGCTGCTCGAGGATCCGGTGTCGGCGTACATCCCCGAGTTCGCTGAGATGCAGGTGTTCACCGGCGGCACCCCGACCGCGCCGAAGGTCCGCCCGGCGCAGACCGCCATGACGGTCAAGGATGTGCTCACCCACGCATCAGGCCTGACCTACGGGTTCTTCTTCCAGAACAACCTTGACGCGATGTACCGGGAGGACGGACTCGGCAATTTTGAGCTTCCCGACTACACGCTCGAAGAGGGCATGAGGCGCCTTGCCGCCAAACCGCTCGCCTTCGACCCCGGCACAGCATGGAACTACTCGATGTCGACCGACGTGTGCGGCCGACTCGTCGAGGTGATCTCGGGGATGGCGCTCGACGAGTACTTCGCCGAACACATCACCGGCCCGCTCGGCATGGCCGACACGGCCTTCCACGTACCGGCCGACAAGAAACATCGGTTCACGTCGAACTATGCGTTGACACCCGACGAACCGTTGCTGATCGTCGATTCCTTCGATGCCAGTCCGTACCTCTCGCCGCCGATCTTCTTGTCGGGCGGCGGTGGCATGGTCGGCACCGTCGACGATTACCAGCGCTTCGTCGACATGTTGCTCAACGGCGGCGAACTCGACGGCCGGCGGATCATCGGGCGCAAGACGCTCGAGTACATGACGATCAACCACCTGCCCGAGGGCAAAACGCTCAACGAACTCGGCCAGTCGCTGTTTTCCGAGGCAGTGATGGAAGGAATGGGCTTCGGTCTCGGCTTCTCCACCCTCGTCGACCCGGCCCGCAACGGTGCGGTCAGCTCTGGCGGTGAGTTTGCGTGGGGCGGTGCCGCCAGCACGGCGTTTTGGGTCGATCCGGCCGAGGAGATCACGTGCGTGTTTATGACGCAGCTGATGCCGAGTAGCTCCTACCCGCTCCGTCGAGAGCTGAAGGCCACCGTCTACCAGGCGCTGCGCTGACGCAGACGGGCCAGTACCGGCCGATTACCGCAGATCGAACTTCTCGAAGTCGGGAGCTCTCGTCCACGACTGGTAGACGTGCAACGGCCATGGGCTAAGGGTGTGGATGTCGCCCTTGGCGTTCTTGTAGTGGGTGTTTTTCACCGCCCAGTGGCTCCACACCATCTGGCCGATCTCGTCTCGGTACTCGGCCACGTAGGTGTCGTAGGCATTGCTGGTCGGCTCGATCGAGGTGAGGTCGTCGGCGATGAGCTTGTCGATGCACTGCATGATGTAGGTGATCTGGCACTCGCTGTGGAAGATCAGCGACCCGCCGCTGGCGAGGTTCGTGCCCGGGCCGTACATACAGAACAGGTTCGGGAACCCCGGCATGGTGATGCCGAGGTAGGCCGCCGGTTCGTCGCCCCAGAACGCTCGCAAGGTCTGGCCGTTACGCCCGGTGATCTCCATCGGCCACAGGAAGTCGTTGTGGCGAAACCCGGTGGCGTAACAGATGACGTCGGCCTCGTGGAGCACCCCGTCGGTCGTGCGGATACCGCCGGCCTCGATGCGCTCGATCCCGGTGCGGATCAAATCGACATTGTCCTTTTTGAGGCAGCCGAGCCACGAGCCGTTGTCCTGGAGCGTGCGTTTGCCGGTGGCGGGGTAGTCGGGCGTGATCTTCGCAAGGAGGTCGGGGTCGTCGCCGATTTGTTCGGCCATGAAGCCGAGGAAGAAGTCGCGCGTCGACTTATTGCGTTGGCTGACGGCGAGACCGTCGGAGTCGTCCCAGTCGGGATCGATGCGCGGGCCGCTGAGGTCGACGCCTGCGCCGGGCCACAAGATCAGGAATCGGAACCAGCGACCGAAGTAGGGGAGGTGGCGGATCGCCCACTTCATGCCGTCAGGTACCGGCTCGTGGTAGTTCGGATTCGGGAACATCCATTGCGCAGTTCGCTGGAAAACGTTCAGCTGCTCGACCTGATCGGCGATCGTCGGGGCGATCTGGAAGCCGGTGGCGCCGGCGCCGACGAGCGCGAACTTCGTGCCGGTGACATCGACCGAGTGGTCCCACCGGATCGAATGGAACGACGGGCCGTCGAAGTCGTCGATGCCGGGGATGTCGGGAAGCTTCGGTCGGTTGAGTGAGCCGACCGCAGAGATGACAGCACGGGCCGGGAGTTCGTCGACCGTTCCGTCGGCCGCTCGGACGCGAACTGTCCAGGCGCCTGCCGCCTCGTCGTAGGTCGCTGCCTCGACCTCGGTCTCGAACCGACAGTGTTCGTCGATGCCGTACTTGTGCATCACGCCGACGAAGTAGTTGCGCAGCTCGGCGTGCTGGGAGAAGTACTCGGTCCAATGGTCGGCCGGTTCGAATGAGTAGCAGTAGAAGTGACTGCCCACGTCGACGCGGGCGCCGGGGTACGAGTTCTCCCACCAGGTGCCGCCGGGGCCGGCGTTCTTGTCGATGATCGTGAAGGGGATCCCGGCTTCGCGGAGGCGAATGCCAGCGAGCAGGCCGGATTGTCCGCATCCGATGACCACGACCGGGAACTCGCTGTGGGCGACCGGTGGTGCCTCAGGCGACGGCACTCCCTCAGCGGCGAGGTTCAACTCGCTGAGCATCATCGGCACGGTGTCGTCGGGGATCTCGGCGCAGCCGATGAAGGCCATCATCTCCTGCACCAGTTCGGCTGAGGGTGCGGGTGGCAGCTCGCCACCAGAATCGCGGAAGGCCAGGATGTGGGGGAGGGCTCGAGCTCTGGCCTTGGCCTGGGCCTCCGGCGACATGAAGCCGTCGTAGATGTTGAGGAACAGGCCCTGCGGCTTGATTTCCTCGTCGCGGATCCATGACGGGTCGCCGGTGATGTGCACCATGGCGCACAGCAGCGTCGGCACGCTCACGTCATCGAGGAGTCGGGCGATGGTCTCGTCGTCGTCGGTGATCGGTGTGCGGCCGTACAGGTCGGGTGTACTCACGACGACGATGCTCGCGTCGCTGCTGGCGGGTCACCAACTCGCTCGTGGCCGAGCGTGATGCCGCGGTCAGTGCGCGCCTGCGACGCGACGCACCGCGAGGCGGTAGCGAGTATCGGGCCCGTCGTGCTCGATGTAGCAGCCCTGCAGGTGCCGGTGACCCGAAGTCGGGTCGAATGCCGTACGGGCGTGCAGCACCCGATGGTTGTCCATGAACATCAGATCGCCTCGACCAAGACGGAAGGCAGCCTGGTGGGCAGGATCGTCCATCCACGCGGCCAACCACCGGCGACCGGCGTACCAGGCATCGAGATCGGCGCCGTCGGCCGGTACCGGGAAGTCGAGCTTGGTGTTGAAGCGAAGCTGACGGAACCGGCCAGCCGAGTCGAGTTGGACCACTGGGCGGCGATCGATCACCACGTCGGTGCCCATGTCGTAGCGGAAGTCGACCTCGATGGTGGCGAGCGCGTCGTAGAGGTCGGGCTGTTCGCGGCGCATTGCCTCGGTGGCTGCAAGACCATCGACGAGCACCGACTCGCCACCCTCCGCCTCGTTCGCAAGGCAATGGAGGAGCTGGATGCCCGGCTGGACCTTGCGATAGGGCTGGTCGGTGTGGGGCTTCAGCTCGATCGCGGTGTACGCGAGATCGGTCGGCTTTGGTTCGTTGCGGACGTCGAACACCCAGCCGAAATTGTTGCCAGCGATGTAGCCGAGGTGGTTCGCAACCTCGGCGACCGTGCCTTCGGTCGTCGGCGTGTCGCGGATGATGGCGAAGCCGTGCCGGGCGAAGTCACCAAGGAAGGTGACGGTGGCCTCGGCGACGCCGGGTTCGTCGAGTCCTCCGGCGATCGCCGGCCAGGAGGCGGTGGGAAATGGAGCGGCGCCGGGTTCCCAGGCGATGGGCGCGGGCGGCGCCTCCGGGTCGGCGACCCAGCCGAGCCGTTGCATGATCGTGGCGACCGACAGCTGGCAGCGGTGGCCGTCGGAAAACGCCACCGTGAGCGTGTCGCCGTCGAGTCCGGCGTCGACGGCCACCAACCCGGGCTCGACGTCGAGCGGGGTGAACAGCCGCTGGCGGTTGGTCGCCTCGATCTGGCCCGGCTCGGTCGATTGTTCCCGAAGCCACTGGGGGTGGAGGCGGGTCGCTCGGTCGCCGAAGCGGGCCTCGACGTGGCCGTCGGCCGCTACGGAAGCCGACGAGGAGGAATCAAGCAGCGTCATGCCATAACTCTGACGTGGGCGCGTCTCCTTCCACAGCCCCTTTTCTGTCAGTCTGCCATAACCTCACGGCATGGCACGTTTGGTGACGCAGAAGGTCGGCCGACTCCACCGCCTTGCCGTGTTCGATGCCGCCGCCCGCCTCGGCGGCTTCTCGGCGGCCGCCCGCGAGCTCGGCATGACCCAACCAGCGGTCACCCGACAGATCCGAGCCCTCGAGCGCAGTCTGGGTCGGGACCTTTTCACCCGTACCGCGAATCGCAGTGAGCTCACCGATGCCGGTCAGTCCCTCCACAGCCATGTCGCCGCCGGACTCGACCGGATCGACGCCGGCATTCGTGAGTTCACCGACGACAGCGGTGCGTTCGTGCTCGCCACGCATCCCGGTGTCGCCCAGCTCTGGCTTGTTCCCCGACTCGAGTCGTTGAGCGCAGCCCTGCATCCGCTCGACGTGCGGCTGTGGTTCTTCGAGCGCAATGCCGACATCGAGGCAGGCGGATTCGATGCGGCCATTCGCGTCGGCGATGGCAACTTTCCTGGCCACCACGCTGAACTGCTCTTTCGTGAACGGGTCGTGCCGGTGTGCTCGCCGGCGTTTGCCGCTGAGCACGGACTCCATGCCGAGAGCACGCCGGCAGAGGTCCATGAGGTGCCGATGATCACGATGGACGACGGCGATGCGCCGTGGATGGCGTGGGCCGACTGGCTTGCGACGGGAGGCGTCGAGCTGCATCGCCAGCCCGGGCGGGTTCTGTTCCAGAACTATCCGATGGTCGTCCAGCAGGCGCTGATCGGTCGTGGCGTTGCACTCGGATGGCGTGGGCTCATCGACGACCTGGTCGACGGCGGCGCCCTCACCGTCGTCGGCCCCGAGGTCGCGTCGGAGAGCGGGTACTACGTCGTCTGGCCGAAGGATCAGCGATCGGTCGAGACCGACGCCCTCGTCGCCTGGCTTCGCACCGAGGCCGCAAGCTGACCGACCTCGCCGGTCTGCCCGCTACCCTCACCACCGATGCACGAGAGCGATCAGCCGGCCGGGGAAACCGACGACCTCGACACCACGCCGGTCGACGACGACGTCGCCGACGCCGAGTCCGCCGAACCCGAAACCGATCCGGCGGCGCGTGCCGCTGAGGCCGAACTCGACGAGTTGAACGACGCCTTCGACACCGTCGACGCTGCGCTCAAGGCGCTGGATTCGGACGAACTCGATCAGGCCGAAGCGCTCGCTGCATCGCTGGGGGAACCGAGCGCCGTAACCATCGACGACGCCAAACCCGAGTCATCCAGCGAGGCCTGACATGCGGCGCCCGATGCGCGCACTTTTCCGAATCCTGATCGTGGGCGGTCTGCTCACGGCGGTCGCCACCGTGCGCCGGCGCCGCACCACGCCTGCGCTCGACGACGCGCCGATCGCCTCGACCGGACGAGGCGCTCGCAGCGCCGTCATGGCCCGCCTCGCTGCCCGCCGGGCGGCGGACCGCACCTGGACCAAGGCCCGTCAGCGGCTCGCCGACGATGAGGGCCGGCGTCGGATGCAGGCAGAACTCGAACGCCGCGAGGCCCAAGACGTCGTCGACGCCCTCGGGTACATGAAGGGTGGGATGATGAAGCTCGGCCAGATGGCGAGCTACCTCGACGAGGGCATGCCCGAACCGATGCGCGAAGCGCTGGCGGGACTCCGCAGCGACGCCCCACCGATGTCCGGCGATCTTGCGCTGAGCGAAATCGAAGCCGGTCTCGGGCAGCCGCTGCACGAACTGTTCGAACACATTGAAGCAGAGCCGATCGCGGCCGCATCGATTGGCCAAGTCCACAAGGCCCGCACCCTCGACGGTCGCGATGTCGCCGTGAAGGTCCAGTACCCCGGCATCGCCGACGCCATCGCAGCCGACATGGACAACTCCGAGACGCTTGCGACGCTGCTCAGCATGATCTTTCCGGGCCTCGACCCGGTCGAACTGGTCGAGGAACTCCGCGCCCGCATCAACGAGGAACTCGACTACGAGAACGAAGCGGCCAACGTCCGACTCTTCGCCGACTACTACCGGGGCCACCCGACGATCTGGATCCCCGACGTGGTCGACGAACTCTCGTGCGGCAACGTGCTCACCACCGAGTTCGTGCACGGCGAACGCTTCGAGAAGATCTACGAGCGGTCACAGGAAGAACGCGACCGGGTCGCCGAGACGCTCTATCGCTTCGTTTTCCGCAGCCTCAACCGGCAGTATGCGTTCAACGGCGACCCTCACCCCGGCAACTACCTGCTCGCCGACGACGGGCGTGTCGCTTTCATCGACTTCGGCTTGGTAAAGCACTTCAAGGCCGACGAGGTCGAGCAGTTCGCCCGCTTGATCCGGGCCATGCTCGAACGTGAAGCCAGCGAGTTTCGTCGTGTCGCCGAAGAGGTCGACGTGCTGCGCCCGAACGCGCCGTTCACCGACGACGAGATCTACGAGTGGTTCACGGCGTACTACGAGCTGATCCTGACCGACGAGCCGATCACCGTCACCTCCGAGTACAGCGGCAAGCTGCTCTACAAGACCTTCGACGCCCGCACGAACGAGATCCTCAAGCACGCCAACGTGCCGCCCACCTTTGCACTCATCCAGCGCATCAACCTCGGACTATTTTCGCTGATGGGCAAGCTCGAACCGACCGCCAACTGGCGCCGCATCAGCGAAGAGTTGTGGGTTTGGACCGACGGCGAACCGTCGACGCCGATGGGCGAGGCCGAAGCGGCCTGGGTCGCAAGCGGCGTGAGTAATGCGGCCGAGACCCACGCTCGCCTTGCGGCGTGGACGGTCGAGGCGAGCTAGTCGGCCAGTTCGCTCGGGGGTAGGGCGTTGAGCCGGTCGCTCACTGCCATCAGGTAGCCGGTGGCCCGCTCGTGCAGTGGGTATCGCTGCACGATGCGGTCGAACTCGGGCCCGTGATGGGGTACGACCAAGTGAGCGAGCTCGTGGATGATCACCGAGTCGAGCACCCATGGAGGCACGTCGACAAGACGGTCGGAGATGCGGATGTCGCCGCTGCCCACCGTGCATGACCCCCAGCGCTGTCGCTGCACCTTCGACCACGTGATCGACGCGGCGTACGGCAGGCCGTAGTCGTCGGCGAGCGTCCGGCTGCGAGCGTCGAGATCGATGGCGTTCGAACGCCGTTCGCGCTCAATGCGTTCGACGACATTGTCGACGAAGCGGGCCTCGTCCTCGGCGGTCATCCAGGCCGGGATGCGGACGCGAATCACGCCGTCGACGATGCGGGCCGAGACGGTTTTGTTGCGCTTGTCGGACCGGATGACCTCAACGGGGTAGCGCGATGACGAACGCCGCCGGGCGTGCACCGGGTGGGTTGGGTCGTGGCGGTGAGCGTCGGCGCTGCTCATCAGACGATGTCCTGGTTGTCGATGGTGATGTCGTCAGGGGCGAGCAGCAGGCGCTCGCCGAGTCGCCACGCTGATCCGTCGTGGTGAAGCCAGCGAGCCCCGAGGTTGGCGATGCGTTCGTGGGCAAGGCCGAAATGACCTTCGAGGGTGTAGATGATGCCGCCGTGGCTCACGGCGAGGACGTCGCCGTGGCCGCCGGTGGTGGTGAGGATGTCGTCGAGCGCCGCCAGGACTCGCGTGAGCACGGCTTCGTCGTCCTCCCAGCCGGGCGGCCATTCGCCTCGGTCGAGCATGCCGGGGAACTGTGTATCGATCTCCGCCCTCGTGAGACCGGAAAACTCACCGGCGTCGCGTTCTTTCAAGCGAGGATCGACGATCACGGGACCGACACCGAGTGTCGTGGAGATGATCGTGGCGGTGTGGAGCGCCCGCTCGAGGTCGCTCGCGAAGATGGCATCGAAGGCGCCCGCCTGGTTCGCAGCGCCGCGGGCTTGGGCACGGCCGAGCTCGGAGAGCGGTGGGTCGGCCTGGCCCTGCCAGCGCCCGACCGCATTCCACTCCGATTGGCCATGCCGGGCGAGGAGGAGATTCAGCATGTGGCGCTGACCGTAACCAGGCCCTCTGACGGTGTGGGGGGATGCCCCCCTGTGGAAATCCGGGCATGCTGAAGGCATGGCTCGACTCCGCTTGTTCGCCTCCGCCCGTGAAGCTGCCGGCACGGCCAAGGCCGACTTCGCCGGCGCCACCGTCGGCGAGGTGCTTGATGCTGCGATGGCGGAGTTCGGCGAGGAATTCGCCGGCGTACTCGGTACCTGCAACGTGTGGGTCAACGGTGATCAGGCCGACCGGGATGACGCCGTGGGCGAGGGCGACGAGGTCGCCGTCCTCCCCCCGGTCTCGGGCGGTTGAGTTTCGACCGGTAGGATCGTCGCCGTGATTCGCGACCTGCAGCGCGTCCTTGAGCCGTCCTATGTGGGTGGTCTCGCCGACGCCCCGATCGAGCAGATTCGGGCGATGCGTGCCGAGTGCACCGAACTCGAGAACGGCGCGTCCTTCGTTCGGCGGCTCGCTCAGGGCCGCCTCGACCTGCTCGGCGAGGAAGCAAGGCGACGGGCCGACGGCGCCGGCGGCAACCTCGGAGAACTCGTCAGCGGGCTCGCCGACCTGATGAGTGAGAGCGTGCGCGCAGCCGGCTCGGGCCGCCTCGATCAGGAACTCGATCCCCCGGAGGCCGTCGTCGGCCCGCTCACCGCAGCTCTCGACGCCAGGGTTGGCCCGTCGGTGATCATGGCAGTCGCGGAGTTGGACGACGACGAACTCTCGGCGGCGCGGCAGGCGCTCCAGGATTTCGAGGAAGAACTCTCCAGTACTCGCCGCAGCCTTCATCGTGCAATCGATGTGCTCAATGCCGAACTCGCCCGTCGCATCGCGTTGGGTGAGTCGTCTGCGTCCCCGAGCTGAGTTCGTTTCGTAGGAACCGGTCGTGAAGGAATGCATGAGCGTCGTGGTCAGTTGGAGCATGCGGTGACCCGTCTCGCAATGCTCTCGTTGCACACGTCACCGCTCGTCCAGCCGGGCGGCGGTGACGCCGGTGGCATGAACGTCTATGTGCGCGAGCTCGTGGCCGCGCTCGCCCATGGCGGAGCCGACACCACGGTCTATGTCCGTCGGTGGCGAGATGATCTGCCGAAACGTCTGGCGGTCGAGCCGGGCTTCGAGGTCGTGCACATCGACGCCGGCGACCCCAACCTCTCGAAGGAGCAGCTGCCCGGCATCGTCGACGAGTTCGCTGACGGGGTGCGCGCCCATCTCGCGATCGATCCGGCCGATGTGTTGCACGCCAACTACTGGTTGAGCGGGTTGGCTGGTCATCGGCTCAAGCACGAGCTCGATCTGCCGATGGTGTCGACCTTCCACACCCTCGCCCGCGTGAAGGCCGAGACGGGTGACGTCGAGCCGCAGAACCGCATCGATGCCGAGTCCGACGTCATTGCGTGCAGCGACATCATCACGGCGAACTCCGTGGTCGAGTTGCACGAACTCGTGCGTCATTACGGTGCTGATCCGAGCCGCATCGAGATCGTGCCGCCTGGCGTTGACCACGCCTTCTTCTCGCCTGGTTCCCGCCGCGGTGCTCGTCAGGCCCTCGGCCTTGGCGATGAGCCTGTGCTGCTCTTCGTCGGCCGCATCCAGCCGTTGAAGGGTGTCGATGTCGCCGTAGAGGCGTTGTCGCGGCTGCGTGATCCCCGGGCCCGCATGCTGATCGTCGGGGGCTCGAGCGGGATGGAGGGCGATGATCATGCCGCCGAGGTTCACGATCTCATCACCGATCGAGGTCTCGACGATCGCATCACGATGGTGCCGCCTCAGCCCCACCATGTGCTCTCCACCTATTACCGGGCGGCCGACGTCACGATCGTGCCGAGCCGCTCGGAGTCGTTCGGTCTCGTTGCGCTGGAGTCCGCAGCGTGCGGCACGCCGGTCGTCGCTTCTGACGTGGGCGGCTTGCGCACGCTGGTCGATCACGGCCGCACCGGCCTTCGGGTGCCGGGGCGCGATCCGGATGACTTCGCCGAGGCGGTCGAGCGCATCATCGGCGATCCGATCTTCGCCGGGCGACTGTCCGAGCGGGCTGCCGAGGCGGCGACGGCCTATACCTGGACCTCGATGGCGGCTCGCCTGCGGCGGGTGTACGCCGACCTGAGCGAACGCGTCCCCGTCGATTGCATGGCCTGACCGGCTGCGGTCGGGGAGTGTCAGCCGGGCGTGTCGAAGGTGACGCCTGGCTGCAAGACTCGGGGGGATGGATCTCGCACCGGCAGCAACCCCCGAGCAACTCGACGCGCTCGAGGCGCAGATCGATGCCTGGCTCGCAGCAGAGCAGGCCGTCAATCCGATGATCGATGCGGTCGAGAAGGGCCAGCGGGAGGTCGGCCATCAGCAGCGTCTCTGGTACGTGCGTCTGCTCGGCGAGGAGAAGGATGTCTGGACGGCGTACTGGACGATCAACCAGCGCATGTTCCGGTTCGAAACGTTTGTGATGCCGGCGCCGGAGGAGAACGAGGAGGCGTTCTATGAGCACTTGCTGATGCGCAACCGTGAACTCACCGGCATGAATCTCGAGATCGGGGACGAGCATGCGATTTTTCTCGCCGGTTCGCTGCCGATCGCTGCGGTCAACGATGCGGAACTCGATCGGGTTCTTGGCTCAATGTGGGCCTATGTCGAGAAGGTGTTCCGTCCTGCCCTTCGTATCGGTTTCGCCAGCCGGTTTGGCAGCTAGTTGCTTTTCGTATCCTTTCATGTAGTGTGACGCCCGCTGGCGGCGGAGTCACCGCTCGGGGAAGTGTGGTCTTCTCCGCCGCCGGCACCAGCCCGGTACGGTGCGCCTCATGACGAGTCCGAAGCTCCAGTTCATCGGCGGCGGCAAGATGGCCGAAGCCCTGCTCGGCGGCATGATCGCCACGGGTTGGGCGGCCGCAGAAGAAATCCATGTGGTCGAACCGTCGGCCGAGCGCCAAGCGATCCTCAGCGATGCGCATCCCGCAATGTCGATTGGCGATGCGCCGGTCGCCGGTGTCGATGCCGTGCTGGCGGTGAAGCCCCAGATTGCGCCCGAGGTGTTCCCCGGTCTGGCCGCTGCCTCCGTGCCGCGTCTGTTGTCGATTGCCGCCGGCATCACCACCGCGGCGATGGAAGCGGTGCTGCCGGCGGGCACGGTCGTCGTGCGCTCGATGCCGAACACGCCAGCGCTCGTGGGGCAGGGCATGGCGGCGATCGCCCCCGGCGCCCATGCAGGCGACGACGACCTCGTGTGGGCCACCTCGATTCTTTCCGCCGTCGGCAGGGTCGTCACCGTGGCCGAGTCAGATCTCGATGCGGTCACCGGCGTGTCGGGCTCCGGTCCTGCCTACGTCTTTCATCTGGCCGAGGCGCTGACCGCGGCCGGGATCGCGCAGGGTCTCAGTCCCGAGGTCGCCGACACGCTCACCCGCCAGACCCTGCTCGGCGCAGCGACGCTGCTGAGCGACTCCGGCGAGGATCCGGCCCAGCTGCGCATCAATGTCACTTCGCCCAACGGTACGACGCAGGCCGGCCTCGAGGTCATGTACGAGCGCGGCTTCGCCGAGGTGATCGACGCGGTCGTGGCGGCGGCCACCGCGAGGTCTGCCGAACTCGGGAGCTAAGGAGCGCGGCGGATAGCGTCAGCGTCGTGGATGCCCCCGGTCGTCAGTACGACACGATCTCTTTCCTTTCCGACTTCGGCCACGCCGACGAGTTCGTCGGCGTGGTCCACTCCGTGATCCGTTCGATCGCGCCGCAGGTCGGTGTCGTCGACGTCACTCACGGCATCGCCAAGTTCGACACCCGCGCCGGCGGTCTCGCGCTTGCTCGGGCGGCGAATTACCTCAACCCCGGCATCGTCGTCGCGGTGGTCGACCCCGGCGTCGGCACCGACCGGCGTCCGGTTGCCCTCGAGGTCGGCGACGGCATGTCAGTGCTGATCGGGCCTGACAATGGCCTGCTCGCCCCTGCGGTCGGCTTGGTGGGTGGCGCCACCCGCGCGGTTCACCTCACCAACGAGGACTACCAACTGCCACGCCCTGGAGGAGCGACCTTCGATGGGCGCGACATCTTCGCCCCGGCTGCTGCGCATCTCGCCAACGGCGTGCCCATCACCGAGCTCGGCCCGGAGATCGATCCCGCCACGCTGCTGCCGGGCGTGTTGCCGATCTCGCGCTTCGAGTCGGGCGAACACGGCCAGGAGCTCGTGTGCGAGGTCTTGTGGGTCGATCACTACGGCAACTGCCAACTCAACGTCGATCCGCTCGAGCTGCTGTCGATCACTGACTCGCCCGGCGGCGAGGTGATGGTCACGGTCGGCGCGGGCTCGGCAACGCCCGATGAGCGTGTCGGTGTTCGGGTCGACGCCTACGACCAGATCCCGGCGGGCCGCATCGGTCTCGTCGTGGATTCCAGCGGTTTGCTGTCGATCGCGGTCGCCCGCGGCTCGGCGGCTCGCGAACTCGAGCTCGGCGAAGGCATCGAGCTGCGGATCCGTGATCTCGATCCGTCCGACCGCGGTCCCGGCGTCAGCACGCCGGTGCAGCTCGGTCCCCGCCCTTCTGGAGGATTCTGATGCGTGCAAGTACCACGCTGGTGATCGGCATCCTGCTGCTCGTCATCCTTGGCGCAGCGGCGCTGCAGTTCGTCTTGTTGGTCGACTGAGACGGAGACCGACCTCTGGCCCGACGGGACGGTTGTCGGGTTTGCCGCCCGCACCGAAAATGGTCTGAATCGTCAGGGGGATCGGGCCGCGAACCTGCCAAGATGGTCCGCTGTGAACCTCGCGACCCTCTTCGCTGATCATCCCGCAGAACGCACTGCCATCGTCACCGGCGGTGACCGCATCACCTACGGGCAATTGTCTGCCGAGGTCGAAAAGACGCGCGGGGTTCTCGTCTCGCTCGGACTCGAACCGGGTGACCGGGTCGCGATCTTGTGCGCGACGAACTTTCGTTTCGTTCGCGCCTGGTTCGGCATCCTCGGTGCGGGGATGGTCGCCGTGCCGCTCAACCCGCAGAGCCCGGCTCCCGAGATTGAGCGTGAACTCGCGCAGGTCGGGGCCAAGGCCGTGATCGCCGGGCCGGCGGGTATCGGGGTCCTCGAGCAGGTCGATCGGTCGGTCGTGCCGACCCTCAAGCACGTGTTGCGCCCGTCGGGGGTTGGTCTGCCCGACTCCGTCGACCTGGACGTGCTGCGAGAGACCGTCGAGCCCGCCCCGATGGTCGAGCGCGCCGATAGCGATCTTGCCTGCCTCATGTTCACCAGTGGCACCGCCGGTGCACCAAAGGCCGCGATGCTCACCCACGGCAACCTGGCCGCCAATCTCCGTCAGAACATGGCGACCAGCGGCAAGGTTGTCCGCCCCGACGACATCGGTCTGTGTGTCCTTCCGCTCTTCCACATCATGGGGCTCAACTCGATCCTGAACCTGAGCCTCTACGCCGGGGCCACCCTGGTGCTGCAGGAGCGTTTCGACCCGATGACCGTCTTCGAGACGATCGTCGACGAGCAGATCTCGGTGCTGGTCGGTCCGCCCACGATGTGGGCTGCGCTGAGTCAGGTCGACCTCGTCGCCGACGATGCGCTGAAGACCATCCGCATCGCCGTCTCGGGTGCGGCCACGCTGCCCAATCGGGTCGTCGAGGAAGTTGCCGGCCGTTTCGGCGTGCGGATCCTTGAGGGCTACGGCCTGACCGAGGCTGCTCCGGGTGTCACCCGCGCCACCGACGACGACACCCCGATCGGGTCGATCGGCCGCCCCATGGCGGGCATGGAAGTCCGGATCGTTGATGCCGCAGGCGACGACGTCTACATCGGCGACGAAGGCGAGATCCTCGTTCGTGGTGACAATGTCTTCGTCGGCTACCTCGACGACCCCGAGGCGACCGCTCGGGCGATCGATCCACAGGGTTGGTTACACACCGGCGACATCGCCGTGGTCGACGACGACGGGTTCGTCTACATCGTTGACCGGGCCAAGGACCTCATCATCGTGTCGGGCTTCAACGTCTTCCCTGCGGAGGTCGAGCGGGTGCTCAACGCCCATCCAGGCGTCGTTGAATCGGGTGTTGTCGGTGTGCCCCACCCGCACACCGGCGAGTCGGTCAAGGCGTTCATTGTGGCCGAGCCGGGCCGAGTTCTCGAAGAGGACGACCTGATCGAGTGGTGCGCCACCGAACTCGCCCGTTACAAGTGCCCGACCAAGATCGACCTCGTCGACGAGATCCCTCGGGGGCTCGGCGGCAAGATCATCCGGCGAGAACTCGGCGCGTGACCGACGGCGGTGTCCGGGTCGAGCGCGTCGGCGGCGGCCCGATCATCACGCCGACCAGTCATCCCAGCATCGGCACCAATATTCAGGGCCCGTCGGTCATTCGTGCGCCTGCGTGGCTGGCGGATCCGCTCGGTCGGTACCTCTGTTACTTCGCCGACCACAAGGGCTCGTTCATCCGGCTCGCCTACGCCGAGGCAATTGAGGGGCCGTGGACGATCCACGAGCCGGGCTCACTGCGGCTGGCGGACTCCGGCTTCCTTGTGGAGGATCTCGTGATCGATGCCGAGACGCTTGAGCGGATCACCACCCGCTATCGAGCGGTGCTCGGTGACCAGGTGCCGGCCTCGCTGCACGATGACCTCGTTACCGCCCACATCGCCTCGCCTGACGTGCACGTCGACGATGACCGACGCGAGATCGTGATGTACCTGCACGGCCTGGAGGCGCTCGGTGATCAGCGAACACGAGTGGCGGTGTCGACCGACGGGATCCACTTCCGGGCGACTCCCGAGACCCACGGCCCGTCGTACTTCCGCTGCTTTCGTCACGACGGCTGGTGGTACGCCCTCGCCATGCCGGGCCGGTTCTTTCGGTCCCGTGATGGCCGCACCGGGTTCGAGGAAGGGCCCACACTGTTCGGGCCCGACATGCGCCACAGTACGGTGCGGGTCGTCGAGGGAGCCAGCGGCGCCGAACTCGAGGTGTTCTGGACTCGGGTCGGCGACGCCCCCGAACGCATCCTGCGCTCACGCGTGTCGATCGCCGGGCCGTGGGAGCGCTGGTGCGAGATCGACGAGCCGGTCGAGGTGCTGCGCCCCGAACATGCCTACGAAGGAGCCGGCGAGCCGTGTGTGCCATCGATCCGCGGCGCCGTCGACGAGCCGGTCAATCAGCTGCGCGATCCGTGCCTGTTCTGTGACCCCGGTGACGGTACCTGGTGGCTGTTCTACGCGGTGGCGGGCGAATCGGGGATCGCCGTCGCCCGCTTGTGAACTCGTGAAGCCTCTTGTGAACTGATGCACAAGGTGTCTAGCGTGGGGCGATGGCACCCCTTGGTCGGATCCCCGAAGCCACCGTGGCTCGACTCCCGCTCTACCTCCGGGGCCTCGACGCGTTCCCCGTCGGGGTGACGGCAACGGTGTCGTCCGACGAACTCGCCGATCTCGCCGGCGTCAACGCCGCCAAGGTCCGCAAGGACCTATCGCACCTCGGCACCTACGGCACCCGGGGCGTCGGCTACGACGCCACGTTCCTGCGGTTCCAGATCAGTCAGGCGCTCGGCGTCGCCAACGTCTGGCCCGTGGTCGTGTGCGGTATGGGCAACCTCGGACGGGCGCTTGCCAACCACACCGGCTTCACAGACCGCGGCTTCCCCGTGGTGGCGGCCACCGATTCCGACCCGAACAAGATCGGCACGATCGTTGACGGTGTCCCGGTGCACGCGCCCGGCGAACTCGGCGACATCGTGCGCCGCCTGGACGTCGCCATCGGCGTGATCTCGACCCCGGCCGAAGCCGCCCAGGGCACCGCTGATGCCCTGGTGGCCGCAGGTGTCACGTCGATCATGAGCTTCGCCCCGACCGTGCTCTCCGCCCCCGACGAGGTCGAGATCAGGTCGGTCGATCTCGCCACCGAACTCCAGATCCTCGGTTTCCATCTGCATCGCAATCGGATCGCCGGAGACGCCTGACCCCAGCGGTCGGGTTCCTCCGTCCTCGCCGCGGCGAAGCGAGCGAGCATGTCCGCCGTGACACTCGTCGCCCGATCCGGTTTCTCGGGCGGATGTCCGATAGCGTTCAGGCGTTGGCCCTGCCGCCTTGGGCCGTCGGCTTTGCCCCTGGAGTACGTGTCCCGTGTCGATCGTCGCCATCGGTTGTAACCACCGGTCGACCCCGCTCTCGATTCTCGAGCGGATGACGATCGCGCCCGACGACATCCCCAAGGCCCTTGCCGATCTCGGCTCCGCCGATCACCTGAGTGAGGTCGTCGTGTTGTCGACCTGCAACCGGGTCGAGATCTACGCCTATGCCGAGAAGTTCCACGGCGGCTACCAAGACATTCGCGAGTTCTTCGGCCGACATGCCGGGCTCGCCCCCGAAGACGTCAACGACCACCTCTACGCACTCCACGACACCGAAGCGATCCGCCATCTGTTCTCGGTGACCGCCGGTCTCGACTCCGCCGTGATCGGCGAGCACGAGATCCTCGGGCAGGTTCGCACCGCCTGGGAGTGCTCGGCCGAACACGGCACGGTCGGCTCCACGCTCGGCCCGCTCTTCCGTCACGCGGTCGAGACGGGGAAGCGGGCCCGCACCGATACCGCGATCGGACGTGGCATCGCGTCGGTCAGTCAGGCTGCCGTCGCCCTCGCAACCGAGCAACTCGGCGGCCTCGACGGTCGCACCGTGCTCGTACTCGGTGCCGGCGAGATGGCCGAGGGAACCGTCAAGTCGCTCGCTGCTGCCGGCACCTCCGACATCTTCGTCGCCAACCGCACTTGGGACAACGCCGTGGCGCTCGCCGAGGCGTGTGGTGGCACCGCCGTGAGTCTCGACGCCGTGGGCGACGCTCTCGTCGCCGTCGACATGCTCGTCACGACCACGGGTGCGCAGCAGCTCATCCTCGAGAGCGGTGAGATCGCCGGCTTCCTCTCGCGTCGTCATGGTCGCGAACTCGTGATCGTCGATGTTGCCGTCCCGCGCGACGTCGACCCCCGCGCCGGCGAACTGCCCGGCGTCACGCTCCTCGACATGGACGACATCGGTGTTTTCGTCGAGCAGCAAATGGCCTCGCGCACCCGTGTCGTCGGCAACGTCGAGACGATCGTTGGGGAAGAGGTCGATCGCTATTGCACCGTCACCTCCGCCCGCGAGGTGGCGCCGCTCATCGCCCAGCTCCGCACCCGGGGTAACGACATCGCCGACATTGAGCTCGCCCGGTTCAACGGCAAGCTCTCGGAGCTCGATGCGTCCCAGCGCGAGGCCGTCGAGGCGATGGCTCGGGGCATCGTGAACAAGTTGCTGCACGAGCCCACCATCCGGCTCAAGGACGCCGCCGGTCACGCTCGGGGCGATCGCCTCGCCGACTCGCTGCGCGATCTGTTCGACCTCGACTGAGTCGGCGCTCGTGGGGATGCAGTTGCGAGCAGCCACGCGCGGGAGTGCGTTGGCGTTGTGGCAGACGCGTCACGTGGCGTCGCAGCTCGAGTGCGAGATCGACGAGGTCGTCGTCTCGACTGTCGGTGACCGCAACACCGACGTGCCGATCCACTCGATGGGTGGCAAGGGTGTGTTCGTCAAGGAGGTTCAGGCCGCCGTGCTCGACGGTCGGGCCGACTTTGCCGTGCACTCCGGGAAGGACCTCCCGGCGGTCACGCCCGATGGTCTCGTGCTCGTCTGCGTCCCGGCCCGAGCCGACGCACGCGACGCGCTCGTCGGCGCATCCTGGACGTCGCTGCCTCCCGGCGCGCACATCGCCACCGGCTCGGTTCGCCGCCGAGCCCAGCTGGCCTGGCATCGACCCGATCTCGTCTTCTCCGAACTGCGCGGCAATATTCAGACTCGGCTGGAGAAGCTCGAGTCTGGGGGCTTCGACGGGATCGTGATGGCGGCTGCGGCGATCGACCGTCTTGCGCTCGACCTGTCGATCCCGGTCGACCGGCTCGACCCGGCGATCATGCTCCCGCAGGTCGCCCAGGGCGCCCTCGCCATCGAGTGCCGTGCGGACGACACCGAGACGATCGCCGTGCTGCGTGCGATCCAACATGCTGACACTCGCCGTGTCGTCGACACCGAGCGGGCCTTTCTCCACGAACTCGGCGGCGACTGCGATCTCCCCGCCGGTGCACACGCGACCCTTGGGGACGACGGCATCGAGATCACCGGCATGCTGGCGTCGCTTGATGGCCGGGTCCTGATCCGTGAACGTCGGGTCGGGACCGATCCCGATCAGCTCGGTCGGGCGGTCGCCCGCTTCCTGCTCGACGAGCGCGGTGGCCGCGACCTGCTGGCCGATCTCCGCTGAGCGCGGCACGATGACGGCGATGACTCCGCCGCCCGAACCCGTCGTCGCCGGCCCGCTCGGCGGGCTCCGCATCGTGGTCACCCGACCTCGCGACCAGGCGGCATCGCTTGTCGAGGCGCTGGAGGCGCAAGGTGCCGAAGCGGTATCGGTTCCGGTTATCGAGATCACCGGTCCGCTCGATGGCGGTGTCGGGCTTCGCACGGCGTTGCGGGTTCTGCGCGATGGCGACTGGGTTGCGGTCACCTCGCCAAACGGTGCCGCCACGGTGGCCGAGGCGCTCGGTGAGCGCCCACTCGCCGATGGCGTTCGGGTCGCGGTAGTCGGTCCCGGAACCCGCGCCCGGGCCGAGTCGCTCGGTCTCCCCGTCGATCTCGTGCCTGCCGATGCGATCGCCGAGGGTCTCGCTGCCGCGTTCCCCGCACCGCCGATTGCGGGCGGTCGGGTCGTGCTCGCCCGAGCCGAGGTCGCCCGCGAGACCCTGCCGATCCATCTGCGGATGATGGGCTGGAACGTCGACGAGGTCGTCGCCTACCGCACGGTCTCTGCCGCCATCGACGACAGCGGTCGTCTCGCCTGCGCTGAGGCGGATGCCGTCGTCTTCACCTCCGGTTCGACGGTCGATTCGCTCGTCGACGCCGTCGGGGTCGACGGACTCCCGAAGATCGTCGCCTCGATCGGTCCGGCAACCTCCGCCGTCGCTGCCGAGCAGGGAGTCGATGTCGACGTCGAAGCCGATCCGCACACGATCCCTGGCCTCGTCGACGCCCTCGTCGCCCACGTCGCCGACCGTCCCGTGCTGCACCGCGAGCCCGCCGGGAGCGCCGACGCCCAGTGGTGTCTCGAGCAGTACTACGCCGAACTCGACGCCCGTTTCTTCCACGGCCTCGATCGAGGCACGGTGCAGTCCACCGACGTCGACGAGATCTCGCCACCGAACGGACTCTTCGTCGTTGTCCGTCTCGACGGTCACCCGGTGGGGTGCGGCGCGCTCAAATGTTCCGACCCTGCGGTGATTGACATCAAGCGGATGTGGCTACGTTCCGACGTACGCGGTCGAGGACTCGGCCGCGCGCTGCTTGGCTATCTCATGGACGAGGCCCGGGCGCTGGGTTTCGACCGGGTTCGGCTCGATACCAACGAGACGCTCGTCGAGGCGATCGCGCTCTACGAGTCGTCCGGTTTCGTTGCCGTCGAGCGATTCAACGACGACCCGCACGCCACCCACTTCTTCGAACGAGCACTCGATTGACCCGACAGCGTCGCGGTCGGAGGCCCACATCGTGAGTCCACCTGCCGCCGTCATCTTCGACTTCGACGGCACCGTCGCCGATACCGAGACCCCGGTGTACGAGGCCGCTCGGATCGCGCACGAGGAGCATGGTCTCGAACTCCCCATGACGACATGGATCCAGGTCGTCGGCACCGCCGACAACAAGCCGCTGGCTGAGCGACTAAGAGACGAACTCGGTCGCCCACCGGATGCCGACGTGATGGCCCGGGCCGAGGAACGTCACCGCCACGCCCGCGAGAACGTCCCGGTGCTGCCGGGCGTGGAGGACCTGATCACGGTCGCCAAGTCGCACGACCGCCGGCTTGCGATCGCAAGCAGCTCGCCGATCGACTGGGTCGAGCCGCACCTCACCCGGCTCGGACTCGTCGACCACTTCGATTACCTCAGTACGCGTGATCAGGTCGACCGAGGTAAACCCGCCCCTGACCTGTTCCTCCTCGCCGCGGCCCGACTGGGTCTCGACCCAGCCGACATCCTCGTCATCGAGGACTCGCGACACGGCTATGCGGCAGCCCGAGCGGCGGGGATGCGCTGTGTGGTCGTCCCCAACGCAATCACGGCACACGACATCCACCCCGACGCCGAGATCGTGCTCCAATCACTCGTCGACTTCCCCTTCGCTTACTTCGGGTTCTGACCCATCGCGGTGGGTAGCCTCGCCGTGTGAGCAACACGAACGTATCCCTGTTCGAACGCGGTCAGGCCGTCATCCCCGGCGGTGTGAACTCGCCGGTGCGGGCCTTCGGCTCGGTCGGCGGGACG
>Ga0255772_10000844_pt1 | contig 30055 bp, 40 predicted proteins | sample 071ome_34_FD_179970 | JGI IMG/M metagenome (GOLD analysis project Ga0255772, IMG submission 179970) | Coastal salt marsh microbial communities from the Groves Creek Marsh, Skidaway Island, Georgia - 071411BT metaG (version 2) | ecosystem: Environmental > Aquatic > Marine > Intertidal zone >...
GGATAAAAATATAGCACCTTCATTTAGTTTTTCTTTTGAAACAGTTTCATAAACATCTTTCCAACTTTCTTTGATGTTCATGCCTTTTCGCACAGCATCATAGATTTGTTTTTTCATGTCTTCAGATCCTGCAAACATGGTTGCGAAACCCTCAAAGTCTCCCTGCACTGCCGCTTCACGGGCCTTGGATGCTGAAACACCTTCCAATGAATCTGCATCAGGATCTCTTTCACCTGCTGATACAACATCGATCGAATCAAAATTGTATTGGTCACCGTTGTATTTGGCCAGCAAATCTTTGAATGCTTTGACTCGATCAGAGCCAACCACCATGGCAATATCTTTGTGTCCTGCTGTTTCTAAAAATTTCATCACATCAATTATGGTTTTGATATTGGGATCACCAATCACATGATCGGCCATGTCAGGAAACTGTGCAGACATCATTGATACCTTTTGTTTCCATGTGAGTGGATTTTTCTTTGCATCTTGTGTGTGACTCACAAAGACAAAATGCACAGGAGAAACTGATTTGAGTTTCTTATACAGTTTGTAGTGTCCTATGGTTGGAGGATTGAATCGGCCAAACACAAAAGCCGCTGTGGGATTATCTACTTCGTTTAATTTCATTTTCTATGATTTCATTGTAAAGATCTATGGCTAATTCATCTTTGGTTTCGTTGGGTATGTTATTGTAGTTTAAATTGTTATTTTTACAAAATCTCATAGTGACATTGTCTACTAATTCTTTTAGTCTGTCTGTTGCTTTTTTTGGATTTTTGACCATCAACTGTGTAGTAGGAATATAGTGTTTGCGATAGACTTCTTCATCATCAAACACTGACATGAAAATAGCGTCTTTGAGATCTTGGCTGTGCATAGAAATATTTATTCTAACAGCAAAAGCTTAAAACAAACATTCCAGCATCCAATCGTAGATCGGGGTTTTGAAATGGAATTCCCAAGTTCCATTATGACCAATTTCGACTAATTTTTTCAATACTTGGTCTTTTTGATTGTTTATATAAAAGAATTGGAAGTCATCTCTATGATATATAAGTGGCATCATTTCTATTTCGTTAAGCATTAGGCTTTTTATGTGTATTAAGGTGTCGTTCAAAATATTGCCATTTGCATCTATTCTGGTATTTGCTTCTGTCTTATCACTAATCTCCAAACTTACAATCTGAGATTCATTGTATCCTGAAGAAAGTGTTTTATCGATAATGACTTCATTTTTTCCACTTACGTCTACATTGATGATCCTGTCATTAAACTTAGTTATAATTTTTAAAGGATGATTAATCCAATCATGCGTGTAGTGAATTTTAATTTGTGTTTTATCGGACATCAGAAGTATTTAATTTATAAACAAATTCATAGCCATGTAGTTGACCAATATACACATCGGCCCAGGGTTGTTTCTTTTTTAAAACAACTTTCACATCGCCTGGTTTCATAACTGCTGTTATCCATGTATCTGATTGTTCGACAATTTCTGCTTCAACTATCTTGTCATTGTCTGTGCAGTGCAATTTGATCTTGTTAAAATTCATATGTTACTCCTAATTGTATACTGAAAATATCATCTTGTCTAGTAGTTGTGTATCTAGCACCAGAATTTATTGATACATTTTCTGTAAAGTTATGTTTATAGTCAAGTTCTGCCACATAAGGAATGTCCTGTGTGGTTGCATCAGCAACACCCGATGTAAAATTTGTGGTGTCTGATACCCAATCATACTGAGTAGGCACATTGTATTTGAAACCACCGTTGGTAATATGCAACTGTGTACCTACTCTGAATTCAACAGCAGTGTTTACTGATTCAGAACCAACACCCACATAGTATGATTGTGATTGAATGTTGTCTGAATCTTGCAAGTATGAATTCTTTGACGCATCAACAGTTGACCAACCCTTAGTGAATGAACCTAACAAGTACCAATTATCAAAATCTTTGTGTGCATCAATTCCGATATATTGTGTGGTTGAACTTGTGATTGCAAGAGATCCTTCAAACACACTGCCAAACAATGCTTGGTCTTGTGTCATCACACCTATTGTGTAATCAAATGTGTCATTGATAGCATCACCATACTGTATGTCAGTGCCATCATGGCTCATTGCTAGGTTCCCCATGTTTTGCAGACCTTCATATGATTGATATGAAAACATCAAGGAACGTTCTACCAACTCAAAATTGGTAGCAGAATTCATATCCAGTGTGTAATCTCTGTTGTATGAATCCATTACAACAAAAGAACTCAAGTCTGCAATATTATTTAAAGCACTCAGTGTCGAGTCCCCTGCAATACCTCCACTAACTTGGCTGATGTTGCCTGTAGGTTGCACAGCAACAATGTCACCTTGCGGTTTGGTTGCTTCATCCAAATCTACCAAGCCATGCCCATACACATCATCAACACCTTCTTCTCCTAAATCAAGTGCTGTTGATGTGATCAGACCAACTAATTGTTCAGGTTCAAGTTGTGGCCATGCTTGTTTGAGAATCGCCAATGAACCTGTAACATAAGGAGCCGCCTGAGACGTACCACTCAGTGGCATGTTACCTCCTGTGACAGCAGTTGAATATATTCCCGAACCTGGTGCTACAACAAAGAAGTCTCTTATTCTGTATTCGTCATTACACCCTGTGGCCACGCCGTCTGTGTATTCAAGATTTGAACAGATATGTCCTGCACGGTTTGACCATGATGCAATTTCATTTGTTGAACCCACAGCACCTACAATCAACCATTGTCCATTTAGATACAAGTCACCGTTGTCATCCACACGAGTTGCGTAGTGTGATGGCTTGTCTGGATATGCTCTGCCTCTGTTGCCTGCTGAGTTCACAATGATCATGCCATTGTCTACTGCTTGTTTGTAATTGAGCAGTGTGTCATCAGCAACACCATCAAAGGACGGTTGCCCTTCAAGGTAAAATATGCCAGCACCAACAATTTCATCATAGGTCTGTGTGTGTATGTTGGCTGATAGGTTAGCAATGTCGACACCATTGTTGGACAGTTCCAACATGGCTTCATCAAAATAATAACCTGGACAACTGCCGTTGGAACCACACAGTTTGAGTGACACAATGTTGGCATCAAAGGCCACACCATGTACACCTTCATCATTTTTAGATGCCGCCATGATGCCTGCCACATGAGTACCGTGTCCATGATCATCATATGTGCCATAGCCAAAATCAATGGTGGTGACTTTGTCTTGATCAAAGTCTGTGTGTTCTGTGTCAATGCCTGTGTCAATCAGTCCTACAGTAACACCTGCACCAGTCCAACCTCTTTCATAGGCCGCATCTGCATTAATTTGTCCAAGTCCTGTGGAAAATTCAAACTCTGCTGTGACATAATCTGTGGGTGGTTCTGTAGTAACAGATGCAGTGAGCACTTCGTTGGATGTGGTTTCTACAGCATCAGTTGACTCTGTAGTGATCACAGGATCTCCAAGTTCTATCACAACATTGCCGTCTGAATATGTTTTGGTTGTTCTTGCTGTGATTGTTGTAGTAACTGTGGTTGTTGTTGTGGTTGTTGTAACTGTGGTTGTGTATGTGTTGGTTGTTGTGGATCCATCTGCATTTGACACAGTTTCTTCACGTGTTGAAACAGTTTCTGTGATCACTGGATCACCTACACTTGTTGTAGTTTCTATCACAGAGTCTTGTTCTGTGCTGACCAACACCACAGTTGTATCTGTGTTGATCAATTGTTCTGATGAACTTGTGGTGACTGTGGATTCGCCTTGTTCTTGAGTGGTTGTGCCATCTGACCATGTGTGAGTTGTGACAGGTGTTGTGGTTGTTGTCACTGTGGTGACTTCATATGTGTTTGTTGTGACAGAACCATTGTCATTTTCTATGACTTCTATTCTTTCTGTGGTTGCAGTGGACTGTTCAACAGAATCAACTGTGTCACTGGACACAATCACATGCTCTGTTGAAGTTGATGCCAGTGTTTCTGCAACAGTTTGTGTGCTTTCATCTACAGATGTTGATGTTTGTGTTGCAGTGCCTTCAGTTTGTGTGGTAGTCCCATCACTCCATGTATAGGTTGTGACAGGAGTTTTTGTCACAGTTGTAACAGTTGTAACAGTTGTCACAGTGGTTGTGACATCATACACATTTGTTGTAATAGATCCACTGTCATTGGTTACAGTGTCTGTGCGTTGTGTCACAGTTTCTTCTATCACAGGATCTTGAGCAACAGACTCAGAAACACTGTTAATTGCTACAGTTTTCTTTGTGATAACTTTTTGATCCTGTCCTTGTTGTTTGTATAGATCTAACTTTTCTTGACTGGTAAGTTCAGCATCATAGGCACCAATCTGTTCAAGTTCTATGTATTCTTGAGATGCATCATCAAACTGTCCTTGATTGGCCGCCATTGACCACAATGATTCTTTACCATCGTAATATCTTTTCTTAAATCCTTTGAGTGCATAGTAACCTTCTTCCAGTGTCATGGTTTCACCATCGATCACAATGTTTACATTTGCTAAAGAACTGGGGTCAAAGTTGGGATTGTCTTCCACCCATTGAAATGCTTCGTAGGCTTCGTCGATATCCACTTGTTTGTCTTCAGCAATGTCAACAATAGCACTCACAAAAGAGTTGGCCACTACATTGGTTGAAACAGATATGTTGGTTGTGTCTGGCACAGATATTGCCACTGGTCCTGATCCACCGCCACCGCAGGATGCAATGAACAGTGATGTCAATAGAATACTCACTAATCTTGTCATACTAATATTGTACTACAGATTAGTGATCTGTCAATGTGGTAAAAGTCGCTATTTTTGGAAGCCTACAGTGTCTCTGCAGATGTCTTTTTCAGGAAATTCTGCCCAGTACAATTCGTATGCCACAGCATCTTCTAAACATTCAAATTGGTGTAGAAGTCCTGGTTTTACTTTGGTGTAGTCTCCTGCTTTCAACACAGTTTCGTCGCAGAGATCATAGTCTTTTTGCCACACTCTGATCAGCAACGATCCTGACTCTACAAAGAATCCATTCCATTTGTATTCATGTAAATGTTTCGAACACACGCCACCTGCTTTGGTAACGATTCTGTGAAACTCAAGAACACCATTGCGTTCAACAAGTTCGGTAGTACCCCACACTTTGCCTGATATAAAACTCATGCAAGTAGTTATTGGGTGGTCTAATAGTTAAGTTGGATTTTGGTTACAGAGCCAGTTTCTACAGTGACAACAGATCTAACCCAAACAAAGTTTCCAGTGAAGTTTTTGTAAGTGGTTGCTACAACTGATGAACCATCACCTACAGACGTATCGTCAATATCAAACCAATCGCTTGTTGTGGGTTCTGTAGCAAGAGATCCTTGCATTTTAACTGTGCCAACAAAGTCATTTGAACAGATGTATGCAACAGTGTGCAGTCCGTCTGCATTGCCATAGTATCCATCTGCTTTTACTTTGTCAGAAATAGTAGATGCTGTGGAATCATCTGCATTTACTTGTGACTGAACTGTGACTGATACTGTGGGCATGTGATGTATTTATTGTTGCATTTCAGGGAACAAACGTTCAATAGTGGATTGATCCATACCATTGATCTGATGTACTTTTGAACTGGCCACTATGTACTCACGTAGATTTTCAGGATCGCACCCTTTGATATAGATGTTGCCTTTGGGTCCTTTTGCACAGTCTTCATACAAAATGTCTTTGTCTAAAATCACTGGCATGCCGCCTATACCTTGGGATTGAATGGTTGCTCTGATCAGTGAATTTTTCTTGCAAAATTTCTGTTCGATCATATATTCTATTGTGTCGTTTTTCATTTATACTCCTATGATGTACTCGTCTTGTTCTTGGTCATAACTTATGGTAAGAGCTGTATCTGATAATCCTTCGAAAAGTATTCTCTTAGACAGTGGCAATTTTAATCTTGTGTTGATAACTCGTTGCAAAGGTCTTGCTCCCATTTTGGAATCAAATCCTTCTTCTATCAATTGTTGTTTTGCTGTTTCATCTAATCTCAAAGCAATGCCTTTGTCGGATATTTGTGTTTCAAGTTGTCCAATAAACTTGTCAACAATACTGACCATGGTTTCTTTTTGCAGTGCATTGAACTTGAGCACAGCATCCAATCTATTTCTAAATTCAGGTGAGAAGAAATTTTTGATATCAACTTCTCCGTCATGCGTTGAATTTTCCATAAATCCAAGTGTGTTGGCCTGCATGTCTTCTGCTCCAAGATTGGATGTCATTAGTATGATAGAATTGTTAAGTTTAACTTTTTTACCATTAGACGCAGTAATCACAGCATCGTCCATGGCTTGCAGTAATATTGTCATAACATCTTTGTGTGCTTTTTCAACTTCATCGAATAAAATTACAGCATTTGGATGTTTTTCTAATTCATTGATGAGTTGTCCGGATCCTGTTTGGCCATCATCATAACCAACATAGCCTGGCGGTGCACCAATTAATTTTGCTACCGCATGTTTTTCTTGATATTCAGACATATCAAACTTTAGCAGTGGAATATTCATTCCGTCTGCTAATTTCCTTGCTGTTTCTGTTTTACCACAACCTGTTGGCCCAACACATAAGAATGATCCAATTGGTTTGTTTTCTTGTTTAAGTCCTGCTTGTGCGATCAGCACTGTATCAACCAACTTGTCTATTACTTGGTCTTGACCAAATACTTCAGTTTTGATATTAGTCCCTAAATTTTCTAGTGATTCTGTTTTGGTTTGTACGATGGATTCGAATTTGACTCCTGATATTTTTGAAACTTGTTCTTGTACGTCCTTGGTTTCAACATCTTTAAATGCATCAAATATTTTTGCTTTTGCACATGCTCTATCTAACACATCGATTGATTTATCAGGCAGTTGTCTGTCTGTAATGTATTTTACAGAATAATCTACTGAGGCTTCTACAGCAGATTCTGTAATGTTTACTTTGTGATAATCTTCAAACTGTGTCTTCAATCCATGCATGATTTGTTTGGCATGTTCGATGCTAGGTTCCTCGATGTTGACTTTGGCAAATCTACGCATAAGAGCACGATCTTTTTCAAAATGTTTTCTGTATTCTTCCCAAGTGGTTGATGCAATGACTTTTAAGTCCCCTCTTGCTAGTGAAGGTTTCAAAAGATTTGCTAGATCTACTCCGCCTTGGCCGCCAGCACCTGCTCCATGCATCATGTGTGCTTCGTCAATAAACATGATGGCATTGTTTGATTTCTCTAATACACTAAGCAACACTTTTAAACGTTCTTCAAAATCACCTCTGTATTTGGAACCTGCAATCAATGATCCCACATCAACAGAATATATTGTGTGATCTTTTAACACATCAGGCACTTGGTTGTTCACAATCATGTGTGCCAGTCCTTCTGCAATGGCAGTTTTTCCAACACCTGGATCACCGATCATGATCACGTTGTTTTTAATTTTTCTGCCTAACACTAGTGTGATTTCATCCACAACATCTTGTCTACCAATACAAGTGAATGTTTTTTGTTTTTTTGCTTGTTCATTTAAATTGACTGTGTATTGTTTAAGAATCTTTGATGCTTGTTTTGAGCTTATTTTTGCTTCAGAGGTATCTGTGTCATTCTCAACAGAATAATCAACAATCAGTTTTTTACTGACTCCATTCTTTTTGAGAAAATAACATGCATGCGAGTTTGATTCAGAAAACATCGAATTCAATAGGTGAAAACAACTCACAGCATCATTGCCTGAAAATATTGCTTGTGTGAATGCTCGGTTCACACATCTTTCTGTGGCTTGTGTTCTTTTTGGGAACACATCATCTTTGACTTTGATTTCGTTGAGATTTTTTTCAACAAATTGGTTTACATCTGCTACCAATTGTTCATACTCAACATCTTTGCTTTCTTGCAACATGTCATGTATTTCTGGTTGTGCCAACAGCACATTCAAAAGATGTTCTAAAGTAATATATTCATGCTTGTAAGATCTTGCAAGTTTTAATGCTTCATCAAAAATTGCTTTGAGTCTATCGTCTGCTTGTATCATTTGCTTTCCTTTGTTTTTTCCTTGCCATTTCTAATTTCATTTTGCTGACGTGATCTATAAACAGCACTCCGTCAAGATGTTCAATTTCATGTTGTATACATTGTGCCCATAGGTCTTCAAATCTGTCAACTGATTTTTCTAATTTTTCGTTGAGATATTCCACTGTGACTGACTGTGATCTTGGTATTTTCAAAAACAAGTTTGGAAATGACAGACAGCCTTCTTCACGCAGTTGTGTTTCTTGTGAACGTTCTATGATGGTTGGATTAATAAATGTTTTGTTGCCCCACATGGTAAACATTCTGATGCCCACAGAAACTTGGTTGGCTGCCAAACCCAAACCATTTGCTTGTTGCATGGTGCGGTGCATGAGGTCTGCAATTTTGTCCCATTCTAAATCTTGTGTTGTATCTGTTGGTTCAATCTTTTGAAGAAGAACAGGATGTCCTTCTAAATTGATCTTAAGAATAGGTTTCTGCGATTCTTCTGATGTCATTTTTGTCCTTTTCTGTTAGATTGGTTGGTATACTCACATTGATATGCACATACAAATGACCAACTTGATTAGAAGCATTGGTCATTCCATGTTCTGGTATACGCATGGTTGTGCCTGGTTGTGTGCCTGCAGGCACTTTGACTGTGATTTTGGAACCATCAATGTGTTCAATGATTACTTTTGTGCCAAGTATTGCATCATAGCAACTCACAGTTGCTTCAATGTGTAGATCTAATTTACTGCGTTTAAACTTTTTGTGTGGCATCACATACACTTTGATCAATAAATCGCCTGGAGGTGCTCCTTGCACTGTGTTACTGCCCAATCCTTTGTATCTAATGGTTTGTCCTGAGTCTATGCCTCGAGGTATATCCACTGAAATTTTCTTTGGCAATTGATCAAGGTTGAACAGTTTTTTTGCACCATGATATGAATCCTCTAATGTAATTTCCAAACTTACTTGGATGTTTCGGTTTTGTGGTCTTCTTTGATATCTTCTCTGTTGTCTAAAGCCATCGCCAAAAAATTGTGCAAACATGTCCTGCATGTCAAAAGGGTCGCCTTGTGCAAAGTTGAAATTGAAACCATCTCCACCAAATCTTTTGGATGCTTCAAACTGTTGACGTTTTTCCGCAGTTTTTATCTTGTCATATGCTTCGTTGATTTCTTTGAATTTGTTTTCGTCACCACCACGGTCAGGATGGTATTTTACAGCAAGTTTTCTAAAGGCTGATTTGATGTCTTGATCAGATGCTGATTGGTCAACGCCTAATACCGTGTAAGGATCCATGTCCATAGTATATTATATAATGTGGATTTGTCAAATGACAAGTGTTACTTGTCGTGTTTTTTTGATGAGCCTGTGTATAAACCAAACCATGCCGCACCAGCACCTACCACAATTGAGATAAGTCCTGACTGTTCTAAGGTTGGTGCATCCAATTCCATATACCATATCACACATTTGTATAGTAAAATGATATATGTGGTAATGAATACTCTTGGAAATATTCTCCATGAGTCTACAGCACGAGCAAGATGGATTAGTTTTGCATATGGATTTGGACCCAAGTCTTTGACGGATGTGTCCACTTCTAATTCAACTTGAACTTTTTTTGATGCTGTGCCGCCGTCTGCTGGTGTTACAATTTTGTCTTCTGTAACTGGCGGTGCTGTTGGAGTGTCGTCTTCTATACGCATGTATCTATTTAATCTTTTTTAAGGATTTGCCACAAGCCATAAGCAATGCCAACATACGCAAGTATCTTGGCCATTGAGCCAAATGCAATGATTAATAGACAAGCAAGAATGATTCCTGCTCCATGTATTGAGTCACGTTGTTTGATTTTGTTTTTGATCCAGCCTAACATATTAGTCCTCCATCATTTTGTTCATTCGTGCAAGATTTTTAGTAGCGACATTTTGACACAGTCTTGGTGCCACACCGTGTATCACTAAACCAATTGCTGTCTTTTTGCATATCCATGCCAACTTCCATGCAAACTTTAAATGTTCTAAGCCTGTCATGCCGTTTTCTTTAAGATGTGCTTTGCATTTTTTTGAGAACATTATTTCTCCAATTTTTCTAATCTACGCTCGAGTTCGTCTATCTTTTTGGTTACATATGGATATTTCTTACGCCAAGCATCTTCAGGCTGTTGAAGCCATGTCCATCCCCAACGCTCAACAAGATAATCCACTGCTGTGTCAAACTTTGCGTATAACCATAAACCTAAACGAGTTGATTTGAAATAAGTTGAAAAAGCGAGTCCAAACAATGACCCAACTAATGCTGTGTAAATCCACAGTCTGTCAGAAGCCATTCTTTCTATCATTTCCCACATAACATTACTTACCTTTAATTTCTTAATTTAATTTTAAACTTTTTCTCCAAAGGGTGTGTGCCCATTCGCACAGATCTAGATCACAATGGAATTGTGGAAAATATTGTTTCATAAAATTTTTAATGTCTGCAGACATGAATTCACTGAGAGGCACATCGTAAATTGTTCTATCAGACAAAAAAGTTCGCAAATTTTGTTTTTTATAAATTTCACATTGTTCACCATAAAGATATTCGTCTGTATATGTAAGCATTCTAGGAAAAATATGTCTTTTATTGAAACTAATGTCATTTTTTATAGACACTATTTGCAATGGTTTCTTTTTACAAAGTTCGCCTCCATAGCCTTCTCGCCATTGGATATAAATGCCTAGATGGAATGGCAAAACATTTTTATGATTTAAGTTGTAACCACATTCAAGTGTTTGTCCGGGAATGTACCTACTCTTCACGTGAGTTATAGGATCTTCTTGTTTATGCATGTTGATATAAGTGTCTTTGTGTAATCTGAAGTTGAATTGTGGATCTGTTGCAATTAAATCAGCTAAATGATTGCCACCACATCCTGGTTGGAACAATATAAAAACATTCATTACTTGATTTGCTCTTGTTCGTAGTATTCTCGATATTGATCAAGTGTAAGTTTTTGTTTGATCATGTAGGCACGGATCTGTGCAAAATTTACTGCTAGTGTTTCATAGTCATCGTCTGTGAGTCCAAACAGCACAGGATCTATGTTCTGCTCTTTGAGTTTGGCAAATACTTCTTCAGCATTTTCAGATGTAATAATGATCCAATCGAGGTCTTCAACACGAGGTGTTTCAGGATCAGGAAGATTTAATGGTGCTCTGGGCACTTCTTTTTTGAAAATCTCAATTTCTTGTACTGAACTGCAACTACTCAGCAGGAACATAATTGGGATTGACCAAAGAAGGACATTCAGAATTGATTTCACTTGGTTTAGTAGCATTTATCTCCTTTTCTGTTAGTTCTGCACCCATGGCAACTTCTACACAGCGTAGAGCATTGTCTGAAGCACGGTTAATTACTCGTTCAACTGATTCAGGTCTGTTAACAGCAAGATCGCCTATGTCACGTTTTTTGCCTGATGCATTTGTTTTGTTGAACTTGTCATCTAAATTTTGTAGTTCTTGTTTGAGAATATCACGAGTTTCTTGTAGTTTTGCATTGGCAGCCATGATGGTTTCAAAGTCTGCTTTTTGTTGTGCAATCACTTCTTGCTGTGATGCAACTGCTTCTTCTAATTTGATTTGGTTGGCTTTGAGAATAGCATTGTCTGAACGCAGTTTCATCACGTATAGGCCTGCGCCTGCCAGCGAACTGACCAAGATGCCTACCATCACAAGTTTGAATGTTGAAAACATTACTTTGTCATTGCAAGAGCCATTTCAGTAGTTTCTTCAACTCTGCGAGTCCATCCTCTACCAAATGTTGCAAATGTGTCCAGACCTTCGTAAAATTTTTGTCTTTCTGCTTGATAGTTTTCAATGGTTGATTTAACACCATGTTTACTTACATACGCATCAAGAGTTCTAAGTGTGTTGGGACCAATACCACCATCTGCCACTGTGCCGATCAATGTTTGTAGATATTTGGCAGCTCTGCCTGTGCCTGCATTGACACCAAAGTCAAACACACATAGATCTAAACCTGCAGGTAGATGATCGCCTTTGACTCTGTCCCAATAATTCTTTTTGTAGATTGGTTCAACATCTTCACGTGTTAAATCCTTCATATCTTTGGTTCCACCAAAGTCTTCGTACACTCTTTTGGTCACACCAAGGTTTGTTTCACCACCTGGGTCTTTGGGGTGATTTACATATCCACCTTCATGGTGTAGTATTGCTTCTAATGATTTGATCCAATTTTCTGATGCCATTTAAAACTCCTTTATTTTTGCAACTATAGACTTTGTGCCTTTAGTTATTTTGAAAAGATCGTCAACTTTGACAACTGAGTATCCGCCACCCAACCAATGATTTAGATAAGAGGCTTGTTCGCTTGATTCTCTGTCTATCATGTAAGTGCCTTTGACATCTTTGTTAAAAGACTCTATGACCATTTCATGACTGGTAAATGATTTTTTTAAAGTTAATTTTTTGCCTTTAATTCGTTTTGAAACCAATGATGCTGACTCAAAAAATTCTTTGATGTCTTCTTCAACTTTATCATCAGTTAAAAATTGATACTGTGATGGCGATGTTGGCACAATGTTGTTTAAATTTTCATCATTCAATTGATGCAGACTTTCACTTTTGTGGAAAGAAAACTGCCATGGCAACATGCCTGACACTTGCTCTATATCTCTGATCACTTCGATAATTTTTTTTGGTAAATTTTCATCTCTTTCAATTTCAACAAACACATTGTAAAGGCCTTGATTATTTTTTGCAGGCGACATGTCTGCATCAAGAATAAAATTGCATCCTGTTTCGATAAAACTCACCAAGTCTTCTGCAACTGATTTGTTGTTGGATTGAAACTTTAGCACACAGACATCTTCGTCATTGCCAAGTTTTGCTTGGAAACTGTCGATTGCAATGATCTCACTGATGTAGTTTTGCATTTCTAAATGGTTGATTGATTTCATAGTTCTGATGCATCCTGTGGAGATTGGTCAACTGCCATTCCAGTGACAGTTGGCGTTTGTTTTGTTTCCATGTTGAAGTCTTCTATAACAGTTTTTGGAATTGTAATTTTTACCAACCACACTGGCTGTTCTTCTAATTTTGCTTTGCGTGTGCCTGGACGGAAATCATCATATGATTTAATTTTTCTCGGTGTGAGTTTGATGTCTTTTTTGTACTCAACTCTTGCACCTAGATTAGTAAGTCTTTTGCCTGCATCTGGATCAGGCATTTTGTTTTGGTCCCACATAAATGTAGCTGTTACATCATATTTGGTTTGATGTGGTCCGTCTACTAGTTCACCTAATTTCCAATTTTGATATGAATATACGTTTACATCATCCATTACTTTTTCCATGTTGACCAGTGAGTTGATCACATTATCTGATGCATATATGTTCTTTATATTACGGATTACATCTAAGGTATCGATCATAGTAAAAGATATTTATCGTTTGAAATTTTGTACACAGGAATTCTATTATAAGCACACATATAATGGTAATTGTGTAATCTAAATATTTTTGTATGCATTCGCATAGACACAAACAATCGGAGAACATAATGAAACACAAAACTGTCTTATCCTTTGACGACCTTCGTGACGATTTTTCACGCTACGAAGTAAGACCAAGATCAGCAAACCAGCACAAGTATTGGAACATGCTCAAAGACGATAAAAAGTCAATTGTCATTGCACATGGCCCTGCAGGGTGCGGAAAAACGCTTTTGGCCACCCAAAATGGCATCGATCAAATGAAGTTGCAAAAGATAGAAAAGATAGTTATTACCAGACCTGTTGTGGGTGCTGATGAAGAAATTGGTTTTTTGCCCGGATCACTGCAACGTAAGATGGAACCATGGACTCGACCATTGGTTGATATATTTCACAAAAACTACACCATCAACAGAGTGCAAAAGATGATACGTGAAGAACAGATTGAAATCGCTCCATTGGCATTCATGCGTGGAAGAACATTTGAAAATGCTTACATCATTGCAGATGAAATGCAAAATACTACCATCAATCAATTCAAAATGTTGTTGACTCGTATAGGAGAAGGATCTAAGCTTGTAATTACAGGCGACCTTGATCAAACTGATCGTGGCAAAGACAATGGCATGGCAGATTTTCTACACAAGTTGTGGAGAAGTCATGCACGTCATATATGCAATGTTCAACTGATGGGTGAAGATATTGTTAGACACAAAGCAGTGTCTGAAGCACTTAAAATTTATGATGAGGCTTGATCAAGTGCTTTGAGCACAGGATCCATGTACTGTTTGTAGGCTTTGTAAAAGTAGTCAAATGATTGATCATATGTTAAGTTAGCATCAAGTACATTTTTCTCAATGGTCTTGTCTTCTAAATTTAATATGATAGAAGCACCTTGATCTTTGTTTCTGATTTTGGAATCGAAAAATATCTGTTCATCATACTGCACATTAGCAGGATCTTTTTGCCAGTTAGGAATCTGTGTGATAGATGGACGCACAGGAACCATTTTGTAATAACAAATGAGGTATTTTGTTTTAGCCATTTTTAATCCTTGCTAATTTGATCAGTGTAGCGGACAGATTTATTTCTGCTTCTGCCACAAATGAATGATCCACAATGCCTTGCTTGATAACAAGTGTTGCTTCATCTTGTTGATCTTCTGTGTCTCCAAATATTTCGATGTTGTCATACATCCAACGATAGATGTCTTCCATTTCTTCTGGACGTGCTTGTGAACACAACAGTTTTCTTGCTTCAGTGATTTTGCCTTGTTTGAACAGTTCAACCATTTCGATGCGATAGTCCTGTTCCCCTGTATCTGCTGTGTTGGGTGCTTGTAATGTGCCTTCTGCAGAATTCATTTGCAGTGTATTGATGCACTTTCTCAGATCTGGATATGTTGCCTTGACATATGTGTCCAGTGTGTCTAATTCAAACTCAATACCTTCGCCCACCAGTATCTCTGCCGCACGAGCAGTGAACTCTGTCTTGTCTATTTTTTCAATGTGAAAGCCTTGGCATCTTGAGTGCAGTGCAGGAATCACCCTGTTGGGATAGTTGCAAGTCAAAATAAATCTTGCTGACTGATGATACATTTCCATCACACCACGCAGTGCCGCTTGTCCGTTGGGTGATATGTAATCTGCTTCATCCAACAGCACCACTTTGAATTCGCCAAATGGCATGGTTTGCACAAAGTTTGTGATTTTGTCACGGATCACGTCTACAGAGTTTTCTCTGGAAGCATTTATTTCAAGTATGTCTGTGCCTGTGACTTCCAACAAGTTTAACAGTATTTTTGCCAGTGTGGTTTTACCAACACCTGGAGCACCTGAAAACAATAAGTGTGGAATTGATTTTGCTTTAACCCATTGCTCAACCTGTTTCTTTTGTGCTTCATCTCTAAACACATATCCTTGCAGTGTGTTAGGACGATGTTTTTCTACCCAAAGTGTGTTCATACTTTTAATATAACAGAATTATACAACAATGTCTATGAAATTATGCTTTGTAAGGAGCAGTTATAGTGTTGATGTCAGGCTCTTCGTCTGTGATCAATAAGATGTCATTTTCATCAACCATTCTGACATCCATGTCTTCATCATTTTCTTCTAGAATTATTCCACGAGTCCAACGACCGTGTGCGATTAATACCCATTTGCCTACTTCTACATCTTGTTGTTCAGGACCAACTGCATAAACTTTTGCCCATCTAGGTTTAGTGCCCGCAGCTGTGCCATCATCATCTGGTAGGATGACTCCTGATTTTGTTTTCATCAATCCGAAATGCATGTTTGATACCAACACTCTGTTTTTTAGTGGCTTAATTGTTCCTTGGACTCTAGTAGGCATGTGCTCTCCTTATTGCTTTTCTTATATTGTAATAAGGAATATTCAGTTTGTCAAGATCTATATATGGATCGTGTTTAATGGATTGAATCATATTCTCTTTTTCTTTTTCAGTTATCAAAGTATTGACTTGAGATTGTTCTAACTTTTCCAAAGTTTGTTTACTAGTTTCTAATAGTTCACGTTTTGCTTCATTGATTAGTTCTGCTTTTTCTTGTTCAAATTTACGTTTGTTATAATCAAGAGTTGCTTTTTGTTGAGCAAGATTTTTTTCTACTTGTGCAACTTTTTGGTCAAATTCTTTTTGCTCTAGTGAACGATATTCCACACGCTCAACGATTTTTATAGTATAATCTTTGTTTGACTTTTTGAATGGCCACATTATTTTTCGTCACGTTTTTTTACAATCTTTCCGCCTTTGCCTAAGGTATCACCTCTAGCGTTTGTGTTGGTATTGCCCACTGCAACAGTTTTTTCGTTGGCAGTTCTCATAGCATCAAAGTCAATGGCTTTGCCTTGCATTGTATAGTGTAATTTTTTACCTGTCATTTTTCTTGGCATTGTAATCTCCTTATCTTAAAAACTCTTTGTAGTTCAAATTGTATTTAATTGGGTCAATGTAGTGGACCCCTATCAAATAGAGAACTAAACTTGCAACACTTGATCCTCTGCCTACGCCTGTGACTATGTTGTTTTGTTTACATGTATCCATTAAATAAATCAAAAACTTAATTAGTTTAGTCATTTTGCGATCATTAAATTCTTTAAGTTCTGCGGACAATGTGTCAATATATTTTTCACTAGTTAATCCAAGTGATTGTAAACGCTGTGCTAAAAATTGTTCAACATCAAGTGTTTGATATGAGTCGGGCATGTGCCATGCATCTGCTTGTTCGTTGTGAAAATCAATTGCATTTTTTATAGGTTTAGCAGGTACTATAATATCGTCAATTTCAAAGTGTTTTGCGAATTCATTGTGCTTGTCGATTTCCTGTTGATTGTCAACAAAATTGCTGATGTCATTACCGCCATACAACTGTTCTATTGTTTCATATGTATCAAAAAATACTTGTCCGTATTCATTAACAATCATTTTATTCCGCCTTGTATTACTTTAAGTCTACTCTCGTCTTTTATTGTAAAACCAATTTCTTCCCATGTCAACTGTTTTTCTAAAAAACTGCTCATTACAGGTTGATCACTTAACCACCATGGATTTTTAATTTCCTTTTGCAAATCATCTAAAATTTCCCATTCTGGCGAATCTTCTGTAATGGTATATCTTAAATTTTCTCCTTGCCACGATTCTATTTCACAAGAAATCACTCTAAGATTGTCCCCACCAACTGAGTTAAGTTTTCTCATAATAGTAACGCCTGCCATTTGATCATAGGGTGCTGACACAAAATCAACCACATCGTTCTTAAACACATCCATTTTATCAAATACTTCTTGGTTGTTTTCTATGAAAATTGAATTTTGTAAAAATTTGTTGAAGATACATTTGTATTTGTCATAGACAAAATTTTGCATTTGCATGTCGTTTGTTTCTGGTGTGAATGTTATCCTTATGTCATAGTCATTAGGCCATAACTTGTTATTAATCAAAATAGAATTGGTAAATCTAGTTGACCAGGAAATGCCGTTTTCAATCAACATTTATAAGGCCATCGAAATCATCTTTGGAATTTTCGTCTTGTTCTTTGGCTTTTTGTATTTTTCTGTGTTCACGTTCCATTTGCAGAGTGTTGTAAATTGCAGTGAGTTGTTCAAAAAATATTCCATGATTCATTTTTCTTGCTTGGTTAATTTTAATTGTAACATCATTTATTCGAGATTCCAAGTCTTGATCAGACATCCCTTTAGGGTCTAAGGTTGGATGAAACATTTATTAAGAACTAGATGGATACTCAAGCACTTGTGTTGCGTACTTTGTAGAACCACCATCAACAGAAAATACTTCAAAAACAAATGTGCTTTGTCTTAGAGGAAATGCTTCCTGTTGTCCAAGTGTTGATGAATCTGGACTTTCTAGTGATACAGGTAAAGAAACGCCTGTAAGTGTGACACTGTGTGTTGATGCACCTTTGGTTAATAATATTTTCATTGAAGCATGAGTGTTTGTTGTACCATCATCTTCTTTTGGAAAATTAGAAAACGTAAGGGTAACATCTCCTGATGTTGTAAGTGTTGTAACATTACCATCTTCGAAATCACAATCAACTGAACCAGACACTGATCCTTTTGCTACAACTTTTTGTCCCCAGTCTTGTAAGTTTGCATTTTTTACATCATGTCCGTTGAATGATGTGGTTGCATTTGTTGTGGCTCTGTTTGCTTGTAAGGCAGTGATTTCAGAACCTGCTGTTGTAAGTTGTGTTTTGATTTGAGAGAAATTATCTCTAAAACCTTGAGAATCGTTGTCCTGTCCTGCAACAGGATATGCCGCGTCTATTGATGCTACTGTAATTGAACTTGCCATTGCGTTGTATTTATTACGGAGTTCTCACAAGTTCTCGCTGTCTTGAGATGTGAGTGATTCTGTCTGTAATTGCTGTTCTTTGCATCAGCAACTGTGCATCTTGTGGCGTGCCTCTGTCAAATGTAATTCTAGATTTAAGGAAACGAGTGCCATCGCCATCAAAGAATGTGGTCGAATTGTCAAACACAGTGAGAGTGTTTGTGACGTAATCAGTGTCATCTGCTGTAAACAGTGTGGTATCTGCTGTTGGAGGATAACCACTTTCGTTGAATGTTGTGGTGTTTGAGTCAAATGTAGTGCCTAGATTGCTGTCAATGTACCATCGATCAATGTGTGCTTTGACTGATTGAATGTTGTAGTTTGATTCGTTTTTCACACGATATAATATTTTTTCACCTTCGCCTGGTTTCACATAACGCAATGGTAATGCTAGTTTGAAGCCTGGAAGCACCCCATCATTTTGCGACGATGACATCCATCGTGGTAGATATTCAAACACCTCATCTGTGATACCTGCTTTGATTTCATTTTGCATTCTTTCAATCGAATTCATGAACAGTGTGTCTTGGGCACCTGTTGGCACAGACAACCCATTATCTGTAAAGAACTGCTGTGCTTCTGTGCTGAAATCAATTGAGATTGATGGTAAACCCACAGAAGTGAGAGTGATTGTGTCGGGACTGTCTGCAATAGGATCAATCAAATCAGCATATATCACCTCATACAATACGTTGCCTGATTGTGATTTGGCTTTGGCTAGTTTGTAGTCGCCAAAGTATAAATTGGTAGAATAGTTGTTGTTCAACAGTAAATTTTGAATGGTTTCAAGCCTTGTGATATGCACTCCTGACAAAAATAAAAATTTTGGTTTAAGTGTGTTGAATTCTTCACTGGACGGACGATACAATGATGATGGAGGAAACACAGCAGTGTTGTTAATAAAATTTTTGTATGTTGTGAGAGATGCACTGTCGATGTGACACACACCATACATGGATCCAATTTCATCTGTAGTTACGGGTACAACTCTGATTGAATAATCCTGAGTTGAAACAATGTTGCCGAATTGTCCACTAGCTTGCACTGTGAAAATATATGTAGTTTCTCTTGCAACCGCACCACATGTTCCTACAATTTCTCCGTCTTGCTGAATTGATAATCCTGGAGGCAATTGACCTGATGAATATTTGTATGTGAGATTGATGCCTTCAACTGACACACTTGCTAAAACTTTGAACAATGATGTCTTGTAAGGTGTAATTGTTCCTAAAGCCACTGTTGCCATTATATATAAATCTCCTCAACATCAGTATCCCATGTTACCTGTCCAAACCCAGCACCTTGCACAATCACAGAGTATTGTCTTTCTGCAATTGAATCTTCATAATTTTCTACTGTCTTGGTTGCTCTGATTGTGAATGTAAATGTGGTTTCAGAAGCAACAAATGTTGGCACTGTGCCAAACAATTCACCTGTGCTTGTGTCTAGAGACATTCCTGTTGGTATTGAACCAGACTCAATTGAGAAACGCACAGTGGTAATGCCAGCTAACCCTAATGATGCATCAGGATCTGTTGTGTCTATTTTGATAATGTTATAATTTTGATGTTTTATAGTTGCAAGTAATCCAGCAGGTTGCACAAAAACAATTCCTCTAATGTCAGATGCATCTGCTGTGAGGGTTGTGATGTCAGATGTGGTTTCTGTGGTGTCTGCTTTGACTTGTGAAGTGCCTGTGACAAAAATAGAAAATGCTCTTTCAACTTTAAAAATTCCGTCTGACACAGCCACAACAAATTCGTAATTGGTATCAACAGTGCCAAGTCTGATGATTTGGTCAAAATACTGTGTGTTGTCAAATGCCACAGCATCCCAACCGATCTGACTCGAATCAAATGACTCTAAGGGAATTGGATCAACTACACCTGACAGCAGTCCTGTTGATGTGTTGAGAGTGACTCCGTCTGGCAAGTTGCCTGATTGCACAGTGTAAGATTGTATGTCATCATCAGGATCTGTTGCAACCAATTGAAAACTGAAAAATTGGCCGTCACCTACTGTGCCTAATGATCCTGCAGGAGTTGTCCAAACAGGTGCATCTGATCCTTGGACAAAAAGTTTAAAAGTTCGATCCACAGATGATGTGCCATCTGTGACTCTCACAACAAATTGTTTTTCTGTTCTTTGAGTGACTTCATTTGGCACTCCAGAAATTACACCACTTGATGACAATTCAAGTCCACTGGGCAGTGCACCTGCAATGATAGAATACGTCAAACTGTCTGCGTCAGCATCTGTAGCTACAAGTTGCTTGGTGTATGAAACACCTTCGTCAATTTCAGCCAGAGTGCCAGCAGGGGTTGTCCAGATTGGTTGAGCCATTTTGTATATTTATAGAATGCAGTGGGTGTGGAAACACCCACTGTTAGATCAAAGATTACTGTGAATCAATGTTTGCGATACCAAGAGCCGCAACTGATGTTGCATCAAATGCCTCGTCACCAATGGCTGCACCACCCTGTGTGTTGTTACCATCTGCAATGTTGGCTTTGAACTTGTTTGATCCTGCTGATGCGTCAGCACCAATACCACCAACAACAACTGTTCTGTTGGTTAATTTTGATGCATTATCAACTGATGAATCCAGAGGGTTTGTCACAGAAATTCTGAACTCACCTTCTGCAAGAGCACCTGCGGCTTTGTCAACAAGTGTAAGCACTGCTGTTGTTGTTGATGAATCTGTTTCATCTACCACAGAAACCTTGAATCTTCTTGTTGATCTCTGTGAAACAATGTAAGCTGCGCCATCACCTGATGTTTCTGCATCGCCTGTTAGTCTGTATGAAGTCACTTGAATCTTGCCTGAACCTGATCCAATTAACGATTTTTTGATTGGTCTTCCCATTTTTTTCTCCTTTTGTTTTGTCCAACGTGGGTTCTAGCCACTACGCGGAGGACGTTACCGCATAAGTCTTGCTGTGCAAGCTCTATTAGACTGTGTATTTAATATACACAGCCTAATATAAATTAAGGTGTTATAATCTGACGAAGTTGTCAAGATGCCAAGAACCTGCCGCATACACACATGTAGCTAGTGTTCTTGTTGCTGTGGTAGAATCGTCTAAGTCTGATCCTGGATTAATGAAAGGCTTCCATGCATATGTTGCCAATACATCTTGATCTCGTGGATCTCTTACGTTTGTGATTGTGACAGTTGTGCCAGCACCAGCGTTTGCTGTGGAATCTCCGCCACCTAACACAAAATGCATGATCTGTCCTTCTGAACCTGCTGCCAATGTATAGTTTGCTTCATTTGCCGCAAGAATATGCACCGTTGCTTCAGTTGAAAGAGCAGTTGCTGATGTGCCCACGTTGTCCGTTGCACCAGAAACCAATGAACCAGCATATGTTACATTGCCTGTGACTGATGTGTCTGCTCCTAATGAAATTGTGCCGGTGCCGTTTGTAGTAAGAGTGATGTTTGAGTTGGTTGATTTATTAACAATAGAATCGCCAGTGATTTCAATGTTGGGTGATCCACCGCCGAATCTATCATATAACTCTGTAAAGTTGTCATTGATTTTATCAAAAGCCGTTCTTAACGGATCACCTGTTCCGTCGTTGGCTGCTGAACCAATGTTAATTGCTTGTCTTGACATTTGTAGTATTCTCCTAAGTTATGTATATTTACTAAATATTTTTATAAACCTAAAGTAAAAGATGTTCATCAAAGAAACCACAGAAATTCATCTACATCAACGAGAATCAAAATTGGGCAATATTCACAATTTTAAAAGACGCAGAACAGTATACCATTTTCAATGTGATTCATGTCACAAAGAATTTTTGCGAGACAAAGCCAAAGTGACTCCTTCACGTGCTTCTAACAATTTTCATCATGTGTGTCCTAAATGTGATGTTCATAGATACGCACAAAAGGTAGGGGTAGAAATGCGTAAGATTTGGCAGTTGGATGCAAGTTCTACTGAAATAAAATTATAAGCGAGCTACAGTCAGACACAATATTGTATCAACATCTGCTGATGTCTTAGTTTCTAATGCTCTACCAATCACATTGAATGGAGTGCAGTCTTCTAGATCAGCTCTCACAGCACAACCTGGAGTCGAAGATGCAATCAATCTGTCGCCTTTGACCACAGGACCAACCACTTTGACTTGAACTCTTCCTGCCAATGCAATCAGTGGATGTGTTGCGTCTGTGCCAGCACCTGTGTTCATGGTGAAACCTGCTTGTTCTGTTGAAGAAACAATACCAACCACATCAGTGGAGCCTTGTTCTGTAGATTGTGTGACTTCTGCTTCGCCACCAATAACCATCACAGTGCCCATTTCGTATTCAGCATCTGCGGCAAAACGTTCTGCCAAGTCAGAGTATTGTGCGGCAGAGGCAGTAGTTGAAAGCACATTGGTTGATGGATTATAGGATAATCCTGTGTCTGTTTCGATGCCTTGTGTGCCTGTGGCGCCATCAACAAATGTGAGATAAACAGTTTCGTTGGCTGTGTTGTTGGCTGTTACAGTAACATTGGTTGCTTCTGTGGCAGTGGATGCTGTGCCAGTTAAGTTTGCTGTGATTGTGCCTGCTGAGAAATTGCCTGAACCATCTCTGAACACAATAGTTGAACCTGTGTTGGCATTGGTTGCATTAGATGTCACTGTGAATGTGCCACCTTCTGAATTTACAGATCCTGATATACCATTGCCTGATGTTGCGCCTTGTTGCACATAGTTGCCTGTGGTGTCTGTGCCCAGTGCCACTGAATCTGCATCTACTCCTGCAGCTGTGACATTTGTGATGTTAGCACCATCACCCACAAAGCCACCTGCGGCTGTGACAGCACCTGATACATTCAATGCATCTGTGAGTTGGATTGCTGTTGAATCTGCTGAGCGTAGTATGTTGGTTGAAAGTCCATTGGAATCAAATGTTGTGTGTGTCACTCCATCGATGGTGACAGTGACTGAACCTGTGCCTGAGTCTGCCACAGTGACATTTGAATTGCCTTCTGTGATTGCTGTGCTGGATATTGCACCAATTTGACCATCAACATATGCTTTGATTGATTGTTGCGTAGCCAGTGCTGTGACAGAATCAGATGACATGTTGTCTTCGTCGAGTATTCTATCAACATTTACACCATCATTGAATCCAAATGAACCCAACACACTCAAACCATCATTGATGCGTACAAAAGTTGAATCAGTGGACTGAATGGTGTTGATGTCTAATGTAGTGCCTGTGATTGTGTCACTGAAAACTGATGTGCCGGCCACTGACAATCCTGTGCCGTTGATCAGTTGCAGTGTTGTGCTGTTCAATCTTGCACCAATGTTGTTGGAACCTGCTTTTTGCAGTGCAAATTCGATCAAACCATCTTCTGTGGTGTCTGATGCATCTGAAATCTTTGCTGTGATTTTTGCATACACCACTTCTTGATCAGCATCATTTTCGCCTTTGAATTTTAACTGTCCAAGATAATCAGCATCAGCTGGTGATCCGCTGTTGCGTTTGAATGTCACAACAGGACCGGCTGAACTGGAATCTTCTGTGGTTGTTAAAAGCAGAGCATCACCTGTCGAATCTTCTGTGATGGTTGTGGTTGATAAATTTGTTGTGCCATTAAAGTTGGCAGTGCCTGCCACCTGCAGTGTGGAAGCCAATTGCAGTGGCGAAGTCACTGATACATCAGTTGAATCTTTGGAAGCAATTTGATCAACAGTGATGTCATCATCTAAGGCAACAGTTAGACTGTCACCGGACACTGATGCTGTGATTGAATTGCCACCCTTGACATTCAGTGTGGCATCTAAATCAATTGAAATTTCTGTTGATGTTTCATCGCCTATTGTGAGTGTGTTGCGAGCATCCACATAGTCTTTGACAGCGGCAGTTGTTGGGAATGATGTGTCGTTGTCTGATGAATTTATACCCTCTGCTTCTGTTACCACAGCTGAACCAGCAAAGTCTGCCACTTCTACATTTGATAATGAGTTGCCCGTTCCATTGGCATCAAATGTTTTGTTTGTTAATGTTAATGTATCAGAAGCGATGTTGGCATCTTGTGCGTCCACATATGCCTTGATGCTCTGCTGTGTGGCCAGTGCAGTGTCTGAATCGGAACCCATTGCATCTTCGTCTAATATGGTTGAAACCACCACACCTTCGTTGAAACCAAAGCTTCCGTTTACTTGCAAACCATCATTGACAGTGACTGCTGTGGAATCATCTGATGAAATAGTGTTGACTTTGACAGTTTGGAAATCACCTATGGTTGCTGTGACAGTACCATCTGATGTCAAATTTCTAATGGTTGATAAATCTCTATTGCCATCTACCACCAATGCTTTGTTGGCTGCTACAGTTCCATTGGTTATAGCATCAATTTTTGTGATATCTGTTTCGTTTAGATTGGCAGAACCAATTATAAATGAACCTTCTGCTGTTAGGTCTGCAACATTCAAAGTGGCCAATGAGAATGAATCACTGTTTCGATTGATGTTATTTTCTAAACTTGGTGCATATGATGCCGCCAAATACCATTCTTTGTCAATGGCATCTCTAAAGAAACCTGATTTGTTGGGTGCTGTGGAGTCTTCTGAATAGTAGTTGCCAAAAAATCCAAAGTCAACTGCATCAGATGAGTTGTTCACAGCAACAATGACATTTTCATCTTCAACTGTGAGGTTGATCACATTGGTGACCACTTCTGATCCTGCCACAGTGAGATCGCCTTGTATTAAAACATTTCCCAAAGCTTCAACCAACGAGCCTTTGAGTTGAATGATGCCTGACGCTGAGTTCACATGCAGATTGTTGTCTGCTGTGGTGATCAAGTGGTTCGCGCCATCTAGTGAAATCTCAAGGCCTTCAATGTTGGTGTCACCAGTTATGGTCATGCCATCATTCACTGTGATGGCAGTTGAGTCATCAGACTCAATGAAATTGGTCTTGACTGTTTGGAAATCACCTGTGGTTGCTGTGGCAGTGCCTTGTACATTGATGCTTTCTGTAAACAGTACTTCTGATGAATCTTCTGATTGAATTTCTCTCACTCTCATCACACCCAACACATCAAGATTTTGATTGATGGTTAATATTGTGGAATCTTCGCCTTCAATGTTGTTGACATACAGTGTGCCATACACTTCAACATCATCCTGCACATTGATGGACCCATTGATGTCCAATCCATCGTTCACAATGATATTTGCAGAAGCAGTGGAGGAAATTTCATCCACAGTGATTGCTTCGTTGAGATCAATGGTCACCACATTTGTGGATGAAGTTGATGTTGTGATGGAATCACCACCTGACAGTTGCAGTGTGTCTGTGGCAAGATTCAAATTTATTGTAGCAGAGTCATCACCTACCACATTGAGTGATCCGCCAGCCACCTGTGAATCAACATATGCTTTGACTGCCTTAGCAGATGCTAAAGTGTCATCAGATGCTGACACTGATGAAAGGTCTGTGTCCAACACACCCGTTTTGAGGTCAGCAACATCAATGTTGGAGATCGAGTTGCCTGTGCCTTCCACGTCGAAGGTTTTGTTGGTGAATGTTAGCGTATCTGATGCTATGTTGGCATCTTCGGCATCCACATATGCTTTGATTGATTGTTGAGTTGCTAATTTTGTTGCTGAATTAGATCCGAATCCATCTTCGTCTAAAATCCCATCTACCACCACTGAATTGTTGATTTCTAATGATGTTGCTGTGTTGAGTGCTCCACTGATATTCACAGCATCTGCAATTTGTATGCCAGATGAATCTGATGATGATATTTCATTTGTGTCAATTGTATCAACACTCAATGCACCTGAAATATTAACAGAATCATTGATTTGCACAGCAGTTGAATCAGAAGATGAAATTGCATTGGTCACAATGTCATCACCTGACTGCACATATGAAGTGAGATCAGGACCAGTGATGGTAAGTTCTTCACTGCTGACTGCTGTGGTCACATTCTGAGCACCTGTGATTTTAAGTGTATTACCAAGTTGCACAGTTGATCCATTTGAATCATCACCAACAAATGTTACACCACCGCTGAGTTGCAGTGCTGAACCATCCACTGTTACTGTATCGCCTGACACTGACACAGCAATGCCGTTGGTGCCTGAAATTTGCACAGTTTCGCCTGTGTTGAATACAGTGCCTGATGAATTGTCACCAACTACTGTGATGGGTGAATTTTGTAGATATGATGTGAGATCTGGACCAGTTACAGTGAGTGTGTCGCCACTCACTGCTGTGGTAACATTTTGTGTGCCTGCTATCTTAATGGTTTCGCCTGAGTTGAGTGTGACACCTGTGGAGTCATCACCTACAACAGTTATTGCAGTATTAAAGTTTACACCAGCTGGTGTGGTGCCATCTGCTTGAAAAATTCCTAATGTGTTGTCGCCGTTGTCTTTGAGTGTGATGTTGCCAAGGAAGATTGAATTACCTTCTAAATAGATTTCATTCCATCGCTTTGAAGCAGATCCTAGGTTGTATGAAGCAGTGGTATTAGGAACAAGATTATCATCAACAGCAACTTCAGAGCCACCTAAAGCGGCAGAGATTGTTGAAACCTCGATCGAATTGTCTAATGCTATGCTGATGCCATCGCCTGACACAGTGGTGGTTATTGAATTCCCTCCAGCAAATGTAGCTGTGTTGTCTAAGTCTATGTTAACTGTAGTTGATGTGTCATCTGCAAGAGTCAGTGTGTTGGTTGAAGTTATCTGTGAATCAACATAGGCTTTGATTGACTGTTGAGTGACAAGAGCAGTCGCTGAGTCAGACGCCATATTGTCTTCGTCAAGTATTGTGTTGACAGACACCCCGCCATCAAATGCAAAGTTTCCAACAACAATTAATCCGTCGTTGATAGTAACTGATGTAGAATCATCTGACGAAATGCTGTTGGTTTTGATTTCGCCTTCAACTTCAATGCCACCGTCAAACTTAACAACGGTTGAATCTAATGATTGAATTGTGTCTACTGACAGATTTGCTCCAAGATTTATGGTAATAATTTCACCAGCTGCATCAACCGTAATATTGTTTCCGCCAACTATACTCAAAGTTTCATTAGCAATGTCAAGATTGATTTGACCTGAATTGTCTGGTGTGTCTACTCTAAGTGTATTTCCAGCTGCTACCTGTGAATTTACAAACGCTCTGATTGATTGTTGTGTAGCAAGTGCTGTGTCTGAATTAGACGCCATGTTGTCTTCGTCTAGAATTGTGTTGACATTGTTGCCGTCTGTGCCAAATCTTAAAGAACCTTTAAGTATAAGATCATCACCAACTGTAACACCAGAAGATGAAGTTGATTTTATTTCTTGATCGATGATGACTGTGCCATCTAATATGATTTCTCCTGTGCCGTTTACTGTGAGAGTAAGTGATCCGTTGGTATCTTGTGCTGTGATTGTGGTAGCAACAACTTGGCTTACAGATGAATCACTGCCAAAAACTCTTGTGTATAATTCGTCAAAATTATCGTTGATTTTGGACATTGCTGAACGCAATGATTCGCCAGTTCCTGTGTTGATACCCGTACCCGTGTTAATTGATTTTCTTGCCATTGTGTATGCTTATTTATTTGACGGAGAAGGAAGTACCGCAACCACAAGCAGATGCGGCATTGGGATTGTCATAGGTAAAGTATGAACCAAAAATTTCTTGTTTGTAGTCTATTTTGGTGCCTAAAACAAACATTTCGCATCTTTCGTCTACCAAAACTTTGACGTCACCAAATGCAAGTTCGTTGTCACGGTCTTTCTTTTGGTCAGTGACATCCATTTGATAGTTGAATCCTGCACAACCGCCACCTTTGACACCAAATCTTATGTAAGGTTTGCCGTTGGATTCACACACTTCTTTCATTTTTGCTATGGCTGGTACTGTGACTTCTATCATACAAATATTTACATTCCGAGATAAAGTCTACCATCTTCACTGATAAATTCAGGGTTCCATGGTGGATCAAATGTTAAATCTACTTTGACAGGAGAATGTCCTGCTTTTTCTACTGCCTGTTGAATCCATTGTGGCATGTCTCCTGCCACAGGACAATTAGGTGCAGTGAGTGTCATGACAACTTCTGCTGAATTGTCTTCGTTGATTTTCAAATCATAAATTAATCCAAGTTCAAAAACGTCTATTGGAATTTCTGGGTCATACACATTGTGTAATTCTTTTGTGATGTGTGGATATTTTTCTTCATAGTATGCTCTATCAATCATTGTAAAGTAACCATTTTTACTTCTGGAATTTTTTGATTCAGTTTGTTAGTTAATGCTCCAAGTGTTGATTCGTGGTTAGGACAACCCCAACATGATCCTTGCATTTTAATATGCACCACACCGTTTTCATATTTGATAAACTTGATGTCACCACCGTCTAGTTGCACAGCAGGTCTTATTTCATCTTCCATAATTTTCCTCACAGCACAGCAGATTACATCTTCGCACATCTTGTCTGTTTCGCCAGACTCAATATAAACAGTTTCATCTTCCACTGCTTGTCTTATTTTAAGTGTGAGATCTGACCATTCCCATTGCGGGAACTTTGTCACCGTGACATAGTTTTCTTGGAGTAGTGCAAAACGCACACCTGCCACTCTAAACAGTTTACGGATGAACTCATTGCTTTTAACAGCAAGATCAATGTCATACCACACAGAGCCTTCTCCTACAAGAGTTTCAGTAAATTTGAATTTGAGTGCTTGTGGATTAGGAGTAGGTTCTGTAAGAATAAACATTATGACTCAAGGAGTCGTGATTCAATAAACTTGTAGTTGATCAATTCATTGATCACACGAGTGAGATGTTCTTTGCGATCATTTTTATAATCTAAATAATATGAGTGTTCCCACACATCAAATGCCGCTAGGACATCAACATCTTCTCCTATTGGATTGTTTGCATTAGAATATGTTTTCCATGCAAGTTTGCCTTTTTCCAACACAAGAAATACCCAACCAGATCCAAACTGTTTGACACCTGCATCAACAAATGCTTCTTTGAATTTGTCCAGTGTGTCAAAATCATCTTCTATTTTGTCCAGCAAAGATTCTGCAGGCTCTTCATATTCATCAGTCATTGACTGCCAATATATGATGTGATTGTAGTTTTGTCCTGCATTGTTGAAAATGCCATCATCTGCATCACGTGAATCCACAATGATTTGTTTGAGGCTTTTGTTTTCATAGTCTGTGCCTTTGATCAAATCATTTAGTTTGTCCACATATGTTTGATGATGCTTGCCGTAATGTAGATCAAGTGTTTCTCTGCTGATTACAGGTTCAAGATCTTTGCGATCATAAGGCAAGTCCATAAGTGTAAACTTACCACCATTGACGTTCACGTCATCTGCTACTTGATCTAATTTCATTACTTCTTCTTTGGTCTGCCTCTGCCTTTTTTAGCAGTTGCTTTTTTTGTTGTTTTCTTTGTTGCTTTTTTAGTTGACTTTGTTGCAGTCATCTTTTTTGTTTTCTTTTTTGGTGCATCTACTGTTGTAGACTGTGCCGTTGCAGCTGTTGATGCTGTAGGCTTCTTGTGTCCACCAAATAACCAAGTTAATAGTCCCATGATAAGGTCTCCTCTTTTTATCATATATTATAGTTATTATTGTTGGTTTTGTCAATCACCACACAGGTGAACCAATTGAA
>Ga0255772_10000848_pt1 | contig 30035 bp, 29 predicted proteins | sample 071ome_34_FD_179970 | JGI IMG/M metagenome (GOLD analysis project Ga0255772, IMG submission 179970) | Coastal salt marsh microbial communities from the Groves Creek Marsh, Skidaway Island, Georgia - 071411BT metaG (version 2) | ecosystem: Environmental > Aquatic > Marine > Intertidal zone >...
CATTGGCATCTATGCTTACATGGGACGAGAGTGGGAACTTAGCTATCGACTAGGGATGCGTCCCTGGATCTTCGTTGCTTACTCTGCTCCAGTCGCTGCAGCTACTGCAGTGTTCCTTATCTACCCCTTCGGTCAAGGATCTTTCTCTGATGCAATGCCACTCGGTATCTCCGGCACGTTTAATTACATGCTGGTCTTCCAAGCTGAACACAATATTCTCATGCACCCGTTCCATATGTTGGGAGTTGCTGGTGTATTTGGGGGTAGCCTGTTTAGTGCTATGCACGGTAGCCTTGTCACGTCTTCTCTTGTTCGGGAAACGACTGAGGACATGTCTCAAAACTATGGCTATAAGTTTGGACAAGAAGAAGAAACGTATAACATTGTAGCGGCTCATGGCTACTTCGGACGACTTATTTTCCAGTACGCATCCTTTAACAATAGCCGTAGCCTTCACTTTTTTCTGGCTGCTTGGCCTGTTGTCGGTATTTGGTTTGCTGCTCTGGGTGTGTCTACAATGGCTTTTAATCTTAACGGTTTCAATTTTAACCAGTCCCTACTGGATAGTCAGGGGCGTGTTGTGCGTACTTGGGCTGACATCCTTAACCAAGCTAACCTTGGATTTGAAGTCATGCACGAGCGTAATGCGCACAACTTTCCGCTAGACCTCGCTGCTGCAGACGTAACTCCTGTTGCTCTTACTGCACCTGCTGTAGGCTAATCTCCGTCCGTTCATCCCCTATAAAGGGACGCATGAAGCTTGATCATGGAACGGGGGTCAAGCACTTGGAGATTAACAATGGCTATTAAAGTCACCTACAAGTATCGCGGCGTTTCTTACACTAAAATGGTAGTCCGTTAAAGCGGCATTGGGAGGTGCAAACCCTCCCTTACCTATTGGCATTGGCCTCTACGGAGATACCCTTTGCCGTCTAGACGGTGGGATAGACCACAAAAATAAAACAAAAAATTTCCAAACGTTTGGGAGCAAGTCTATTACTCTTACTCCTTAAAAATGGCACAACAGAATTCCAATGAGCCTCTTGCTGATCTTACGCAACTAGGCGCATCTAACTTTGGCTCGGACACCCGCGCCCTGTATCTCAAGCTTTTTAGCGGCGAGATGTTCAAAGGCTTCCAGCAGAACACGATCGCTCGTGATCTGGTTATGAAGCGGACTCTCCGTAATGGTAAGTCCATGCAGTTCATCTACACCGGTCGTACCAAGGCGGAATATCATACGCCTGGCAACAGCATCCTCGGTAACTCCGACGGTGCACCTCCGGTGGCTGAGAAGACCATCACCGTTGACGACCTGCTGATCAGCTCGGCATTCGTCTACGAGCTGGATGAAGTTCTCGCTCATTACGACCTGCGTAGCGAAATCTCTCGCAAGATTGGTTATGCTCTCGCAGAAAAGTATGACCGTCTGATCTTCCGTGCGATCACCAACGGTGCTCGTAACGCTTCTCCTGTGTCTGCCTCTGGCTTCGTTGAGCCTGGCGGTACTCAGATCCGCGTCGGCTCTAACGCTGAGTTCTCTGACGCTTATGATGACGCTGCTCTGGTGGCTGCATTCTATGATGCTGCTGCTGCTCTTGATGAGAAGGGCGTGTCCCAAGATGGTCGTTGCGCTGTCCTGACCCCTCGTCAGTACTACGCTCTGCTTCAAGGTATCAACAGCAACATCCTGATCAACCGTGACGTTCAGGGTACCGCCCTGCAGTCCGGTAAGGGTCTGATGAGCATTGCTGGTATTGAAATCTTCAAGTCTACCAACATTCCTTTCTTCAGCAACTACGGTACCAAGTTCGGTACCTCCGGTGGTACTACCGATACCGGTGTTGCTTCTCCTGGTAACCTGGGTAGCTTCATTGATTCCGCTATGGAAGACGAAGCAGCCGTTGCCGCCGGTTCCATCGGTGCTCACAACGAGTACGGTGTTGGTACCGAGTTTGCTAACAGCTGTGGTCTGATCTTCCAGCGCGAAGCTGCTGGTTGTGTTGAGGCTATTGGTCCTCAAGTTCAAGTCACCAGCGGTGACACCTCCATTATCTACCAGGGTGATGTGATCGTCGGTAAGCTCGCCATGGGCGCTGATTACCTGAACCCCGCTGCTTGCGTTGAACTGTTTGCTGGTACTGCTACCAAGCCTGCCGCATTCGCCTGATTTATTCTTGGTTATTACTGGGGGAGCTTCGGCTCCCCTTTTTTTTACTTTGTGATAGGTAACTATGCCCTTTCCTACTTATGCTGCGTCCACCGAACTGGATGCTGTAAATCAAATACTTAGCTCAGTGGGACAGGCTCCTGTCACCACACTAGATCTCCAGAACCCTGAAGTATCTATTGTACTCAACACCCTCCGGGAAATCAATAAGCAGGTCCAAGCTGAAGGATGGATCTTTAACACTGAACGTGAATATACCCTATCACCAAACAGTGAGACGAATGAGATTGCATATCCATTCAACATGCTTCAGATTGATACCAATCAACCTTATCACAAAAACAAGTATGATGTGGTGAGACGTGGTGCTAAACTGTATGATCGTTTGAACCATACCTTCACCTTCACAACTGACATCAAAGCAGATGTAGTGTGGTACTTTGATTTCACTGACGTTCCACCTGCAATTCAAGCTTATATTACTGCCCGAGCAGCTCGGATGTGTGCTACCAAAATGGTTGGCGACCGAGAGCTGAACGGTCTTCTTCAAGAACAAGAACTTCAAACACGAGCTGCTGCTATTGAATACGATTGTAATCAAGGCGACTATTCTATGTTTGGATTTAGTGATGGAAGAAATTATTACAATAGCTATCAACCTTTCCAAGCATTGATGCGATGAGTACTGTAACCCAAAGGATTCCCAACTTCCTCTTAGGCATTTCACAACAACCTGATAACCGTAAGTTTCCTGGACAACTGCGGGATTGTGTTAATGCTTTTCCAGACTATGCACTTGGTCTACTCAAGCGCCCAGGCGGACAATTCCAAGCTGATCTTGAAGGCGCTACTCCTGATGGTAAGTGGTTTTCAATCCTTAGGGATCCGCAGGAAAAATACGTCGCTCAATATGATGACAACGTATTCCGTGTGTGGGACCTGACTGATGGTTCCCCACGTGTTGTTGATATGGGAGATGATACAGGTGTTCCAGGTACCTGTAACCTGACTAATTATCAAACTGATCTGGATGCTTACAACACTGCTGTTGATACGACTGCTACTCGGTTAGCTGAGCTTCATGCTGCTCAAGCTGATTACGCTGAGGTATTGGCAGGTCAAGATGCTACTCAACAGGCATTGTTTGAAGTACAGTATGAGTATGATAATCCAGGTGAAATTGAACAGACTGTTAAATCAGGTATTCTTCTTCGAGCTACTGGCGTTTACATTGTAAAGAACAACAATACTGTTGTTGGTACTGCTACGACTCTGCCTGCTAACTATGCTCTTGGCACTGAGTTTACTGATGAGTACCCTCTGATTGCTTCTCAAGGTTATCGTGTCTACCAAGCTATTCTGACTGTAGCTGCTACCCATGATGCAACAGATCTGAGTAATGCTCAGACTGCCATGGACACGGCTCAGACCAACTACGACAATGCTGTAACTGCAGAAGCCACTGCTCTAACTAACCTTAACGCGGAGATTAGTAACTGTGCTATTACTGCGATTCCTGCTGATGGTTATCTCAACGGTGCTACTGCTGATGACATTGAAGTTCTCACCCTGAACGATTACACCTTTGTTTTGAATAAAGCAAAGACTGTGGCAATGGAAACTACTACCACTGCTGCACGTCCTAACGAAGCTTTCTTTGTTACGAAGGTTATTGGTCAAGGTCATTACAAGATCTTTTTGGATGGGACTGAACGGGCTAGTGTCAATGGACCTAGTGATGCTGATGCGCTGATAGCTGCGTTTGTAACTGCCATTGATGGTCAAACGTTTGGTACTACCACCTTCACTGCTACTGCAGTTGGTCCTGGTATGTACATCACTGCTGATGCAGCATTTACTATTACTGCTGTAGGCGGTCCTGGTGAAGACTCTGTATTCACTTTTACTGAGTCAGTCTCTAACGTTGCTGATTTGCCTTTGCAATGTCACGACGGTTACAAGGTGAAGGTTGTCAACAGTGTTGATATTGACGCTGATGACATGTACGTTGAGTTTGTTGCTGATGATGGTGCAACCAATGGTCCAGGTGTTTGGGAAGAATCAAATGCTTGGGGCATTACTTTTCAATTAGATCCTCTTACTCTTCCTCACCAGTTGGTACGCAACGCCGATGGTTCCTTTACCTTTGGTCCTATCACTTGGGAAGATCGTAACATTGGTGATCTTGAAACTAACCCTGATCCTAGTTTTGTTGGTACAACAATCAACAACCTGTTCTTCTATCGTAACCGCTTAGGATTTCTTTCTAACGAAGCAGTTATTCTTAGTAAAGCTGGTGATTACTTCAACTTCTTTGCTACTACTGCTTTGACTGTAAGCGATGATGATCCTATTGATGTCAACGCTTCATCGGTTAAACCAGTTAACCTGCGCTATGTGAGACCTAGCAGTGCTGGTCTTGTGCTGTTTAGTGATACTGAGCAGTTCCTGATTGCTGGTAACGATGACATCCTGAGTCCTAAAACTGTTAGGATTACTGAGTTGTCAAGTTATGAGTGTGACAAAGATGTAGAGGCAGTTACTCTTGGTACTAGCCTTGCGTTTATTTCTAAGACTCCGTTGTACAGTCGTCTGTACGAAATCGGTAACATCAGCATTAATAACCCACCAGCAATGGTTGAGCAGACACAATACGTGCCTGAGTTGATGCCTAGTACTATTGACAGTATGATCGCATCCCCTGCATTGTCCCTTGTTTCAATGGGCACTGTTGATAGTAGTACTATTTATCAGTACCGTTTTGTTCAGCAAGGCGATCAGCGTGGTGCTAATACTTGGTATAAATGGGATTTAACTGGTACGTTGTTGGATCAATTCTTTGACATTAGTACCTACTACGCTGTTGTTGCCAATGGTAACGATGTGTATGTTCAATCTTATGATCTTACTCAATCTAGTGAAGAAGGTTACCTGACTCTACCTACTGGAGAAAAGACCGATGTTTGTCTCGATCTTTGGAACATTAACCCTTATCGAGAATATGACCCTGATGATGATGATTCAGACATCACTCGGGTTTATTTACCGTACAATGAAGTCAGTGGTGGTACGCTCGCTGTAGTGCTCTTAGGACGCTACATAGGCGCTTCTGATGCCCTTACTAGTGCATCGGTAGGCGCAGTACTTTATCCCACCGTAGAGGGGACTGCAGGTGCCTATTACGCTGATATTAACGGCGACTATCGTGGTCGTGACATGATCATTGGTTATACCTACAACATGGAGGTTGATCTGCCTAAGTTCTTTGTAACTGAAGTTCAGACTCAATCTGCTATCACTGACTTTACCTCTGATCTTATTATTCATCGTATCAAAGTGTCTACCGGCTTAAGCGGTCCTGTTAAGTATCAAATCAACATAACTGGTCGTCCTGAATGGAGTAATACCATTGAAGCTGTCCAGCCTTATGTGTATGATCTGAACAACGTTAACTTGTCTGCTGAGGCGATACACACGGTACCAATTTATCAACGTAACGAAAACCTTTCTATCAAGATTATTGGGGACTCGCCTTTGCCGGTGACTCTTCTTAGTTTGAACTGGGAAGGACGGTACAAGACCGGTTTCTATAGACGCGCCTAATGACTACATCCACCCGTGGTTTTACCTTTAAACCAGCTACCATTAACGACGTATTAGAACTTACCAGTCAGATGCTGGATAGGGGACTGCAGGACTTTGAACGAGTTGGGCAGCACCCTATCTTGCATTTAGCGTTGTACATCCATGAAGATGACTCTTATCTGATCTACGGACCTGATGGGAGTCTATACGGAGCTTATGGTGTATCTGAAGACAACATGGTTTGGATACAGATGACCAAACAAGTTCAAGCCAATCCACTGACAACAGTGCGATTTGGTAAAGCGTTAATGAAACACATTAACCGTCCTTATCTTTGGACTACTATTGATATAAAAAATACTGAACTAATTAACTTAGCTAGGTATTTAGGTTTTAAGGTACTACGGGTTTTCCCGGATGGACCTGACAATGTTTACTCTATAGAGATTGTACGATTATGGGATCAGTAAACCCTACAAGCGCAGCAGATTATCTTCAACCGAAACCTCCTGGTGGCGGTAGTGCCGGTCTATTTGCTAACCCAATTGGTCTTGCTCTTGCTGGTGGTCAGCTTGCCTTTGGCATTGCTAACATGATTCAGCAGGGTAAAGTCCGTGAACAACAGGCTTACAACCAAGCTTACAACACAGAATTTACCAACAAAATCAATCAGTTTAGAACTGAGCAACGCAACCAACAGATTGCAGCTGCTTTTAACGCTAAACTTGATTTCACTAAACAACAGATTGAGAATAACTATTTAGCTGCTCGGGCGTCTTGGACATCTGAACAAATGCGGCTAAATGATGTTTATGCTCGTGCTGCGTACAAGAGTCAGGCTATGCAGAAAATGCTGACTGAAGCTATGGGTTCTGTGGCTGCACGTGAAGTCTACGGAAAAAGTGCTAAGCGTGGTGCTATGATCTCTACTCTTGGTGCTTATGGGCGTAGCCGTGCTCAGCTGGTTGATCAGTTGATGGGCGAAAACGTCGCTTCCCAAATGCGTAGAGAGCGAGTACAACAACAGATGCAAGCTCAAAACAAACTGGCTATTGCTCAAACGGCAGTTCTACCTGCTTCTGCTTCGTTTAGTCCTACTCCCCATGCCACACCAATGGGTCCAGGCGGGTTCCAAACTGCAGCAAACGTCTTGGGTATTGGTATGCAAGCATTTGGTACTGGTCTCAGTGTAACTCCTAAAGGAATGAACTTCCTAGGTGTCCCAGGTCAAGCTAACTACGGTTAATTAAACAATGGCTGAATTTCAAGAGGAGAACCTATTTACAGGTGCTGCGCAGAGCCAAGGCTTTTCGCCCGATCAAGCACCTGATCTTTCTCCGTTCCTACGGGAAAACATGGATCAATATGATCGTAACTACGCTCAACTTAAATCACAGCAACAAGCTCAAAATGAAGCTGCCTTAAAAAAGCAGATTCAAACATATGAAGGTTTAGGTGTATTCTCACCTAAATTTATGGAGCTTGCTAAAAACCTGAGCGAAGCTTACATCACTAATCAAGCAGTTGAAGCTAACGCTAAAACTAGAAGCCTAGGTTTAGCCGGTGTTGACCCTCAAAAACAAGCAAACTTTAATGCTGGTATTGAGGTTATCAAACAAGAGAATGCTCAAGCTACAGAAATTGCTGGAGACATGTACAAAAACGGTGCGCCACCGGCAGCACTGGAGTACATTAAAAGTCTTCCTCAATATCAACGTTATGTAGGTATGCGTAACTATCTGGCTAACCGCCAGAAAGGTTACCAAAACTATGTGACTAAATTTTTAACTAGTACTTCTGTTGAACTTAACGGTCCTAACGGTAAGTTTACGCCAGATCAAATTGATGACGACCCTGTTCTGCTAGGCATTGCTCTTGATGCTGCAGCACGGATGTATGACCTTGAGACTGGTGTAGATAGTTTCAGTAAAGAAGCTCTGGTAGGTTACAACGATAACGTCATTAAAGTTCATGCAGACATTACTAATAAAGTAACAGAGCGTGGGCTTGTCAGACAGTCTGATGTTAGAGTTCAAACAGCAATTGATAGTTTTAGAGAAGACCTTGATATAAATGCCCTTGTTAGTGAAATTGCTTACACTTTAGGTCCTAAAGGTGTCCGCAGCTATGCAGATGCATTGGACATGGTTTATCAAGAGATTCTTCCGTCCTTGCGTAAATCTGGTGAGATTACTACTCAACAGTTCCGCTCTGCTATTGCACAGCCTGCAGCTAACGATCCTAAAGGTTCAGCTCATTCTAAATTCTATCGTAACCGTATCTTCGGTAAGAATGGTACGTGGGATAAAATCAATGACGTTGATAATGCGGAGTACACAGAAAAACAGAATGAGCGGAAACGTATCATTGCTGCTGATAAAGAAGACTTCTGGAATCAGGTTGCTGAACTAGATGCTCAAGGCATTACTCTTACCCAAGATCAGCTTGATGCACGCCGTAAAACTGTAATGCAATCGACGGGTATTAACGACCCATCTGCTTTTGCTTTTTACGATGACTACAAAACTCGTGAAGAGATTGATGTTGAACAAGCAAAAGAAAAGCTTGATTACATCCGTTCTGTAAACGGACGCGGTTATCTTATTGCAGAAGACTTGGAAGGTCTACCGCAAAGCGTTGTCACTACTTACGGTCAAGCAGTTCGTGACGATGCAGAGTACGCCAAGTTTGCTGGTGATTACGCTGTTCGTGGTAAAGCCCGTGTTACGTCACTGACTAACGATTTTTATAACAATCAATCCGGTCGTGATGAGAAGACTACGGATTGGAACAAGCGTTATGACCGTGCTTATGCTGATTACCTTGTTGAACGTCAACGTCTGCTGAGAACTCTTGGTGTAGAAAATCATGCTGATGCCCATGAAGGTGCACTGGCTAAGGTTGAAAAGAACTACAAAGATGGTGTTTACAAGACGTTGCCTGCTGCACCTGACCACAGTGCACGTGTTGAACAAATTGTCAACTATCGGACTCGTTTAAAGAAAGGTGAGAAGATCTTCCAACAACCTGATTTGTGGTCCGATCCTATCAAGAAAAACTTAGACGATTTTAACGCAGGGAGAGCGCAAAGCTATGATCCAATTTTTGATACCCTTGCTCTTAACCTCCCCGGTAAAACCGGTTGGGATCTTGCAAACGAACTCCACCGAACAATCAACGGAACTGACCTCAAAAAAACTGTAAAGCAGGAAGCTATCGAAGCACAAGGTCCGGCAGTTCAACGATTCATCCGTGGCTCTGGTGCTACACCTAATCGTATCCGCCGTGGACAGATTATGGATGATGCTCAAGGTAGTTTTAATCCACGCCCTGCTAAACCGATTGCAGAGTACGCTCCACAAGTAAGTTCTATTGTTATGGAAAGTGCTAGTGGACAGCCTGGTATGGATGTATACTTTGAAGACAAACAGTTCCCGGCAGTTCTAGGCGGTGTTGTTAAAGATGTCCGTTATCAAATCAATCCTGATGGATCTGGGTATGGTCATTTTGTTGTGGTTGAATCTAAAGACCCACAAACCGGGGAAACTGTAGACGTACTTTACTCACACTTTGATACTAAACCTAATTTTAGAGTTGGTCAACGGGTTGCCGCTGGTCAAGTTCTTGGTAAACAAGGTGGTAGCGGTAGCGTCCGTTCTGTAGATGGAACCATTGCTAGCATTGATTTCCTAGCACCTGCCCCTCGTGGTAGCAACAGTATGACCCCTTATCGTGGATTCAAAAATCTCCGTATGTACATTCAAAATCAACTTAAGGGAGGTAAATAATGGATCCCAATCTTGATAACATTGATTCTGATATTCAATCTGGTATTGAGTATCTAGAAGAACAAAAACGACTTAAGCAACAAGAACAAGTTGTTGATCCTGAAGCTGCCAAACCTGAAGCACCACAGCCTCAAAAGAAAGTTCCGTACAAACAATCTCAAGGCTACCTGAACGCACTCAAAGGTATTGAACCGACTGAAGCTGATCTTGCGCCGTATGCCATGATGGAACGGGCAGATATCAACAGCACTTGGATGAAAAATGCCCGTAAAGCAAAAGATCCTAGTCAGTATGATCTTACGGATAACACCTATGAGATGTTTGACGCTGTTAAAAGTGGTGTTGCTAAAACTTGGTCGGGTGTTCTTACTTTCCCAGAACGTGTCGTTGACATGGCTTCGGGTGCCTATGAACGTGAAGTAAAAGAAAAAGGTAAGTACACTCCTGACTTTGATCCCCTCAGTCTGTCTGAGTACGATCCTAAGATGAAAACTTGGTGGGGACCAATGTTAGCTAGCGGTGTCCATTTCTATGGACTTGGTAGAATGGTTTCCCGTTCTCCTGCTGGTAAACTACTTCCATCTCCTACTACTGTAAAAGGGGACGTAGTTATTGGTGCTATTGGTAGCGCAATCTCTGCTGAATCTCAGGAAGCTAGTATGACTCAACAGTTGTACGACAGTAAAATTACCCAAAAAATTCCGTGGGCTGGTGAGTTTCTGCAGGAACAAGTTGTTGGTAGGTTGCCGACTAGAACTACTCCTGAAGATCATCCTTTGATGAAGACGTTTAAAAACGTACTCGAAGGTATGGGATTTGATGCTGTTATTGGTCGAATCCTTGCTAGGTTTGATACTGCTGTAGAAAACCGTGGAACTCGGCTTGACGAGATGCGTCGGGCTAACATTGAGAATCAGAAGTTTGAAGCAGCTAAAGCAGAAAACGATGCGATTGAAGCTAATCTACCGCAGCAAACTGCTGATCTGCAGCAAGCTACTGAAGCGTTGAACGGTTTGGAAGCTCAGGCAAAAGGTATGCCTGATGGTCCTCAAAAAGATCAAGCACTTGCAGAGATTGAGAACCTCAAAGCTGATCTTCAAACCGAAGCTGAGATGCTTCAAACTGGTAAGTTCAGTGCTTACTCTAACCCTGACATGGCTGATCCGTGGCAAGGTGCTCCTAACTCTATGGCTAAGTCGCTTACTGATCAAGCTGATCAAACTAAGCGTCTGCATGAATCTTATCCTATTGATGGTGCAGGTTCTACTGACTCTATGTTTACGCCAGTTCAAGCCAATCGCATGGCAACTGAAGCTGGTATGCTAGAGAGTGAAATGATTGATCTCGCTAAACGGTATCTCAAAGAAAGTGACTTTGAAGCTATGACTGACTCTGCCCGAGCATTGGGTAAGAGTTTCAAAGAAGCTTATGGGTACTCATTTGAGCGACTGCAAACTGTTCTTGGTCGGGATAAAACTGCTGTTGATGCAGAAGACTTCTGGAAACCTTTCTTTGATGAAGCAGTTCAATATCCTAATGGCGCTAAGTCTTGGATGATTGAAAACGTTGTCATTGCTGATATGGTTAACGCTTCGCTGTTTAGTCAGCTGCGTGACCTTGGTCTGGCTAGCAAAGAACTTGCTGAGATTGCCGATCTTCGTGATGTTGATGGTCCATTTAAAACTATTGCTGATCGACTTGTTGTTGGTCTGACTAACGTTAAACGTTCACGACACATCTGGGGTACTCAAGGTCAAACTCTTCGTGGTAAATTGCTTGCCAATAAACCTGAAGGTAAAGCAGAACTAGCTGAAATTACCGAAGCTTTCCGTGCTGAATCAGAAGCTACCGTCAATATGATGATGAAGCTGGCTGAGAATGCCAAGGATATGGATACGGTTATGGCACTGGCTGATGTGTTTGCCAAATCCGACTCACCACAAAACTGGATGGACCTTGACGCATTTATGCGTAATCGTTTGACCAGTGGTGGTCTGAACCAAGAATCTGGTTACCTTGTTAAAGAGCTTGCTTCTATGCAAGTTAACAGTATGCTGAGTAGTGTCAAAACTCCTCAACGTGCTATTTTTGGTACCTTTAGTTCTGGTTTCTTCCGTAACGTTGCTCACACTGTTGGTGGTGTTGCACGGCTTGACACCGACACTGCTCGGGCTAATGCCGCTGCACTGAACGCTTATTTCCAAGCTATTCCTGAGGCTTGGTCGGTGTTTAAGAATAACCTTGGTAGCTATTGGGCTGGTGACGTTAAGACAATTCAAAGCCGGTTCCAGCAGTCTCGCCGTGTTGCTGATGATGATTGGGAAGCTCAACGGGCTTGGACCATGACTCGTGGTAATATGGGTGATCAGATTGCATTTGGTCTTGCTGATTGGACTCGTACTCTTAACGATCCTAGAAACATTCTTGGTCGGATTGCTACTGCATCTTCTGCTTCGTTGAGTGCTGGTGATGATGCCTTTAGGGTTATTATGGGTCGTGCTCGTGCCCGTGAACGCGCTATGCGTCAAGCACTTGATGACACTAAAGTAGGTAAAGCTACTGAGGTTAACGATAAGCTACTTCGTCAGTATGAAGATAACTTCTACAAAGAGTATCTTGATGACAAGGGTAACCTGAACTTTGAAAGTGACGCTTATCTGCAAACTGCTTTTGAAGAAGCTACACTGACTAAAGACCTGAGCGGGTTTGGTGCTGCTATTCAAAGGATGATGGAGTCTACTCCTTATACTGAACCGTTCTTTAGGTTTGCCCGTACCGGTATCAACGGTATGATGGTTAGCTACAAGAACACCCCGTTGTTGGGTATGCTCCATAAGGAATCTATTGACATTTTGCGTGCTAATGCCGATAATCTTGATAGTGTCCGTAAATACGGCATCAACACTGTTGAAGATTTAGACAACGCTAAAGCTTTGATTGCTGGACGCCAAGCTGTTGGTGGTACTTTGGTTACCATGGGAGGTTTGCACTACCTTAATGGTGGTCTGACTGGTGATGGTCCGTTGGATCCTCAAATCCGTAAGATCTGGGAATCGACTGGCTGGCAACCCCGTAGCATTAAAATTGGTAACGTTTGGATTAGTTACGAAAATTTTGAGCCTTTTAACAACATTCTTGCTGCTATTGCTAACACTGGTGACTCTATTCGCCTAATGGGACCGGAATGGGGAGCTAAGAGCTACGCTGAGATTGCTTTGGCTGTTGGTCAAGGTGCTATGAGTAAATCTTACCTGCAAGGTCTTGGTCAGTTTGCTGACCTGTTTACGACTGATTTCAGCCGTCAACAAAAAGTTCTTGCAAGTCTTGCTAATAACACTGTTCCGTTGGCTGGTCTGCGTGGTGATCTGGGTAAACTCATCAACCCTTACATGCGTGAGATCAATAACAGCTGGTGGGAGACTCTTCGTAACCGTAACCTGAGCAGTGAGCTGCTGTCTGGTGAGCCGCTGCCTATGAAGTTTGACGTGCTGAACGGTAAACCTGTTCGGGACTGGAACTTTATGGAGCGTATGTGGAACGCTACCAGTGCATTTAATGTTCGATTTGAGCAAAGCCCTGGACGTACTCTGCTGCACAACAGTAATTACGACATGGCTTTAGGTGTTACTCGGTCGTTTGATGGTCTAGACCTGTCTGACTATCCTCAGTTCCGTTCTTGGTTCCAAGAGGAAATGGGTAAACACCGTGTTAACGGTAAGAGCCTTGAAGATGAGCTGAACGAGCTGGCTGCACGTCCTGAAGTGCAGAACTCTGTTAAAATTATGTACAGAGACATTACTAATTTTGACAGATCTAAAGATCCTATGCAGGCTTACATGCACAACACTTTGATCAATGATCGTGTTGAAAGGTGGCGTGATGCTGCTTGGGCAGCTGTTCGCCGTAAGCATCCTGAAGTCGAAGTTCTGTATCAAACTCGTCAAGAGCGTGAACGTAATACTTATCAGACTTTCCAAGAAACTACCAAGTTTCTACGTTAATCCACCCATTCCCATAACTACTTAGCGTAATGGCTGTAAATCCCGAAAATTACTTTACTGGGGATGGTTCTACAACCTCCTACAACCTTACATTTGAATACATTGATGAGACCGACGTTAAGGTAACACTTGATGGCGTCGTTACAACTGCATACTCCTTTGCCAACGCTACAACGATTCTGTTCGACACTGCTCCTGGCAATGATGTTGAAATTAGAATCTATCGGGACACGAATGTTGATGAACTGAAGAGCACGTTCTTTGCGGGCTCTTCTATTCGTGCTCAAGATCTGAACAAGAACTTTGAGCAGAACAACTTTGCTGTTCAAGAAATCAAAGCATACACTTGGGACAACGAAACCGATACCATCCATAGCGATGAAACGTGGGTAAGCTCTGATACTCAGATTGCTACCACCGCTGCTATGGATGCGCGGTTCCAAGACGAAGCTACGGAAACCATCACTAGTGCGGAGACTTGGCCAGATAATGACGATACTATTGCCACGACTGCGGCAATTGATAACCGCATTGACACTGCTATTACTAATGATATTGGTACCGATGGCACTGGTATCACCGTAACGGATGATGGTGACGGTACGATCACTCTTGGTCTTGCTGATAATTCTATTGATTTTAGCAAAATTAAAGATGCTGATATTATCACCGAAACTGAGCAAGACGCTGGTTCTCCGTCTCCTGCTGATACCAATCTTTTCACTGCCTTAGGTGCCGCTCGCCGGTTTGACACCATTGTTTATCCAAGTGAAATATCCTCGTCTGAACCGTGGGAAATCGGTAAAACTTGGCTTCAAAATGACTCTGAAAAGACCGTTCGTATTTGGGACGGTTCTGCTTGGGTTGCTGTAGCTTCTGGTGGTGCTTTTACTACTCTTTCTAAAGTTGTCTACGTTGACTCTGTTAACGGTGATGATGACTTGGAAGGTCATCGTATTAGTAACCCTAAGCGTACTATTAAAGCTGCTATTGCGCAGATTAACGCTGAAACCGATGCAGATGGTGATGGCAGTGTTGTCATTGTTGCTCCTGGTGTTTATCAAGAAATTGCACCAATTGACATTCAAAAGAAGAATGTCTCTATTATTGGTCAAGCACTTCGTAGCTGTATTGTTCACCCCACTCCCGCTACCGAAGAAAACACTTTGTTCCGTTTGAACAGCGGTTCTTATATTGCTAACCTGACTCTTACTGGTGTTAAGGCTAGCGGTACCCGTGGTGGTAATAGTCTTGATACTGATTCTACTTACGGTCTGCCTACTAACCAAGGTTGGAACTTTGCGTTCTATCCTGGTGCAACTATTGTCAAATCTCCGTACATTGCTAACTGTACTAACTTCTCCGATAGTGAGATTGACAACAGTGATTTGGATGCCTTTAACCCTCGTGGTGGCATCGGTGGGGATGATGATTCTGCTCCTACTGGTGGTGGTATTCTTATTGATGGTTCTGTTGTTAGCAGCAGCAGTCCGTTGCGTTCTATGGTGTGCGACAGTTACACCCACGTTGGTCTTGATGGTCCTGGTATCTTCGTTACTAACAACGGTTACTGCCAAGCTACCAGTAGCTATGCATTCTTTACTCACTACCACATCAAAACGCTTAATGGTGGACAAGCTAACCTTGCTGCATCTACCTCTGACTTTGGTCGGTATGGTCTGATTGCTTCTGGTAAGAGTTCTACTAACATCTTTACTGCTGCTGCTGCAGCTCCTATTGATGACGCTGATCCTTTGTTGGATCGTGGTATTGCAGGAGCAACTAAGTTTACTATTGGTGCACCATCAGCTCATAGCAGCTGGTACGGTACTGCTACTCGCCCTCAGTCGAACATGCTTGTTCAGATTGGTGGTAATGCTAACGGTACTGGTGGAACTATTTATCCGATTATTAGTGCAACTGCTAATGGATCTGGATGGGATGTTGAAATCTCTAACCCTGATCCCGACAACTACAGCCGTAACCTTGGTTTAGCGAGTACTGTTACTAGTGGTACTACCATCCGCTTCTTCCTACGTTCCATGATCGCTTCTAGCGGTCACACGATGGAGTACGTCGGCTCTGGTACTGATTATAGTGCATTGCCTGAGAACGGTGGTCTGCCTGTTGAAGCCAATGAAATCGTCGAATTGAATGACGGTAAGGTTTGGGCAGCTACTACTAACCATCAAGGTAAGTTTACTGTTGGACCTACCTTTAACGTTGATCAAGTTACTGGTTACGTTAACATTGAATCAGGTGCAATCGGTATTGAGAAGCTGATTGAAGATCTTGATCTTAATAGCTACACGTTGTCGGATAGTACCGGTGATGTGACTATTGACGATCAGATGGACATGAACACCCATAAGATCGTTAACGTTGTTGATCCGACAAGTGCTCAAGACGCTGCTACCAAGAACTATGTAGATACCAGTTCTGCAAACACCAACTATGTTGCCGTTACTGGTGACACCATGTCTGGTGATTTGAACATGGGTTCTAATACCGTTACTGGTCTTGGTACTCCAAGTGCTGCCTCTGATGCTGCTACTAAAGCTTATGTAGACGTTAAGCTTGATAAGGCTGGCGATACAATGACTGGCGATCTTACGATGAACGCTCAGTCAGACATTAGGTTTGCAGATAGCGACAGTTCTAACTGGGTTGCTATTCAAGCTCCTGCAACAATTGGTACTAACTACACCCTGACTCTTCCCAATAGCACTGGTAATGCTGGTGAAGCATTGATTACTGATGCTAGTGGTAACTTGTCGTGGAGTTCTAATATTTCAACTGTTGTTGATCAACTTATCGAAGGTGATACTAAAGTTGAAGCTGTAGACACTGGCTCTAACGGTGAAATTCAGTTTACAACTGATGGTGACCGTGCGATGACTATTGATAGTAGTCAGAACGTTGGTATTGGTACTGCGAGTCCTGATGCAAAGCTTGAAGTCGTAGAAAACAGTACAGGTTCAGTTGAGGTAGCCAGACTCCGAATTGAGGGGCAAACAAACAACCCAATGCTTCGTATTTTTGCGGACGAGGCAAATCAAACAGTGACCCTTGACACCTCTGGAAGTGTTGCTGGTACGGAACTGGTATTCAAGGAGGGCAACTCCGAAGCTATGCGCATCACCAGCTCTGGCAACGTCGGTATTGGTACGACGGGTCCTGCTTCTATATTACACGCAAGAGGCGGAAGTATTTCGACCCCATCTACAGCTAGCGCCTTTATTGCAAATGCAACGGCTAGATTAGTTGTTGATCATACCAATGAATATGGTGCGTATATCGGTTATGCAAATGGAACAACAGATGCTATTGCAATCCAATCAACTACCGCTGCTGGATCAGTAAGGCCGTTAGGGTTAAATCCCTACGGGGGCAACGTCGGGATTGGTACGACGAGTCAAGTTGCAGCTGACGTAAAACTTGAAGTTAAAGATGGCATCTTTGCTGTAACTAACTCAAGTGGTGGTGACGCTCGGATTTTTCTTGGTTCAAGCACTTCACCGGGACATTCCAAAGGGCAGATCAGATATTCTCTTGCTGATGAATCGCTTGAGTTCTACTCAAATTCATCCGAGCAAATGCGCATCGACTCCTCAGGCAACGTTGGGATTGGTACGTCGAGTCCTGCATCCGATGCACAGCTGACATTGGATAACGGTGGCTCGGGAGATGTTGCAATCTCTCTTCGCAGAAGCGGCAGCGCTCAAGGTGATGTAGCCATTACAAACACAGGCAGCAACCTTACTTTTAAAACGGGATCATCCGACACAGTAGCTGGACTTACCGAACGCGTCCGAATAGACGGCTCTGGCAACGTCGGTATTGGTACGTCGAGTCCCAGTTCGAAGTTGCATAGCGTCGGAACAACCATTCTCGGTACTGGTACCTGGCCAACGTCCACCGTCGGCTTGAGTGGTGCGCGGACGGCAATCCTTTCCTCAACTGAAAATCAAATCCTCATTATTGGCAACACCAATGCCACTGTTGGAGCTGATAAGGGAGCTGAAATTTACCTTGGGGCCAAGGCTACTACAAGCACTGAAAATCTTGCATTTGCGAAGATTGGAGGCTTCAAGTCAAATGCTACCTCTGGCAACAATGAGAGTTACCTTGCGTTTAGCACATCTAATTCAGTAGGAACATCTAGCGAAAAACTTCGCATCGACAGCTCGGGCAGAGTCGGTATTGGTACGATTAGTCCCATAGCCCCGCTAAATGTCAACTCTGGAGCCGTTGATCTAAATGCTGCTTTTGTTGGTACAGGTTCACCTTACATTCAAATTGACAACGGAACCAAAAAATACATCGCCCAAGTAATAGGCTCTGATTTCCGTATACAAGATCAATCGGCAAGCGCAGAACGTCTTCGCATCGACACCTCGGGTCGCCTCTTAGTTGGCACGTCTAGTGCGACTTATACAACAACGGCTGTCTTTGAAGGCAATAGCGCCAGTGGCACTGGGCAGGGTCAAATTTATTTAAACAAAGGCGATACCACTGTTGCGGCTGATACTTCGATAGGAATACTCAGATTTGGTGCGACAGGAGACCGTCGTGGTGCCGACATTAGAGGCATAGGGGATAGCACTTGGACCGCTGGTACTAGCCATCCAACTCGCCTTGCGTTTTATACCACTCCCGTCAGCTCGACTTCTCCGACGGAGCGGATGAGGATTGCAAGCACCGGTGCAATCGGTTTAAGCGGTGCAAACTACGGCAATAGCGGTCAAGTCCTAACTTCTAATGGCTCCGGTTCTGCTCCAAGCTGGCAAGATAAGGCTACTGTTAGCTCTGCAGTCAACACTAATACCGGTAGTTCTGTTGAATTTACTGGTTTAACAAATGTCAGTAAAATTATTATTAACTTTAATGAGGTAAGTGCTACATCTGCATCAAGTATTAAAGTTAAACTGGGTAACAGCACTGCATATCTAAGTACTAATTATCTCAGTACTTCTGTATCAGCAGGTGGTGGTACAGCAGATAATGCTACAGACAGTTTTGTTATAGATAGTGGTGGTGCTGCTTCTAATATGTCCGGTCAGATGACACTGTGTAAAATATACTCTTCTACAACATGGACTTCAACCCATTCGGTTCGTGTTAATAGCAGTAACACTAGAGACGGAGCTGGTATTGTTAATGTTACAACGGCTAATCCTGTTGACAGAGTTAAAATAAGTATTGATAGTGGTACTTTTGATGCTGGCTCTGTTAACATTATTTATTGGACCTAATTATGGATAAAATTGAAGTAAATGTTCAAACCGGAGAAATTATTGAAAGTGATTTTACTCCAGAAGAGCTTGCTGAACGTGAAGCTTACGCCAATAATGTGCTTCCTATTCGTCAGTTAGAACGCCTGCGTCAAGAACGTAATGTTCGTCTTGCAGAAACTGACTATCTTGCCCTTTCTGATGTAACTCTTACTGATGAAATGGCTGCGTATCGCCAAGCATTGCGCGATCTACCGGCAAACACTGCCGACCCTGCCAACCCTGTTTGGCCCGTTAAACCATCCTAATTTTATTTACTTAACAATGGCTACTACTTTTACTTGGAAAGTTGCAAACCTTGACCGCACCACTGCTGATGGCAAAGTGAACACTGTTCATTATACCGTTTCGGCTGAAGATGGTACCTATTCTTCGGGTGCCTACGGTTCTGCCGGTTTTGACGGTGAAGTGACTACCGCCTTTGCTGACCTGACTGAAGAAGTTGTGGTCGGTTGGGTCAAGGAACAATTCGGTGCTGAAAAGGTTGCCGAAATCGAAGCAGCACTTCAAGCTCAACTGGATGAGCAAGCTGCACCAACTAAGGCATCTGGTGTGCCTTGGTAGTAAACCCTTACTAACTTAGAACAATGATTGCACTTATCCGTCCCGTTCTTATGTCGTTTCTTAATAGCGACAAAGTGAAGCGCCTTGTTGTGGATCTTCTCCGCAAGTTGGCTGAGCAATCTGATAACACTGTTGATGACCAAGCCGTTGACTTCATCGAGCGTGGTCTTTTTGGGGATAAATAGTGGACTTGGGAGCACCACCGGTACTGCCGGTTCTAAGGCTCCCTGAGCCCCCTGTTTTACCCCGTCCGGTACTGGAGGTACCACGAGCTACTTTACCCTCCTACAAACCGCTTGTAGTGCCTCCTAACGACCTTCGACCGCCTCCGGGTGTGCAAGGTACGACACAATCGGATGAAGAACGGGAGGAGAAGCCAGCACCTAAGCCGGTAACTCCTCCTATTCCTAAGGTACCTGAAGTACCACAAATTCGTTACGTTGATATACCGGGTACAGATCTAACCGTACCTCTACCGAGTAACGAAATCTTAGCTACGGCTACAACGACAGCTACTGTCTCAGTTGCAGCCACCCTTACAGCTACTGCAGTCTTTAAAAAGACAGTTAGCGTTATTAAACCTATTATTAAGAAACTGCTAACAAAGAAAAATGCACAAAACCAAGAGCTTCCTGAATGAGTTCTTTAGTGAAATCGTTAAGGCACTTGTACTTGTGTGGAGTGCTGGTGTGCTGACAGCTTCCTACATGGGAATGCTGCAGAAGATGGATCCCACTTTTGTGGCATCGTTGCTCAGCGGTACACTAGCTTCCTACGGGATTTCTCGTATGGATACAAAGAAATCTACTACGGAACCACCTAAATGAAGAAACTACTTCTATTGGCAATGCTGTTTTCACCCGCAGTAGCAGCCGCACAGACTGTAACTCCTCAGTTTACTCAAGGTAGTATGCAGTCCACCACAAATACTACTCAAACCATCACTGAAACTATTCGTACGGAAGTGTATGGTGGAGATTATAAATCATGGTCTGGAACCAACGTTACACCCAGCGGGGCAATTGCCGACCCAGCCACAACCTTTACAGTGACCAACGCCGGGGAACAGTTTCAACTGGAAACCGTAGTGAGGTCAGCAGGAATCATCGAGACGATCGACACCGATCGAACCATCGACACAACTTCTGTTACTACCTCGCTGTCAGTCTTCTCTCAGTAGGACCGGCGTTCGCCAGTGAACCACAAGTTAACAACACAGCTAACCCGATAGCAGCAGCTACAGGTAACGTAACGAACCAAGCTGTTCAATTTCAGAACAACGGTGCTCCGAGTAGACAACAGTTTACTGGGGGTAATTCGTGTAACGGTACAACAATGACAGTTTCTCCGTTTTACATGGGGAACGATACGTTGCCTCAAGGCTACACCCGTAATAACAACTACGGTATGCAGCTCAACTTCTCCGTTCCTTTAGATGGAGGAATGATTGAGCAGTGTAAAGCTATTGCTAAACGGCACGAAGAGAAACTACGACTTGATTATGAGTTAGTAAGAGCTTTGAAGTGTACAGAGATCATGAAAGCAGGTTTTACTTTTAGACCTGGATCTCGTGTAGAGGTGCTGTGTCACGACATCGTACCTATTGTGTCTTTAACAAATGAAGAAAAAGGCTACTGAGGATCAGTTTAACGAGCTTCACAATCTCGTGACTAAAGAGTTCCTCAATCGTATTAAATCCGGTGAAGCCACCACACAAGACCTTAAGGCGGCGTGTGACTGGCTAGCCAAGAACGACATCAGCGGTGTTGCGTATGAAGGCAACCCGTTGGACAAACTAGCGACAGTCATGCCTAAGATCGACCCTGAAATGGTACAAAAGAGGCTATATGGCTCAAAAAACTTCTGATTACTACAAGTCAAACCCTGAGGCTGCTGCAAAGCGGCGGAAGCAACAGCGTAAGTACAACAAGACCAATAAAGGTTTAAAAATCCGTACTGCTGCTAACAAACTTAACAGAAAACTCGGTACTTATGGCAATAGTGACGGAAAAGATGCATCTCACACCGGTAAAAACACTGGTAAACTGGAGACACCTTCAAGCAACCGCCGTAGACCAAGAACTGGTAAGAAATACGCATGACACCGCTGTTGCCAACCCCTGATCACTACATTTACAACCTCATAACCATGACGAGTCCTGAAGCCAAACGGATGTGGCGTAGAGCCATTAAGGAACACTTCAACTGTCAATGCGTTTATTGTGGAGAACATTATGAATTACATGAACTTACTTTGGATCACGTTGTGCCTCGCTTTGTTGGGGGACAAACGATTACAAGAAACTTGGTTCCATCCTGCCGGAAATGTAATCAAGAGAAGGGGACTAGCAACTGGTTATCCTGGATGCGAGCTACGTTTGGCTGCAATCCGGGTAGAGAACAATTGATTTTATCACACATTAAGTAGATGGCTGAACAACTGTCTTGGGATGAATGGCGAGCTAAAGCCAAAAAAGCATATAAAAAAGGTGTTTACACTGCTAATGATATGGTACGAGATTGGGGATACCCTGAAGGGGTTGATCCGGTTGAATTTCGTATGATTTTTAGAAGCGGTGAGCCCGGTAAAAAAAGCCGTGAAGCTATTAACATTGGTAAGGCTAAAAGTAATAAAGGTAGAACAGTTAAAGAAACTTATTCTACTAACCTTGCTGGAGCTGCTCGTCGTGCCCAAGATAAGCAGTTTCAAACAGTACTTGATGAAGCTTCATTATTTGCATTAAATAATAAAGAACTGGCAACCATGATTGAACATGGTACAGCTCTTAATGTTTTTGATGTAGTGGATTCTCCTGATGCGTCGGGAGATCCTACTAATCGTTATTTGCAGCCTGTAACTGAAGGTATCAGTAAAACTGATGCTGAAAATTATCTAAAATCGCAAGGTTTAGAAAAAGATGTTGTAATTATGCAGGATGAGCAGACTGGTGGTCGCCGGTTTGTTCCTGCTAAAACAGCAAATACTTTTCAATTTGCAAGTGAACAAGGTCAACCTTTTACCAGCCTTGCTGATCTTAAAAAATTAGCTACTGGTTTTGCTGCTGGTGGTGCTGCAGCATTGTATGGCGGCATGGGCACGGCAGCAAGCGCAGCTGAAGTCGGTGTTCGCGGTCAAATTGCAGAACAAACTGGCAACCCTGTAGATCGTTTGCAACAAGGTATTGCTGGCGCTTCTTTGGCAGCTGATGTAGCTTCTTATGCACCGCCTTTGGCAGTTCCCGCCAGTATTGCGTCGGGTGCGTTAGATGTTACCAATGTTGGCATCGACACAATTAGAGGTTTAATGGATGAAGTATCCGGTTTGATCTCTAAAATAAATCGACCGTCTTTGCGGTTTAAAACTCCTGATCTACCTAACATTAAATGAGCAACGTACTAGAAGCCCTTCAGGGCGATTTTAAAGTATTTCTACAAGCCCTGTGGTCGCAACTAGACTTGCCCGAACCTACCAGAGCACAATATGCCATTGCAGATTACTTGCAACACGGTCCTAAGCGTCTACAAATTCAGGCGTTCCGTGGTGTCGGTAAAAGTTGGATTACTGGCGCTTTTGTGCTCTGGACACTTTTTAATAATCCAGAAAAAAAGATCATGATTATTTCCGCTTCTAAAGAGCGTGCAGATAACATGAGTATTTTTCTTCAGAAGCTTATCATCGAAACTCCGTGGTTAAAACATCTGCAACCAAAGAGTGATGACGCCCGTTGGAGCCGGATTAGCTTTGATGTTAACTGTGCTCCATCCCAGGCTCCGTCAGTTAAATCAGTTGGTATCACGGGTCAGCTTACGGGTTCACGTGCTGACTTGATGATTCTTGATGACGTAGAGGTGCCTGGTAACTCTATGACTGAAATGATGCGTGAGAAATTGTTGCAACTCTGTACGGAGGCTGAATCAATTCTTACGCCAAAAGAGGATAGCCGAATCATGTATCTCGGCACCCCTCAGACCACCTTTACCATTTATCGTAAACTTGCAGAACGTAACTACCGCCCCTTTGTTTGGCCTGCTCGTGTACCTCGCAAACTGGCAAACTACGAGGGACTTATCGCACCCCAACTCCAAGAGGATATCGACCAAGGTGCCGACCCCTGGAGTGTAACTGACCCCGACCGATTTAGCCATGATGATCTACTCGAACGTGAAGCGTCTATGGGACGCAGCAACTTCATGCTGCAGTTCATGCTTGACACAAGCCTCAGTGACGCTGAGAAATTCCCACTCAAGATGGCTGATCTTATCGTCACCAGTGTTAATCCTAAGTCCGCTCCTGATGATATCATCTGGTGCAGCGATCCGAGAAACGTACTCAAAGAACTTCCTACTGTCGGGTTACCTGGAGACTATTTCTACAGCCCAATGCAGATCCAAGGAGAGTGGGGAGACTATCAAGAGACAATTTGCAGCGTTGACCCGTCGGGTAGAGGAACTGATGAGACAGCGGCAGCTTATATCTCCCAGCGAAACGGTTACTTGTACTTGCATGAAGTGCGTGCTTACCGAGACGGCTACTCAGACAACACGCTCTTGGACATTCTCAAGGGGTGTAAGAAGTACAACGTTACAAAATTAGTTGTTGAAACTAACTTTGGTGATGGTCTTGTTGCAGAATTATTTAAAAAACACCTTGTACAAACCCAACAAGGTATCGACGTAGAAGAGGTGCGTGCTAATGTCCGTAAAGAAGAACGTATTATTGATGCCCTTGAGCCTATCCTTAATCAACACCGCCTTGTTGTTGATCGTTCTGTCATCGACTGGGACTACAACTCAAATAAAGACGACGCTCCAGAAAAACGTCTCCTCTATATGCTCTTCTATCAGATGAGCAGAATGTGTCGGGAGAAAGGTGCGGTTAGACATGATGACAGATTGGATGCACTTGCACAAGGTGTTAAATACTTCACCGATGCAATGAGTATCTCGGCACAAGAGGTAATAAAGCAGCGTAAACGGGAAGATTGGAACGACATGCTAGAAGCGTTCCTAGACGACCCACAAACCGCCGTAAACCACTTAGCTTTAGGGATGAATTTAGAACAAAGACGTAAAGCAAGAGGGTTTACAAAAGGTCAGTCACCGACTTGGATTTGACCGGTCCGTTATGTATACAGGAAGAAGGGTGGACTTCCTGTAGTGGGGAGACGTAAAACTCTCCCCCTTTACTACCGACAGAAACAAGACGACCAATTCTACTGACTCTTCTTACTGTTAATCCACCGACTGAATCAAAGACGCTTTTACTACTGTATGTCCACCTCCCACCACACCGTACAGCTGGTTCACCACACTAACAAAGGTGATGAGTTAGTAGCCTATATGGCACGTGTATCTAACCCCGATAATCAGAACAACACTAAGACAAGTGCTCGTCTGATTAGATACCTTATCGAACACCAACATTGGAGTCCGTTTGAGATGGTAAACATGTGCGTAGAGATCGAGACTACTCGTTCTATTGCTGCCCAAATACTTAGGCACCGTAGCTTTAGTTTCCAAGAGTTTAGCCAGCGTTATGCCGACGCTACACTGCTTGGTACCGGCGTTATGCCGGAGCTACGCCTGCAAGACACCAAGAATAGGCAGAATAGCATTGAGGTAGAAGAACAAGACCCGTTCCTCCAACGCTCCATACAAGACCTTTACAAGCATTCTGAGCAAGTCTATAAGCAACTGCTTAAAGCCGGTGTTGCAAAGGAGTGTGCACGTGATGTCCTTCCCCTTTCACAACCTACTCGTATGTACATGAACGGTACATTGCGGTCGTGGTTGCATTACTGTCAGCTTCGGTGTGCAAACGGTACGCAAAAAGAGCATAAACTGATTGCGGATCAGTGTAAACAGCTCATTGCTGTGTGTTACCCGCAGGTTTATGCAGCTAACTGGGCGTAAACCGTAGATTTTTAACAAAAATTTCTGAAGTCTTATACTACGTGTGGGCACGGACGCTTCCCCCCGTGGGGGTACCCGTGTCGCGTGCAGGGATGCACCGGTCCCCGCCCGTGCTCGCCCGTAGTAACCCGCGCAACACCGGCGCTACGCCGCGCATCACCGCACGCAACCGGCTGGAACCGGCTCAACACTGCTCCAAACCGGCTGGTGCTGCTGCACTTCTGCCGATCTGTGGCGACACATTAGGACATTTGATAGGACAGATAAGCATCGCTGATAACCACTGCACTGCAATGGATCTGATCCGGTATTGTGCCAGTATTCCAAAGTGTCCACCACCATTGAGCCGCTTCGAGCTGCTACCATGACATGAGATGACTGATTGAAGGTCTTGATCTCGACTCTCCCTGTTAAGGGGGAGGAGAGTCTCGATCTTCAACCATCAGTCACTCCCACCGAACCTCGACAACTTCATAAGCAGCTCGTTACAGTGGTGGCGACCAACCCCGTGGGTTCCTGGGGTGAGAGCTGGTAGACACATCAAGCGGCGAGGCACAGCCGCTATACAAGTATGCTCATGCCACCAGCTGCACGGTGCACCGGCGCCCTGCCCGTTCGAGTCGGGCTGTATGCTATTGCTGCTCCACAAGGATGCAGCTCCCTGTTCACTTACCATTCACAACATGTTCTTCCCTGTCACTCGTCGTACCTCTGACGCTGTTGCTCAACTGCTCGTCAGCCCTGTGCTTGGCGTTGTGCTCGTTGAGTTCGCCAACGGCTACAGCTACGAGTACACCAACGTTAGCCGCCGTGCTATCGCTAACCTGCTGCTCAATCCTAACATGAGTCTTGGGTTCTGGGTTAACCAGAACTGCGTTGCTCCTAAGCGTACTGCTTGCCTCAGCCTCGCCTGATGTAGGTTACACTGAGGGGATACGTCCCCTCTCTGTAGCCCACAAGCTACACTTGTTCACTCGTTACATATACATGACTGCAACCGTCACCGCATCTGCCCAAGCTCGCTACGAGCAGTGGTACGACAGCAAGGACGCAGACACTCAGGCTCTCATCGACGAGATCCACGAGTCCACCTCGTTTATCATTGACGAGGATGAGTATGATGCATTTATCCACGAGCTTGACGCTGACCTAAGCATCACCACTGCTGAGCAGTTCTGTGATGCATTCTTTGGTGAGCATGAAGGCGTTGGTGATCACGTCACCACTGCATTCACTGAGCAACTCATCGACGATTGCTACTCTCACGAGATCGAGTCAATGCCTAGCTTCCTGCAAAACGCTATTGACTACGAGCTTGTGTGGTATCAGTCCATGCGTTATGACTACTACGATCTGGAGTTCAAGGGTAACACCTACTTCTTCAATCGTAACGTCTGAGGTAGCTCGCTAGCTCGCTTGATAGTTACACTTAGGCATCGCTACTTAGCGTTGCTTTTCTGTAGCTCTCATGCTACGTGTCCTTTACACACAACAACATGAACGTCTACGTTGTCACTCACCGCTACCCGTACTCTGATACGGATTGTGTATCCGTGTATCAGAACATGGACGCAGTGATGCACAAGATGGAGATCATTCGTCTTCACGGTATGGATGAACTCGAAGAGATTAAGATCGAGTGCACTGAAGTTATCGACGAAGATACTGCACTTGAACGTCTCAACAATGTCCGCAAGTACAAAGAAAAGAATGACTGATATGGAATACCAAGTTCTCTACACCAATGGGCGTGATGTCTCCGCCTGTGAATACGTGACTGCTCGCTCAGTCATGGAGGCATGGAGCAAGGGTGCTGCCCGTGCTCAAGGACGTGAGCGTGTGCTCAACGTTTACCCTCTCAACCTGCAAACTTACAAGGAGTTCTGATGATCAGCAACACATGCTACGACCTGATCAACATCTCAACAGATTTGATTAACTACTGGACTCGTGTCTTGCACAACAAAACATTGCTCCAGTATGTTGACCCACTGCATGAGTACAAGGAGAATCACATTGACCTGTACCGCTACATTGCGTGGGCAGAAGACTACAATCAATCCGAAGAAAACTACTGATGCCTGAAACTAACATCATCCTCGCAGTTATCGGCTGCGTTGGTCTACTCTCTACCCTTGCTGTGTACTCTCGTGCCAACAATGCTAACACCCGTTATGAACGCCGACTCCTACGACAGCGACACGTTGTCGATGTTGCACATGGCGATGAGTGATAGTATGCGTTGCCTTGATTTACCTTGGCAATCTACTATTAACAAGACCGACCAAGGGTATGACCGTTGGTTGGCAATGTACCTATCCTACGTTGACATTCTGAATGACTAGATCTCGTGAATGGCTGCTACTTAACGCAGTCGAAGCCTGGCTACACCACTATCGCACACCCAACACACCTACGGTTGAGCAGTATAAACAACTGCAATCCGAGTTACATGATGCGTACATGCAATCATTGAGCAAGGACGCACCACCTGAACCTAAACCTATCACCAAACGGAGGACTACTCGTGGCAAAGTTCAAGATGCCAAGTGATATTCTTGTGGGTCAATACCTACAGTTCATTGCTCTCACTCTTGCAGCTGCTATCGCTGCACTCTATACATGTGGTTACATGTTAGGTGAGTGGGTACACAACACCAACCAATTTCTTAGCAAGGACGTACACCAATGGTTCACAATCATCCGCCAAAACTGTATGAAGTCACGCTACGTTCAGGCACTATCTCTCTATTAGCGCCCGATTCTGAGTCAGCCGCATGGATGGCTCTAGAATTGTCCCATGAACGTAACGATGAACTTGTAGATGTGAGGTTAGCTGATGAGTGGTAAGCGTGAGTACTTTCCCAACAACTGGCAAGAGTTCAAGGACGCACCTGATGAGGTTTTCCAACAACACTCCTTTGAGGAGGTCATGGACTGGAAGGTAGCAGGTTGGGAGCTGCCTGGTTCTGTTGCTTGTATCATCCGTGTGCACAATGCAGATGGTAAGATCAAAGAGCATGTGTACCAACGTGAGCACGCTGCTCAAGAGAAGGTACGCAAACTTATGAAAACACCGCACATTGAGTTTACAGTGTGCAACCATGATTCAATCAACCACATTATCATGGGACCTTTTGAGGACGAACTTAACGATGACTGAAACCACCCTTCAACGCCGCACTGCTCAACTCATCTCTGAGATTGAGCTGCACCCTGATCGTGAAGAGCTGTTGCAAATTATGCAAGAACAGCTGCTTGAAGATTATCTTGATGAACCCTGTATTGTTATTGAATAGCCTATGCCCACACCCGCACAGATATCTGAGCAAGTCGAACTTGAGCGCGAACAGATTCGGCAAGGACTCAAGCAACTGCGCGACAACACACGCAACCTAGAGGAGAAGGACTACGCTAGTGCATCCGTGTACGGTGTAGCGTCTATTCAAACACTGATCCCTCTTGTTGTTAATCGGATCTTATCTACTACCAATCGCATCAACGAAGGTAAGATTGGCGTAGCATTCCGTGAGATCAGACATTACCTTGCAGATGTAGAACCTGAGGTAGCAGCAGCTATCGCCAGTAAGGTCACGTTTGACAAGGTATTCTCTCCTACTCCATCACAATCTAAGGTACAGAACGTAGCTGATGCTATAGGCTCAGCACTTGAGAACGAGTGTATGATGCGCCATTATGAGCGCACTGTACCTGGATTACTGCAAACCCTCAAGGATAACTATTGGCACAAGTCAATAGGTACACATCAAAAGGTCAAGGTTATCTCCACCTTGATGAATCGATATGATGTACAGCATTGGCAGACATGGGGACGTGCTAACCGTGTGAAGCTAGGCGGTTGGCTGCTTGACTGTATTTGTGAGGCGACCAACTGGTTCACACGTGACATGCGTCAGGAAGGACGCAAGCGACAAAACTATGTGATCCCGACCCCTGAGTTCCTGGAGATCAAAGACGAGGTTGTGCACACAGCTGAGGTATTCAGCCCGATGACCTGGCCAATGCTTATCCCTCCTAATGACTGGTCACACACTGAATCCGGTGGGTACCTGCTCAACGAGGTGATGCGTGGTCATGACATGGTACGCAGGGGCGGTCCGTCATGTATACAGGGAGAAACACCCATCAAGTTTCTGAACAAGATTCAGAAGGTTGCCTACCGTATTAACCCGTTTATCGTAGAGGTAGCGGAAGAGTTAGAACGTAGGCAGATTGAGGTGGGTAAGTTTGTCCCTATCATTGAGATGCCCCTACCGCCTAAGCCAGTAGACATAGCAGAGAACAAAGATTCTCGAAAAGACTACAGGCGGAAAGCAGCAGAGGTAATGAACATCAATGCACAAGCATTCCAACGTTCTTGTAGAACAAGGATGACATTGAATGCAGTGAAGGTGTTTAAGGATAGAGATAAGTTCTACATCCCGTGGTCGTTTGATTACAGGGGTCGTGCTTATCCTATTCCTGCATTCCTCACACCGCAAGATACAGACTTTGGTAAGTCTCTGCTCAAGTTTCATGATGAAGCGTTTGTAGATGAATACGCCTGTGATTGGTTAGCTTTCCAGGTCGCTACAACGTACGGTCTAGATAAGGCGACCATGGCTGAGAGATTGGCATGGACGCTAGACAATCATCAACTCATCACAATCATCGCTCAGGATCCGCTCGGTAACCTGCATGAATGGGAGGGTGTCGATGA
>Ga0255772_10000872_pt1 | contig 29723 bp, 48 predicted proteins | sample 071ome_34_FD_179970 | JGI IMG/M metagenome (GOLD analysis project Ga0255772, IMG submission 179970) | Coastal salt marsh microbial communities from the Groves Creek Marsh, Skidaway Island, Georgia - 071411BT metaG (version 2) | ecosystem: Environmental > Aquatic > Marine > Intertidal zone >...
CAAACCAAACCATTAATTATAATTTTAGATTAGGAACTTATTTTTTTTCGCCAAACTTTGTAATCAAATAGTTTGTTACCTTCTATTTCTCCAATGGATAATCCATTGTCTGGTAACCAATCGTATACTTTATCGAGACTAATATGTGATGGAATACGCTTGGGAAAGCCATACTTCCACCCATTGATAGGCTCAATCCAGAACTCCCATTCTTCATTCATAATATCACCTATAGTAACTGAAAGTGTGGTGCATCAATGAAAGGCCTACGGCCCTCAGAGCGGCGTGTATCAATATAAGAGTTCATTGCCTCTTCCATAGTGCCGTCCCATTCCCGTATATCAGGCACTGTCCACGCTGCACCCCATTGAATGCCAACGTCTTTTTCGATTGCCGCTGTCTTCATGGCGTCAGCAATATCATCATAAAGATTAAGTTCCCATGAGCCGCGAGAACCCACATACGCCATAAGATCCACAGCATCACCAGTAAGATGACGCGACTTCATAGTTTGTGAAGCCCCAGATGCAACTAATTCTTCTTGACGCTTCTCTGTTCGTAAGCCTTCGATCACACCAAAGTCTACTTTGGTTATCTCTATTGCCCTTAAAACTACGCTACGCAGGTCTTCATTTACGCCGTTCAATCTAAGTATAGACCTGCCACTTAACTTAAAATCACTCATAAGTACTTATTTCCCTTGACCACGGTAACGTTTCCAGTTGCGTCTCTTGTGCTTATTAGATGGACGACTCAGCGCTGATTGCCCTATGGAGGTACGCTTGCTGACTTTCAATGGTTTCCATACTGTTCCTACATTTTGCTTAGCCATTTCTTATCTCCCAGTAAGTAGCATATTGAAGCTGCACAAAAACCTGTAAGTAAAGACTCAGACATCTTTAAACCAAAATGACTAGGATGCACCATAATATCTGCGGTAGAAGTCACAAGGCCTGTTACAAAGGCGTCTGTTACTCTATTTCTATTAGGTGAAATAAAGCTTGCAATAACACACCCAATACCCGTGAGAGTGCCTGTCTTAGATGCCGTCAAAGCATGGCTCACGGTCATCGCCGTAAAATCACCCTGAACCATACAAAGCATACAAGCTGTCCACGCTTCGCCAAACTTCTCAGACCAAATCTTTACTAGACTTAGTATCATTTACCTATTCTTGCCCTTGCTTTACTCATAGCTCTGTTGCCAAACCAGAAAGCAATGATAGCGCTGAATATAGCTTGTGTTTCACTATCCCATACAGCAAGCAAACCAGTCGCCAAATCAACGCCTTCATTGTTCATCATTGCCACCAGCGCCGTTCCTTTGACCGCCGCGAAGAGGACAAAGAAGGCATAAGTAATAATAGGGCGAACACTACCGCGCAAAGCATTAACAAAACTACCGCTATCGAGATTATTATCATGCTGATAAATCGATTGTGATTCAACAATGTCTGCCTGCGCGTCAAGTTCTTTTACTTTAAGCTCAGACAACTTCTCTGCATATTTAGCTTTTGCCTCAAGCATTGCCAACTCTTGTTGGTTTGCCTGACGCTGCTTGAAGTAGCCCAGTATCTCTGGAACGATTGACGTTCCAAAGCCAATAAGGGTTCCTAAGAGGGAAATCATTTCTTCTGTTGCCAGCTAGTTGCGCCGAAGTACACTGCAACCAGACCTGATAGCCCATAGAATATTGGCGCTAACTCCGCACCGCCATATTTTTCTGGATTAATTAAATAGCAAACAACTACAACCATCATCATACCAAGTGCTACCCAGCACATCCGACGACGATTTACTTGGTATGCCTGTTTGTCAGGAACATTATCTTTAACATCACTCATTTTCTTACTCCTGTAATCAACCGTTTAATATTCCATTGGCCATCTGGGCCTTTCTCTAATTCTACCGTCATGCGTTGGCATGTCCACCTACTGGCAAAATCATGTGACATACCCCCATAGCGTTTTATCTCACGCTTAACCCTCAGACAATCAGACAAGTTCTCGTGGTGCTTGTAACCCTCCAAAGCACCCCCTGAAAACAACAGAAGCACAAAGGACGCAGTAATCAATGCTTTCCTCCGTTTAGGCCATTGTTCTTATGAAACATCTCCATCTGACTATCTTTGAGCTTTTCTATAGCTTCCTCTAAATTAGCAATACGCTTCTCGTAAAAGTCTAAGGTTAGCTTTTGCTGCTGGTCGAAAGGAGCTTTTCCAGTTTCAATTTCTGTAGTCAGCTTCTCTAACTCGCCCGTCAGATGCTCAATAAGCATGAACTGCTCGCTATCCGCAGGTAGGCTACCCATCTCGCCACGCGGCCATTTAATGCGAAACTCTGTATTTTGTTCCAAGTCATTAGTCATCAGGTGCATGTTTGTTTCGAGCTTATTCAAGCGCTCTACAATCCCAAAATACGCCCACGTTGCCAGTGCTGCTCCAGCAATCAAAGAAATTAGATTGCGTATTGGTAGTGCTACTTGTGTGGTGTCATTTACTTTAGCAACCATTTTACCCCCCTACTGGTGGGTGACGACCATTATGCATATGTCTAAGAACTTCTACCTCTGATCGAACAGACGCCATATCTGCTTGTAACTTAGCCATCTCACGATGGCGTCGCTCCATAACTTCTGGAGCCATCATTCCAGATATTACACTCAACCTTTGTGCTGTAGTCTCTACCTGTGTCTCAAGACGATCACACCTTGTATCCATTTTGCGGAGATCTTTTATGATATTTTCCATAGATGTCGTAAGGCTTTTGATTTGATATCGAGCAACCGCCATTGCACCAATAACACCAGCAGCAGTAGTACCAAGACTAAGAAGCGTAGAGAGATTTACAGATCCTTCCATATCATGGTGTACTCACAGTTACTTCACCCACAGATCCTGTAGATGAAACACCAGCAGGGTGTGGCTTATTTAAGATCACAACCCTTAACACACCATCAACCTGAAAGGTTGCCCCTTCTTCAAGCTGATAATCATTTTGTTGAAGGTTAGTAAAAACGGTAAATGTGTTTCGCCCTTCTCCGGGATTTTGAATCCCTAAAAGATAAGTAGAATACGCCCTTAAAACCTCTGCAAAATACATCTGATCGTATTCTTTTGGAGGTACTGGAAAGTATGGGAGTGTAAGGTTTCTACTCACTACCTTCTCCCGTCCTGCCTTACCTCAATGCGAGGTGTGCCAAGTCTCCAACCAACGCCTGTTTCTGAAGAATCAATCCTAAAGGCAAAGCTGCGCCCACGAAGCCTCATATAGAGTTCATTGGTATATTGCTCAACTGGAGATGAGGCCGTTTTTGATACTGGGTCATCGTTAGATTGCAGATAGTTTCCGCCCGGAAAGTTCCTTGTTTTCACTGTAAAAGTTACAGATGGCGAAATGCTGGTAGAGTTTCTGAATGTTAAATCTGGAATCACTCGACTCAAGAAAGCAAAGTCATCTCCATTACCAAGCGACATTTGACTACTCTCAATATAAGAGCTTATGGCTGTTTTTGGATTTTGACTTCCATCATCAAAGCCAAACTCTTGATAGTAAAGTGCGTGATCTGTACCTGCGGCAATTGGATATTGGTACTGACTTACGCCACGATCTACCCAAACCGTTCTATCTAAAGTTCCGTAATACCATAGATCTTGGCCATAATTATAAACAACATAGCTATCACATTCACTGCTGTTTACAGATGGATAAAACCACCAGATCTCAGAGAAAGCAGTGTTAGCGGCAGATGTAATTTTTTCAGCTTGGTTTTTGTTTATGTTTGAAAACACATAATCTCTAACGGAACAGGGAAGTTCTTGAACCGCTCCCCCATATACATAGAACTCGTTTTGCCCCATCCAGTATACATTATCTTCAACAGCAATGGCTGCTAACGGACTAGCTATTGATATGTTTTGGGATATTAGGTCTATGCCAAACGTAAATGGCGGTCCTAGATATTGCATTACATGCAAAGATACATTTGTGAAGACAAGGATCTGCTGCCTTGTTTCCATAGCTGTAATGATTTCAGATCCAGTTCCAACCTTTAATTCGCCTGCAGTATTATTTACTGCTGTTTCCCAATCTGTCAGGCTTTCTTGACTACTAAATCTAATAAGCAGTGGATCTTGAACTCCCGGATCAAACTCACTATCGCAACCAAATGCAAGAATATGTCTATCTGCATTTGAAACCATTATTTTCTTAGCGATGGTTGGAGTTTTATTTGCTCCAGCCAAAGAGCTTAACTCAACCGCTCTCGTGCTTACACCGTTAGTTTTATCCCAATAATAAATTCCTCCGTCACGAACATTTATAAGCAAATCTTCGCCGAAGTTGTCGTGAGACCAGATGCGAAGGGACGCACCAACAGCTATAAGAGACGCGGCAGACCCCCATGCTCCACGAGACCAAAGCCCAGCACCCCAACCAGTACCGCTTACTGTAGTGTCTAAACCAGTGTTTACTTGGTACGCACCAACAACACTAGAGCCGCCGTTTCCTGTATCAGCAGCCGTAGCAAACACATAGGTTTCATCAATACCAGTACTAGTTGTTATGGAGTTTAAAGTAGCTACGGTTCTTAGATTAATATAATACTCATCTTGATTGACGTAATGCCAAACTTGGTATTCTTGATTTAATATATCTGCTGTCGCAGCGCCACCTAGCGAAACAGCGCCCGTGTATGTAACAAAATCATTATCAAGAGTGCCGCTACTTGAACTCGAAACAATAACCGTAGAACAATTTACCGCGTCTCCAGACGTGTGTGCAGCAGCTGTGGTTCCGTCAATACCTCGAACGCAATCCGTTAAATCGACACCACTAATTCCTCTGTACTCAATAATTTCATCGTTAATTTTTATAATACCAAACTGAGGAAAACCTGCAGTACTAGTTAAAGAAATTATTAAATCTTCTGCCTCAACATCACCATTTAATGTATCAGCGGAAGCAGCAAAAGTTACATCTCCTGCAGCCGTAGTTAGGCGTATAGGGGTAATGTCGTTGTAGCCACCACCTTCATTGATATAATATTTTAAATGTGTCCCAACACCAAGATATGGCTCACCAGCTAAAGATGACCAAGGGTGAAGAGCGCGGCATGTGCCAAGAAAAAAAGTGCCTGAAAGCTTTTCCCAACCACCTATCTTTTCTGGAAATCCAAAACGGAACCTTACTTTATCGCAGTCGTACCAACCACCTTCGTTAGAATATGATGTCGCCTCCCTGTTTAAACCGGGGCGAAACTGCAATTTTGTAAATGGCATCGCATTGGTTCGCTGTAGTTAAGGTTCAATTGAACTTTTATATTAATTACCATTATTCCGCATCAGCAATGGTTAGTGTGCCTTCTTCTACTTGGCGCAAAATTTCGGCGTAGTGGCGGTTTGATGGGTCGAGTGGGACGGATAGCTCCTGTCCGTTTATAATGGCGCTAATGCAGGATGTTTCGCCCATGTAATTAACATATCGGGCTGATGTAATTTGCATTTGTTCCATGGTTATAACTCCGCATCAAAATATAGATATGCGTTGGCATCATTACTTGCAATTAAGCCTCCGCCATTTCCAGACGTTCCAGAAGCACCAGAGCAATTTAGAAACACTGTCTTTTTTGTACTTGCGTTGGTATCATAACCAAACGAAGAAACTGCCCCAGAACCACCTTGGATGGCCCAATTTCCGCCTGAAGAAACGGTTGATTTCCCACGCATTTCTGTTGGATAATTTAACATACAAACAAAGTTACTAGAAGAAGACCAAGTTCCACCTGCAACAATACTGTAGGTACCTTCTCCGCCGTATTTGATAAAGTACCTCTGGCACCGTGCAAGCTCATCCCCAAATTGGCGATGCTCAAACGGGGTTGCTTCAGAGCCTAGTTCTAATTGGACGCCTGTGATTTGAATTGTTGAATTAGTTGTAGATGCCCAAGTGCTATCAAACGTAATAATTGCATTTGATGTAGTTGATTCCCAGACGCCATCCGACGACGCAGATGCGTAATTCGTACCGTAGAAAGGCGATATGAAAATTGATAGACCAGCACCATTGTCATTATTAACAGTCAATCCACTATCACCAAAGATGGTCATAGTTTTGTATTCCCAAGTGTTAGCACTGTTAATAGTAAACTGACGTGAAAAGTATTTATTGATTGCAGTGTCATCAACTCTAAACAAAACAGACATTGTCTGAGCAACAGACGATTTTACCCAAAACGAAAAAGACATATATGCGCTTGAGCTTGTGTAATTCCAACCAGAATTGGCTAGGTCTTGAGCTTCTACAATGTATCGAATTTCTCGATATGAAGTTGAAGAGCTACTGGCAGTTGTATTGGTAAACTTCAAGCTATTTGTAAATCCTGTTGGCGCGTCCGAAACTTGTTCGTATGTCGCGGCAGTATCCGTTTGCACTTTCCATCTATCCACTAAAAAAGCACTAGATGTACCAGTCACGCTAGTTCCGCGTTGCGAGATAGTACACGCACCATTGGTCACAAGATTCCGATACCCGTGTACCGCTGTGTCTGCAAAGCTGTTGTTCTGGATTGTGCTGAGTGCCATCTTACTGATCCTGTTCTAACGACGAAGTTAGCATATTTATAAACGCATCACGGCCTACTGATAGCTGGTCAAGCTCGAACTTTGCACCGCTTACCTTACGGTCCAAGTCCTGTATGTGGTTGAGCATGGTGCGTTGTTGGTCTGTCATGTCTTCAAGTACATACTCTTTGCCGTTGATCGTAATCGGTGTTTTGTTCTCTTCATCCATCGGTCTGTATTACTCGTTAGCAGCTATCGCAGCATTGGCAGCGGTCATGTCTTCGTTGGTCCAGAAGTCCTTTGCCACCATGATCTTCAGATGATCGACGTTGCGCTGTACGCAGTCTGCCCACTCTGCATCGTCCATGTCTTCTGGTTGTCCAGCGTTTAGGAGATCAACACTGTGGCCCATTGCTGTATAATGCTGGGCGATTTGTTCTGCTGTTATTTCGTCCATTATGGGGTCTCCTAACAAGCCATCAAGACGCACGGCACACAATATGAACCGTCATCGTATGTGCATGTGACATGAGTTGATGTTACCTTTGCGATTGTCTTGCTGCGAACAATATCGTCGCCTTGAGGTTTAGCTGTACCATCACCCGCTGACATAAGCAGATCACCACGTTGCACAGTTGTACCTTGAGCAATGCGGATAATCATGTCGCCAGTCATGGCAATGTTCATGTCATTGGTATAATCTTCGTCATCATCATCCCAGTTGACAAATACTCCTGCAACATTGGGATCACCTTCTACAGAAGATACCGCCATACAGTTAAGCTGTTCGTTATCTTCATCACCCCACACAGCCATCTGATCCAAGTTGGTCATCACTGTGCCTTTAACAAGATCAATGCGGGTGTTGTCTGTGGTTTGTGACCAACGAGATAAATGTCCACCATTATAGGAAACAGTCGTACCAGAAACGGAAATTGTTCCTTCTATAATAGTGTCTTGATAAAAGCGCACCAGATCTCCATCTGAAGACTTTCTGCCTACAAAAAGTGAAGGATCATTATTTCTAATTAAAATAGCCCATCCATCAGCACCTAATTGGACACCTGTTTGGGAAGCTGAACCAGTAGAAAGAGCGCCTAAGGAAAGATCTCCAGTACTATTAGCAGTTATTCTCGGATTACCATCACCATCCGACAGCACGATGTTGTTGCTGCTGGTGCGGATGTCCACGCCGCCTTGGTTGCCTGTGTAACCACCAAGGATAGTGTTTCTTGAACCTGTGGTCATTACCCCACCACAAGACCCCGCTGTACCATTAGCTCCCACGTAAGTGTTGTTACTTCCTGTTGTAGCTATTTCACCCGCATTGTTTCCAACGTATAGGTTTCTAATGCCTGTAGTGTTTGCTGATCCTGCGGCTGTTCCTAAAAATACGTTTTCATACCCAGTTGTATTTGCATCTCCTGAAGCATAGCCCACAGATACATTTGATGCACCAGTGGTAGCATACAATGCTTGATACCCAACTGCTGTATTGCTGTTTGCGGTGGTGTTGGAATACAAACTACGGAAGCCCAAAGAGGTGTTGTTGCTACCAGTTGTATTTGCATAAAGTGCTTGCCACCCAAAGGCGTTGTTATCGTTTCCTGTTGTATTGCTGTAGAGTGCTTGATAGCCAGTTGCTACAAGATTACCGCCAGTCGTATTATTATACCCAGCCTGATACCCAACAGCCGTGTTGTTGCTGGCGGTGGTGTTGGAGTTGAGAGCGCCTGCCCCATAAGCAGAATTTGAAGATCCTGTGGTATTGTTTTCTAAGGAAGAACTGCCATAGGATGAATTTGAAGAACCTGTTGTATTTGAGTTTAATGAATAAGCTCCGACCCCAGAATTAAAATTGCCTGAAGTTGTTGACGACATCGCAGCGTGGCCAACAGCGACATTGTTAGCACCAGAAAAACTTGCATCATCAAGCGCAGTGTCGCCTATTGCTACGTTACTACTACCAACAGGATAGTTCCCGTCTAGCTTGATTGTGCCGTTATCTACTGTGAAGTTATTGTTTACGACTACCGCACCTTCAAACGTACCACCACTTAACGCAGACACCGAATCAGCTACCGAGAAGATCCCGTAAGCTACAATCTCAACCAGATCACCAGCCGTTGCACCAGACGTAAGAGTTACTGATGTCTTAGTCGTAGCAGTGTAGTCGGTGGTGTCTTGCAGCAGTACGCCGTTCAGGTATACGTCTACATAGCCGCCGTCTTGGTATGCTAGTGTCTTACCGTTGCTGTCTGCACCGCTGAACACAGTTTGGGCTGCGGTTGCTGTGTAGTAGAACCTACCTCTGACGTTGTTTGCTGGTGAGTTACCTATGTAGGGCATTACGGGGTCTCCAGTGCGGCGACGCGGGTTTTAAGGTCAGCTATTTCAGATAGAGCTTCTTGTAGGGCAGCGGTGAGTAGAGGAACTATTTTGGATTGATCGATTTGTTGATAAACCGGATTACCGTCTTCATCGACTTCGTTGTGTTCACCTGTGATTGCTTCTGGTACGACTGTTTGAACTTCGTGTGCTAAGAAGCCGTCTAATGTTCTGTCTGGATCAACAATGAAGTTAAAGCGATGAACAGGGATTTGATTAATGCGATCAGAAGCATCTGTTAGGTTCACTACGTTTTCTTTGAGGCGGTAGTCGGATGAAGTATTGTAGGCAGTTGATGTGCTGACCGTTGTAATTGATCCGACTTTACCATTGGTATTCCAAAAGGTAATTTGATTAGAATTTGAGCCAGAATTTCTTGATACACGAATAGAACCTTCGTTAATTGGATCGACACAAATATTAGCGCCATCAACACTTCCAGAAATAACACTTGTAGTCCCCACCAGCAAGTTGCCGCTGCTGTCGATGCGCGCGCGTTCTGTTGCGGTTGTATCTGGGAATGGTGAAGTTCCAAAAATTAAATCAGTACTTGTTCCAGATGAATTTGATGAAATGGCTTGAATTGTAGCTTTTTGCCCAGTTCCACCAGTTGATCCGTCATTCGCATAAAAGTCTATTTGACCAATAACGTCATTAGTTGTTATTGAAGTATCGCTGTTTTCAATAGTTAAGACTGCACCTTGGCCTGAGTTATTTGCGGCAAGATTAAGCGTTGTTCTTGGGCTGCTTGTTCCAATGCCAACCCGATTGTTAGCAGCATCGACTACTAGCGTATCTGTGTCGAATGTTCCATCAGCTAGATCACGGGCTTTGGACATTGGTTATACCTCTTGGCTTGCTACGTGCGCTTGATACGCAGCGATTACTTCAGCAGTGTGAACAGCGGCGGCTATGGCTTGTACTTCAGCGCTTTCACCGGATACGTCGGCCCCCGGGGCTACTACATGCCTATGAAAGCTGCGGCTTATCTCTACACCGTCGCGCTCGATGACCGTGGCTGTACGCACTTGGATGTGCTTGTAGTCGCCAACGATTTCAATTTTATCTTCTACTGTTCTTTCTGTAAGTGCCATTGTTTATCTCCTTATGGCTTGGACTGTCCGACCCCAATGGTGTGGGGTTATGTTGAACGATATGTTATTGTGCCTCTCATTTGCCCTGTTCCTATTTGAGCAACAGTATAACCACTAGCTCCTGTAGCAGAACTTCCTGTTAGCCCATAAACATAACAAATAGTACTGTTTTCTTCTGCTCCGAGATATACTCCATTGATAGCAGTTGACCATCCGTTCCAGTAAGTACTTACACCACTTGCTTCAAGTCCTGTAGCTGGTAAAACAGTAGCAACAGTAAACGGTAATCCCGTTATTTGCATATTACCAACAGCGCCATTTGTACTAGATACAGAAATATTAAGATTAACAGTAACTATTTTTCCAATTTTAGTATAATTTCCATAAGCATTTGCTAATGCGCAAACGTTACCACTACTGGCTCCTTTTAACCCCGGTGTAAAGGTCCCCTCTTCATAGTCATCCAGATAGTTAGCCGACCCAGTACCGCCGAGATACACGCCGCCAGAGAGGTAGAGGTCTTGCCAACGATATGTTGCTTGACCAATATCTCTAGAGTTATCGGATATACTTCCGCTGGTCATTGGCAACATACCAAGTTCATTGAAGTATATGCCTGTTTGATTAGACCCCGACTTGGTTAGATAAAAATCACCGCCAGTAGTCCCAATACTCCCCACAGTGGTGCCGCTTTTCTGAACGTCGATAATCGTACCATCAGAGGTGGCTCGGTCCACTGTTAATACTGTAGACCCATCAGCGTCGATAGTTACTGAATCACCAAACAAATAAGTACCATCAGTCTGCTTCTCAGGTATGCCTATGGTCTGCTGGGCTTTACCTTGAAACACCACGTAGAAATCATCCGTAGCGGTAATGCTTCCGGTCATCTCCAGCGAAGTGCCAGATACTGTGTAAGCTACAGTTGGCTCCTGCCTGACGTTATTAACGAAAACTTCGATCTCACCTGCGCTGCCTGCGGGGTAGTCGAGCGTAAAGCTCGTACCAGAACCACCTGTTAGGTCTTGGTAGCTTATTTGTGAGTAGGCTTCCGCCGGGGCATTACCTAAATAAGGCATCAGGTGATCTCCAGAATCGACATCACAATGTCTACAGAGCTGGCTGTATCTGATTTTACTTTAATGCTATCGCCTGTTTCAAGAACGACCTTTTGATCGCCCCCAACAATAACAATTGAACCACCGCTTGGCACTGGCGCTTCTTTTATCAGATAATAATCATTTGATGCGTCATTCAACGTAGCATCAACAAGAACTTGTGAAGCGCTAGTATTAGAAACAGCTAGACCAATAACGGTTGTTTGCGTGGAAGCTCCTACAGTATAGCCACCAACTACCGTTAATGATGTCCCTATGTTTCTAGAAAGTTTACGTTTAAAGGTATTTGCCATCTACATTACCCCAGTGCTATTGCCATTGCTACCGCAGTCCCTGCCTGATCAACATCTAGGTTGGTACGCGCAGCGGCTGCTGTACTTGCTCCCGTACCACCATCTGCCACAGCAAGGTCTGTAATCCCGGTTATTGTACCACCGTTTATAACTACAGTCGTTACTGTGCCAAGGTTAGACCATGTCCCCGTAAGGGAGCCGCCACCAGTAGCTGTAATTCCGTTGTCTTTAAGCAAGACGCCGTCTATCGTCACACCAGACGCAGCAGTCGTTTCATTGATAGTGTTAGCGGTTAGAGCTTGACCATTGTCGATGATAAGGTCATTTGCGCCAGATGTATTTCCGTTAACTAAAATCTCAGCAAGAGTATCAACGGTTCCGACTTGGCTATCTACATATGCTTTAATAGACTGTTGTGTAGCCAGCTTTGTGGCGCTGTCAGAGGCCATATTGTCTTCATCAAGAACGCCGTCAACAGTGGTTGAACTAGCAATATTCAAACTAGTTCCAACTGTTAATGTTGTTCCAACAGCCGCACCGCTGACAGTGGTTAGGGCTTCGATATAAGCATCGTCAAAGATATTTGCAGCTACCGCACCAGTGCCTGCGCCATCAAAGTAAACGACTGCGGTCTTACCTGCAGGTACTTCGTAATCATTGGAAGCGCTATAGTTTCCTTGGAAAAGAAGAATAGAGCGACTGCCAGAAAGAGAATTACGAACATAGATAATCTTTTCAGCATCATTCGGAGTTAAGCGAACGTAAGCTGTAGCGCCAAGATCAGATCCATCATTAAAAATGACTAGACGATTTCGACCATTTGATGTGGCCCCCTCGTCAATTGGCAAATCGTTTGGAGAACCTGAAGTTCCTGCAGACGGCAACGTAACAGTAACTTGACCATCAAGAGATGCGTCCAAAAGTTGGAAGTTAGTGTTAGTTGTATCGCCCCATGTGCCAGACTGCTCACCAGTTGCAATGAGTTCAATGCCATTGTTAAGTGTATATGTACTTGGCATGGGTTCTCCCTATGCTGCTATATTCTGCCAGTCTGCCGACTGGGACGGTGTTACGTCTGAATATCCAATATTTGGAACTGGCTCGATTGCATTATAGTTTGGATTTTGATCTGGAACAACATCTGTCCATAGAAAAACAGTACCAACAGCAGTTGTTGCAAATAGCCCGGTAACTGGGGCATTTGCATCTGCACTAGCAATTGCATCACCAACACTAGCTGTTACTGAAAATCCATCAACAGAAATAATATTATTTGTTATTAATGATATGTTGCCTTGTTGAACTGTGGCCTCAAGTCCAGTAACCGCAACATTTGCTTCGGCATCAATCGATACACTGCCGGGGCGCGCAAAACCACGAAGGCCAGTCACACTAACATTGGCATCTGCTGTTGTTGTTGCTGTACCTACTGCTGCGGTGGCCTGCAAACCAGTTACAGAAACAACAGCTTCAGCAATAATAGATACATCACCTACTGACGCACTTGCTGACAAACCAGTAACAGCAGCATTAGCTTCTGCGATTACTGTGACAGTACCTACATTTCCTGTTGCCTGTAGTCCTGTTACCGAGACATCTGCATTTGCTGTAACAGTGACACTACCAACGGCTGCGGTTGCTGAAACGCCAGTAAGCTGAACAGGGATAGGTTCGCCCCATGTTCCGCTAGACCATGTGTCTCTACCCCAGCCAGTGATAAGTGTCATAAGGAGACCCTAGCTCCGTTATGCTATGCGGATAATGGCGTTCGATGCATCTGCAGTTGGAAAGACAATTGTAAAATCTCCCGCAGTAGACGTTTTATCGCCACCAAAATCCAAAACTATAACAGATGGATTTGAAACAGCTATTGACGTTGTGTCGGGAGTTGAATTGTAAATCAACGCACCACGCGCCGTGATTGTAGCTGTTGTCCATGTCTCATCATCAAAATCTAAAAAAGCTGTAGTGCCAGAAGTAGTAGGATCTACATTGGTAAGCGCTTGACCGCCTGCAACATAACCTGTTCCTGAAACCTCATCGGTTGCAGTGTATGCTGTAGTGGCAGCGGTGAAAGATGCATTATTATCATAAAGCGCTGCATAAAAAGTATCAGCAGCATTAGCAAAATCATGCACACCATAAAGAAGTTCTTTCTTAAAAGATGTACACATATAGTTACCAGTAAACGCCATATCAAAGTCTCCTTATGAGTTCTGCAAGCTCTGGATGACCTGCATCCATAAGAGCATTGAATACTGTAGTCCTATCGCTCTTTACTGCCTCTGACAAATAAAACTCTACTGTTTTTGCTATTTGTTTTTTAAACGCATGTGCTTGCGCTTGTATAGCAGGGTGTGCCGTATCTGAAACAGACATAATCTTATCGGCGCACCTTAACGATATTTCTTCTGGGGTGAATCCACGATTACTTGTGGTTTCAACCCTTACTTGAAAATCACCCATTGAAGCAGCGTTTATCATTCTGGTCTTGGCTCCCCATCACGATAATTGTCGCGCTTTGTTTTAGCATCAATAGTAGATAGCTCTTTAAGGGCTTCTTGATATCTATTAGCATACTGACTCATAATATCTGGCTCACCCTTCATGTAGGTGTACGCTTCTATTAAAGAGCCATACAGTAAAACTGTATCGGCGTTTTGCCCAAGCCAAGATTCTCCAGAAGTTACAATCGATGGTGGGTCATAATAATAATGAAGCTCTACAGTATATCCGCTATCTGGTGTTGGCCCCAGTATAAAATGACCAGAACTAGCTTCAGATCCGCTTGAAAAAACATCCCCATCAAAAATACCATAGTATTTTGGAAGACCTTGCGTTGATGCTGATGGGTAAGCCTCTCTTATAAAGTTTACATCTTTATCCAAGAGATATGAGTAATCACCAGATCCATCAACAACAGCAAGAGACAGAACAGATAAAAAATCTGACGGACGTGAAAGGTACTGATTGCCAGATGATAGAGATCCAGTAACATTCCTTCTTAACTCAGGAATCATAACTGTCCTGAATATACGTTGCTCAGCCTGCTGCACAAACGTAGGAATCAGGGAGACAAATGATGTCTCCTGATTTTCAGTATAGTCTTGTATTGCCTGAGTTAACTCAGAATAGTTCATTTGAACTTATCCTATCTTAAAGTTACCGCCTCGTGTGGCAGCACCCATACCACGGCACATAGAACCACCATGCTTCATTTTATGAACCTTACCCTTCATCATTGTGCCGTCTGGCATACGATGCATAGGAGAGCCACCTTTTTTCATAGCGGTTGCTTTTCCTACAGAAGATCCAGAAGTCTTAGGGGCTGCCTTTTTCTTTTTGCCACTAAGTTCATTTAGAGCCAAACCAGCACCAACTCCAAGCAATGGAGCTACGTCCGATTTCTTTATATTTTTTACGCCTTTACCTATGGCTTTAGCGGCATCTCCAAACAAACCTTTACCAGTAATTGCTCCAGCTACAGGGCTTAAAGACCCAAGCACACCACCTAATGATTTTTTAGCGACAGGCTTTTTTCTGCGTGGAGGCAACGGAACATTTTTCTTTGACCCAGAGCCTTTAGACATTCTCTTAAGGCTTGTGGTAAAGTCTGCATTGCCGTGCCTTAAAAGATCTGCATCAGACTTAGACACGCCTTCACCGGGTGAATCCATGCCCTTCATCTTTCCGCCACCAGCATACTTCTTGAGCTTACCGCCCATCTTCATCGGAGTCCCCCCCTGCATTCTCGACGGTTCTTGTATTTGTTGTTGCATCTCTTTTGTTTTTGTCTGTTGTTGTTTTCGTTTTGAGGCTTCTTGCTGAAGCTTACCGCCAGCGGCGTAACCTTTTTTCTTAGCTCGCATATTAATCTCCTATTGTGACGGTAACTCTACCAACAGAGCCTACCATATATTGAGCTGCATTTCCAACGGGATTCCACCCCCATAACTGTCTACTCTCGACTAAAGAAGTGTCTGGCCTAGGGTTTCTAAGCGACTGAGGGTCGTTAATCTTTACACGCCCCAAAAAGTTTTGAGGCTGATCTGGATCAACAACATCCTTACCAACACGAAACCCAGTACGCACACCATCTTTATACTCATCGACAAGATCTTTTAATGGATACCTAAACCCAGTCTTATCACAGTACCCAAATGCGTATTTTCCTTTTGCGTATGCCATTATCCACCTAAAGCAAACGTATTGTATGGCACAAACCTAACAGCCGCTCTTTCCTCGTCTTCACCTGCAGCAAGATCAAATTGATATTCATACTCTTGCTTCAACAACTGCGCTGCCTGCGGGTTTCTCTTTTGTGAGATATAAAATGCAAGCCCTGAAATAAGTGCAGGGATAAAGCGAGGTGGTATGGATGCTGTAGTGCCAATACCAGAAGAAAGGCCGTCAATGCCCTTTAGACGATAGTACGCAAGCGTATATGTCTGTGTACTATCAGGAACAGGCCACAAGGTTACTTTCGTTTCCGTGGCGAGCCTTTCGACGTAGATTTGCGTGGGGCGGCCTTGCGTGTTTTTGTTGCTTTGCTGGGCGTAGGTCGAGACGCTGATTCTTTCGAGGTTCGTGTCTGTTTGGTTGGTTCCTGTACCTGTTCGGACTTGGTGTTCGATGATATCAATCGTGTCCGAAGGGAGAGTATACGTTGCCGTACCTGCTGTAATAGACAACGTACCCGAATCAATAGTGAAGAGATTAAGCCCACGGTTCTGCCACTCCAATGTTAAAATGTTCAGGCTTCGCCTTGCTGTACGCAAGTCATAACCAGAACGCATTTCGAGGCCGTTTCTTTCAAACGCCTCTTCAAATATTTCAGAAAGTTCAGGGACAACGACTGCCATTTATTTCTTCCTATACTTTGCTGTCTTCTTAGCAATCTTTGCAGGTTGCTTAGAAAATTGTTTTCCCTTGGCTGTATCAGCCCTTTTCTTCCTAGATGTTGCTGCGTACTCTTTTTTGGATAAAGCTTTTCTTGCCTTCTCTGGTAAGTATCTTTCTCCAGTTGCTTTGGAACCAAGTGTGGAGTTCTTTCCGCTTTTGGTTCCCCATTTCTCTTTAGTCCATTTACTTAATGACTTCTGAGCAGATGTCTTTTTACCAGTATACCCACCACCCTTTTCTTTGTAGATCTTGCCAGCAAGCTGCATTGCACGGGCAGAATGCTTTCCACCCATCTTTGCTTTTGCTTGTTTCTTGGCTTGCTCCCAAAGTTTGGGGTTGGTTCTGCCCATAGATCACCTAACAATAACGTCCTTTAGTTTTACCACGAGATGCTTTGCCATCAATGTTTTGCTTTAAGTATCCACCACCCTGCATCTTCTTAGGATCTTCATAACCACTAGCATAAGCGGCAGCAGCTTGGCGCTCAGCGCCCTTACGGTCCTTATAGACCTTACCCTTACTGCCCCACTTGTATCCGCCTTTAACTTTTCTAATTGGCATCCTGTCACCAGTCATCTGACTACCCATTTGAGAGCGGGAAATCACGATCCTTTCTTCCATTTTTTAGAGCTAGACTTTGTCTTGCTTGGAGACCACTTGACCTTATCGGCCCAGTATGCCGCAGACATCTTGCCCTTTTTAATGTTTTTCTGGTGGCGTGATTTAAACGCTTCACGCTGTCCAACAGTTTGATTCGTCTTTACGCCCTGCTGACCAAAACGAATTGTCTTAACTTGATCACCTTGCTTAGCCACAACAACATGACTCTTTGTTGGGTGATTAGGAGTGCGCTTTGGCTTGTTATATCCAGAGACCCCGGCCCTCGTTAAGCGGCTGTCTTTTTTCTTTTCAGCCACTACAAGTCACTCCCGTTTTGAATGTAAATAAACTCCATTGACGCGGAGACATTAAAGTCAACCGACCCTGAAGAAGAAAATGCTCTCATCTCTAAGTCTGTTTTTTCTGTGAACTTTAACGGGAAAGTGTAAAACTGTTCGTGTGCGCCATCCGTAAGAGTAAATCTTTCTTTTATTTGAAACACTTCTCCGTATGGCCTAGCAACAAGAGAAGCATTTAGAATAGCAGGTGTTTGCGTTGAGGTGCCTGTGGACAAAGCCATCTTTGTGAGAAACGCTGTATATCCTGCGGGAACTGTCCAAAGAGCCATTAATGTTTGGTTGTCGCCATCCCCATTTATGGTCAGGTAAATATTAGCTGGAACCCCAGATGTAACAGTACCTGTTCCTGCGTAAAGTGTGCCAGCGTTTGCGCCACCACTGCCTGCACTGCGAACAATGCCGCGATTTATACGCAGATAAGATTTTGTCGTATTAACAGCCGTTTGTCCGTTTAATGTGACAACTTCGTTTATTTCGTTGTAATCAGCGTCTAGGCCAAAAATCTCTACTGTTCTTGCACCCGTTCCTGCGGCAGTGTCGTTAGCCGAACTGCTTGATACAGTCATTACTGTGGCTGATGCGGGGTAGGAATATAAACCACCTTGTTCCCAAATGGTTTCTTTTGTAGCTCCAACAACAGCGTTGTAACCAAACTTAAAAACAGTTTTGTGGAAGGATATTTGCTCTCGCGCAACCTGTAGTTCAAATGGCTCGCTAGTGCCAACCCGCGTTATAGAGCTAACTTCACGAGCCATCCGAAAACCTCCTACGCATACTTTTTGCGAAGATATAAAATGATGGTGTAGGTATCTGCTGATGTAGCTCCGACAGTAGTGAAGGCTATATCACCAGTTTTACCAGCACCAGCATTATTGGTGAGGCCACCGAACAAGTTATAATCGTGATTGCCGCTTTGGTTTTCACCAAGCTCAATACAGAATTGATCTGAAGTTGCATCCCAAAGGATTTGTACCTTCATGCCAATGCACTGCCACCATATACGCTCGATGACAACTTCACTGCACGACTTACCATCAAAGGCACTCGCAGCAAGCGAGGATACATCAACTTTCGTAACGGCGCTTTCACCAGTACCATCAGAGATGTTGGTAAACTTCAAAACGGCATGGTGCTGACCATCTATGATGGTTTGGCTTGTAACTGCATCTGCCATTTATCAGCCCTCTTTCTTAGATGGACGCCCACGTTTTTTTGGTTCTTCCTTTGGGGCAGCTTTTGCTGCCCCTTTAGAAGGTTTGCTATTAAGCTTTCCCATTACTTACCCCTATTATACAGCGGCTGAGAATGGAGTTGCTTCTGTGCCAGTAGCTGCTTGACGAATAACAACAGAGAACTTTCCAGAATATACATCCTGAAGTTCAATCTGACCGCCGAGGATTCCACCAGTGGTGGTTCCATTCAAAGTAATGGTGTCAGAAGCTGCTACAGTTTCAAAGATAGAAGCTGTGTCGCCGCCATCGTTTGCAACGATAGCTACCCCAGCCATGCTATCAGACGCGCTTGCGGCTTGAATAACATAGTTGTTTGAGGTTACAGTCGTCTTAACAAAAAACTTATAAACATTGCCAGTGCCAGTTGCTGCTGGAAGCGTAACGGTTGCGCCGCTTGCTACATCGAGGAGCATTGTGCGCCCAGCGTGGTTAGCAGAAGTTAATGTTACATTGGCGTCTACGGTAACGAGAGAACCAGAACCAGAGATAAAACCATTGGTAGATGTAACTGGACCCGAAAAAGTGGTCGAAGACATATTATCACCCCTTGCACAAGGTTTTGCCTAGCAGTCTGTGCAACGTCAGGTGGGGTGTCCTGTCTGCAAGGCTAATGTTAACCCCAATTCTAGAATAGAATACAATTGACAGAAAAGAAAGTAAAGAAAATGAACAAAAAGAAAGAGCCAAATCCAGAAGAAGTGCCTCCAGTAGACGAATATGAGGACAGACTATGACAAGAACAGAGCAAGCTATAGAGATGGCTGAAAATGGTTATAGCCTAGAACAGATAGCAAAGGCATTCGGTACAACAAAAAAAATTATAAGAACGTCTATGTATCTAGAGATGAAAAAGACTGAGCGTATAGCATTACGCCTCTTTCTCACAGAGAAGACCTACGGCCTTTTACAGGAAGAAGCAAACGATCTCGGTATAGAAGTTGCTGGAATAGTGCGGTCTTTGATCTCAAAGCACATACGAGAACGCAAGAAGCAAAAACAAAACGAAGGAAAGGGGTAACCGAAGTTACCCCAATCCAACAGGGAGGACGCCCAGATGACTGGACGCCATCCTATTATCACAATTTACGCTCCGGGTGAACCGTAAATTCCGAGCGGATCAGAAACGCCGAAGGAATAACGCTCACGCGCTTTGTAGCGCACGTTACCCGTATCGAAGTCACCATCCATAGATGTTGCCATTGGAGTACGCACAAAGTGCTTCATTCCGTTTGGAACATCTGTAGTGATGAAGAACGCATCTGTGTCCGTAAGGTAGTGGTTAACGCGGTAACCTTCTGGGATCGAACCATTTGAACGCAGAGCGTTGATGTCGTTATCCGCAGTACCTGTACGAAGCTCAGTCTGAAGCAAGCGAGTTGCTACAAACATAAGCGCAGGTGGAACGATGAGCTTGCGAGGACGCGCAGCAATTAACAAGCCGCGTTCGTCAACGAATGCAGCAATGTCAATAACCGCTTGTTCAAGCGAGGTTTCGTTCAAGTCTGCATCCGTCGAAGGACGGTTTGCGTTATTACCACCAGCAACGGTTGGGTGCGACGTGCTGAAAAGGAATGCACCATCACCAGATGTGAATGTATCAAATCCAGTGTTCAGCAAATTCGCAGCTTTTACCTGCTTGGTGTAGGCCATAGCGCGAGCTAGAGCCTTTGTATAACGTGCAGACAAGGAGTCATACAGGTTGTCTTCCATCGCCTCTTCGGTGATGGAGAAGCCCATAGCAACCGTTTCGTGGTTGTAACGAGCAGTGAAAGACTCCTGTGCGTTGTCATACGAGATTGCAGAGCCTTCAGGCTTAATTGGCGCAGCGCCAAAGCCAGAAAGTTTAACCTCTTCCTCAAAGCTACGCTCTGAGTTTTCAGTCTCATAAATCTCTGCATGTTCGTTTTCGTACTTTTGATACTCCAAACCGAACAATGCATTAAGACCCGGCAGAAGCTCCTTCAGTAGTTGAGCGCGTGAAATAGCCATATCTCAACCTCCTTACGATGAGCCAGTGGTTGACGTGTGCTGATGGTAATTAAACTTACACACCAGAACAGGGAAAGAAGTACCCTTTTCATCACCCTGATCACCGCCAAGATAGTCGATGATACGAATTGGGTTCTGTGGGTCTGTGCCGATTGCAGAGATGTCCAAAGACACACGACTAATGTTTAGCGTGGTATTTGGAGCGGTCTGAACAAACACAGCATTCTTACCATAGATATCACCTGTGTTAGCAGGCGCACCGTCAGCTTGGATTGCAAACAACACATTCGGGTCGTCAACGACATACGCCATTGCGTCAGACGCAACAGTGCTCGCAGGCCATTTCTGACTGAATGTAAGTTGATTGGTGTTAGGGTCTGTATATTTACAGCCTATAAAGATACCCACCATATCAATAGCGGTAGTATCATCCCCTGTAGCAGACTGCTTTTCAATGGTCACCGCAGCGCCGCCATCTACGAGTTGAACGACATCGCCAGCGCAGATGTTCGTTCCGTAGGCAGAAGCAATAGGATATTGACGGAACACTTCTTGTGAACCGTTATCCAAACGACCAATGGGGCGCAGTCCAAAGGGAGCAGCAGTAGAAGACATTTGCCTTTTCCTTTTTTCTACAATTTGAACAAAGCAAGCACCCTAGAAGTTCAATTGAACTTTTTCAGTTACCTGCCAAACGAGGTGCGCGTTGACCGTTCTGATTGAAGAACAGGCATACGCGGATCATTTTCACGCAGATAGTTTCGATCAACAGCATCCGCAGCATTTTGTGCATTTGCAAGCTGTCCCTCGACGCGATCACGCGCGATTTCTTCGGGAATACTACAAAGCATTAACCCGCCAATTTCTACATTGCCCTGAAATCTGGAATCGAGATCAGAAACAGCGTAAAGCTCTGGATAGTCTTCGGCTTTAACAGGAGTGTACCCTTCGCGGAATCGGGTAGACACGTTCGGATTGTCGCTTTGACCCAATAAGGAAGTGCGAATCCAACGAAAGTGCAAACCATCGCGGGGTTCGGGGGTCGGCAACGCAGAAGGTCTACGCCAGTTTTTTCGACGCTCACCTTGTTCACGAGTCTCAAGGTTGCGTGGTTTTCTCTGTTCAGCCATTATCTACTATCCTTCATCATTTGCGCCGCATACTGTTCGTTTGTCAGACCGAGTCGTTTGGCGAGTTTGACTGCGGAAGGGGTCAACGTAACTTTGCGTGGCTTTTTTGAGCTTCTGCTTGCAGGTGCTACCACGTTACCTGTTTGACGGGGTTGTGTGTTGACCTCCACTGACCCATCGTCAAATTCCTCTGGGAAGCGTTTTCTCATCGCTTCGTCAATTGCATTGTAATACGCTTGGCTGTTTGGGGAAACCCCAGATTTCACAACTCTTTCGTGAACACCAAAAGCGTATCCAGTCATCTCTTCATTTTTACCAAACCACTCATTGCGAGAAGCCCATTCTTCAGCTTCCGGGTCAGGCCTCTTTACCTGTTGAGCTGGTTTTTGCTGTTGATATTGAGCTTGTTGTGGTTGGGGTTGAGGTGATGGCTTATAATTATCCACACGATATTTTTCATTTTGTAAGTTAGTAAGCTGCTCTTGCGCGGCAATAACAGCATCACTATCACCAGTATCGTATGCTTCTTTGTAAGCTCTTTTAGCTTTATCTATTTCTGCTTGAAGACGCCCTTGTGCCTGTTGCACAAGAACTCTTTCTCCATCTTCAAGAGTCTTTCGTAGACGTTCATTTTCTTTTTGAACTGTTTCAGCATATCGAATTGCTTCCTCACGAACACGCGAGGCTTCTTCTTTTGCCCTACGTTCTTCGTGGTATTCGTACCGCAGCTTCTTAATTCTGTTTTGTACGTTTTCGCTATACTGTTCTATTTCATTGTCTTCAGGTATTTCTGGTTCAGACCCTTCAGCACGAACTGGTCTGTTGCGATCAGCCTCTGGAGTATCGTCCTCGATTTCAATCTCGAACTCGCTATCGTCCAAAAGCTCTTCTTCTATTTTTGCAGCTTCTGCGCTCATACCCTTGTGTACCCCCGTGGATCATCAACAACGGCTTCGACAGTATCATCATTAATGATACGGAACTCTTTGCCCTGCAGTTTAAACCTAGTACCAGAATAAGAACGGAAAATCACAAAGTCCCCTTCTTTACACCAAGGTCCATCAGAAAACCTTGATTCGTCTTTATAGGCGTCTGGGCCTACTTTCAAGACAAAACCAATAATTGATGCGGTCTCTTCTGCAGATTTAAGCTGATCTGGCATAAACACACCACCATCAGTCTTCTCGTTGATTTCGGGAATAGCTATTAGAAGTCTATAGCCAGTTGGTTCAGGAAGTTTTGCGCGTAAGGTTTTGTTAACCTTAACATCGTCTACATTCACTGTAGCACTCATTATTCACCTGTGTGCAGTGGTTTAGGTCCACCGTTACCTTGCGTGGTTTATTCCACGAATAAGGTAAGATTATAGGAAAAAGTTCTAACTATCAATATATCTTTTTTCAATTTCTTTTAAATCATCTAAAATTTTATTGTACGAACTATATTGGCCAACTGCTTGCCAATATGCGTTCTGGTCTTTAGCGCCACCAGTTGCCAAGAATTGTTCAATAGAACTTTTATATTCAGTAATTCTTCGCTCTAGCACTAGAAAGACATTACTCTCCTCCATTGTTACGCTCTAATGCTCTGTTAAGTTCTCTCTCATCTAAGTTGAGATCCTTTGCTATCTCCAAGCCAAGCTTAGCTCCAGCAAGCCTTTCTTCGCGCTGAGACTTATCAAGGTCTGTTGCAAGTCGAGCGCCAACCTGTGCGCCAGCCCTTCTATCTTCTGAACGAATACGCATCTCTTGGATATCAGCATTTGATTCAGCTTTAAGTCTATCAAGCTCAAGCTTTGCTTGATCCATTTGAATTTTATGCTGCAGCTCTTGCTCTTTGATAACAAGTTCGCGTTGTTGAATTTGTGTGAGAGGATCTTGTGCCTGCCTTTGAGCTTCTGCCTGCTGAGCCTCTTGCTTGTTTGTCTGCAGGATCTTTTGAGCAGCTTCTGCTACAAGCTTTGATAGTTCGTATTCTACGTCCTCTGGGAGAGGCGCATCTGGGTCTGGAAGCTCTACACCAAGCTTTAGTTGTATTTGCTTGCGATATTCTAATGCAACGTGCTCTGTGATGTGTGAGGCCATTGCAGCTTGAATTGCTGATGCAAAAGGTGATTGACCAACCATCTCTTGGATCTTTGGATCTTGTATAGCAGACATATGAGTCTGGATGTGCGCCTGATGATCTTGATAGGCAAAAGCTTTAACTGGCTCTTGTTTGAGAATAGCCATGTTTTCTGTAACTGGATCTTTTGGTTTGATCTCATCTGGAAGCTTAATGATATCATCGGCGTCTTGAATGCCTAGAACCTCTAGCATTTGACGGTGCAACTTACCCATATCATACAACTGAGGAGCTTGTTGAGACAATTGAAGCGCCGCCTGATATTGCATGATACGCTGAGCCATAGTGGCTGCATTAGGGTCTGAAACAGGGATTACATCTACCCTGCCGTCAAAGTCTTCCGTTCGGTTGTATTCACCGTCCATTTCATATGCATATTCAGCAGGCATGTAATCATGGATTACTTTAGCCAACAAACGAAGCTCACGCTTCATTGCTGCATGCATACGAGACTGCACACCAGACATAACCTTCATGGATCTCTCCATGAGAGCCAGTGTAGTTCCCACTGGAGCCTGTGCGTTCATGTCTCCTACTTGGATGTCAGCAACTGATCCAATGCGTCTGCCTTCTTCGACAATGTTCCCAAGTAACTGATAAAGCACACTCGACGGCTCTTTGTAAGGGATAAACGTAATCGCGTCGCGGATAGCGCCACCCGGCACATCCACGTCCCTAAATTCACCCGGCATAAGAGGAGAGTCGTCCCCTTTAATACGCATTCCGCGAGCTTTAAGACCTGCAGGCAAATTTGATAACGTACCTGCATCAATAAGCTGACGAAGTATGGATGTAGCGGATTTCGCAAGACCACCAATAAGATGAATAAGACCCGTCCCATAGAACCCAAGCCCCGGCAAATATTTGTAGTGTACAAAGTGTAATCGTTTCTTTTTTCTACTGTCTTCTTCATACCAGTTGCGACGAATAGAAAGAACGGTTGAAGATGATTTGTCTATTGTAACGACATAAGGGAGAGCAAGTCCATCTGGGTCGGCAAGATCTCCGGGAAGATCTAAGTTCGCATGAATCTCAAGGATTGTGTGCCTGTCATCATCTTCAATTACAGCAGACTCACCATCTAGCTCATCATACTTTTCTTCGATGTCTGTTCTGTCAGGAGAAGGATCTGGAAGATCTACCTCACGATAAAACCCATTAATCTGCAGTTCTAAAATTTCATTAGAGGTCTTCTTCATAACATGCGTATAGCGTTCGCATGTTTCTAGATCTGAAGAACCATACGCCACCACAAAGTCTTCAGCGGGAACAAACATGGCCGCTGGACGCCCGTTAAGCGGATCGTAGTAAACCTTTTTAAAAGACGAGCCAGCAAGCGGTAGCTTAAACAGCATTTGCTCAGTCTCTTCACGATACTCAACCATCTCTTCCGTTAAGAGATAGTTCATTTCGTTTTCTACACGCTGAGATTGCTTATACTTTTCAGTTGTAAGCTTACCCATAATTTTTGTGCGAACAGGACCAGAAGCTGGGAACAACTCGCTCATTGCCTGTGCTTGAAAGCGCACAACCGATTCAGTAAGTAATGGATGGAATACACCTGATGCACCTGCCCACGGCTGCTGGCGCTCTTCAATCTTCAGGCCTAAAAGATCTAAGCCTTTTACATATGCTCGCGCCCAATCCTTACGGGAGTCTCTATCAGACTCAAACTCCTCTATAAGATCAGATGAAAGTGCCTGAAGGTCTTGGTCATCCATAAACTCGGCGAGATTGCTTTCGTGATCTGGGCCAAGAAGATTTTCTGAAACTTCTCCAGTGAAATCTATAACAATACCACCGTCTTCAGTTTCCATTGAAACCGCATCTGGGTTTACAATTTCTATTTCTAAATCTGGCTCACCCTCTTCCGCTCCTTGAATCTCTTCAGGATCAAATGGTTCCATTTGTTTGGTGATAGCCATATTGTTTTCCTCTACACTAGACCACAATATAACAGGTTAATTAATAATATTCCACTGGTCTTCTATATTGCGGCGTATCATCGTAGTCATCATTTGCTGATCTGATCCACCCACCTTGCCTAAATCTAATCAAAGCTTGAGACACAGAGTCAACATAGTCATCGTGCTCTCCTGATGGGAATGAAGCACACTCTTCAATCACATCATAAGCACCCTTTGTTGGTGGATGCCATATAACTCCACTAGCAAATAGGTCTGTTACTGCGTTTACACGAGCAATTTTATCCTGTCCACGAGAAGGAGTAAACTCTGTAACTGGTAAACCCATAGCCCGAAGCTCAAAGATCAGCGGCGCACCAGAGGCTTTCTTCTCAACAATCAACTGATCTGGTTCATACTCCCAGTATTTCTCGTAAGCTAGTTGCTTTAACTCTGGAAACTCCAGCTTTTCTTTGTACGCATCCAACAAAATAAGGTTTGGTGTTGCACCACCGTTAATATCTTGGTGGTAAAAGATACCCCACGTTGTACATGCGCTGTAATCAGAGCGTTGTGTCTTTAGAAACGCTGTATCCCAAGACTGAAGGATAGCCTGACACATGGGTGGCTCGTCATACTCCCACTCATTCCACCATTCGCGCTTGATGAGAGCGCCTTCTTCTGATGTTGGGTTCTGTTGATACTGAGCATTCCACTTAGATACGGGGATCTCAGCCTTAATTGCCTCTAATTCCTGTAATTTCCAAAACTCAGGCCACAAAGACTTGCCAGATGGCATGATTGCTGGGAGTTCAATCACCTTCCATTCATCAGTGCCTTCAATCTCTGCGGATCTTTTGATGATTTGCCCGGTAAGATCACGCTTTGACCAGCGTGTCATCACAATGATGATGGCTCCACCGGGTTGTAAACGCTGACGAGGCCCAGATGTGTACCATTCGTAGACCCTATCGTAGACTTCAGGGTTGAATTGTCCCTGTTGGGCCTCTTGTTCGGAGTGTGGGTCGTCAATAATTAGGACATCAGCGCCCTTACCAGTAACAGCACCACCAACACCAATAGCAAAGTAGTCACCTTTCTTGTTGGTGTTCCACCTACCAGCAGCTTTTGAGTCTGAAGATAGCTCGATGCCAGAAAAAACATTCTGAAAGTCTTCTCCTTGGATGAGGTTACGCACCTTACGACCAAATCCTACCGCTAGTTCTGCGGTATGTGCCGTCTGAATAACCTTTCTTTCGGGGTATTGGCCTAAGTACCATGCAGGAAAGAGGTAAGATGCAAACTCTGACTTGGTATGACGGGGTGGCATGTTGATAATCAGGCGCTTTAGTTCACCTTTTGCTACCTGCTCAAAAGCATCTGCCATTGTTTTGTGATGTTTGCCAGCAATAAAGCTAGGCCACATCATCCTAACAAACTCTAGGAAGTCCGTTCTTGCTGATTCTTTTGATCGTGCAGAGTCTAGTGCCTCAAGCTCTTTAAGAATTTCAGCCTGCTGATCTATAGGCAGGCTTGATATCTTATCAAGAATTGAAGAGTGCTTTCTCATAAGAACTACTAGTAATAATCATATCCATATTGAGGCATCATGTATGGACGAAATCCACCAAACTCTCGGTTGATCCGTGGACCGTACATGCCACGATAACCACCAATGCCACCTGACATATTTCTCATTCTTTCTTGCTGATAATCACGATATGCATCACTGCCCTCAAAAGCAGACCGAAGCTCTTGAAGCCTTGTTCTTTGCTCTTCAGTTGGTGCTAGTGATTTTTGATAATCCATCAAAGCTTGATATTGCTCATTTCCAGCAAATGTATCCTGCAGGTTAGATGGATAAGGGAATATGTTTTTTGGCCTACTCTGAAACTCTGGCACAAAGACATTATCTTTCGGAATAACATTCCTTGGCGCAGGTTTAGGAGTGGGAAGCTCATAAGAGATTGGTTTGTAGGGTAATGGTCTAGATCCGTAAGTGGAAGCATAGCTTGGTGCGAATGTTGTTGCACCAGAGGGTAACTGCTGCTGCACAAATTGAGACTGAACATTCTGGGGTGCCGAGAACACAGGTCCGTATTGCTGGTTTACTCTGTTAAAACTACTTGATCCATATGGGCTTTGATACGAATAGTTTTGACCATACGATGCATCCGAGTACGATGAGGGTGTTTGGTATTGTGGGGCATTGTATGCACCACCCTTACCACTAGTGCCTGATTGACTTACCGTTCTTCCTATAACCGAACTAAAACCCATAACAGCTCTCCAGCGAAACCCTCTCTAATATATCAACTAAATGTCGAATTGAAAAGTTCTATTGAACTTTCCTGTGGAGCTTGTGGAGGATGTGGAGGATGTGGAGGATTCTCAGAGAACATAGTCGGATTTAATTTCTTTGAACTTTTGGTTATCTATGGTTCTTATTCCGTATATTGCCCTGCATCTAAAGACTCTGGATGTTTCAGAGCATACTCAACCCGCTCTAGGGTTTCAGGCCAAGTGAAATGAAAAGTTGAAATACCTTTAGGGAAACCATCAAACGGCTCGATGTCTATATAGCCATCATCCGCAATCATGTAGCTGGTTTGCAACTTTCTAACAACCTTGCGGAATCTAATATAACAACTACGGGAATGTTTCTTTTCTTCCATGTGACAGCCTTCAGCACAGACCAGTAATTACTATAAACGCGCGTAATATGTATATATTATATATATTATATATATACTCTCTCTCTCTAAAAGAGAGAGAGATATAATTATATTATATATATTATATTATATATATATATATATAATACGGTTTAACGGTTATCTCCTGAACCACCTATCTTCCCTCGCTCCTTACGAGACTTCAGCTTGTTCATGTTGTCTAGTGCCAAACGTTCAAGAGGCATATCCAGATCAGTGGCTAGTGCGGCACAGTACCAAAGAACATCACCAATCTCCGAAGCTATCAGCTCCTTAACCGCTGCTTGCCCTCTCCAGTCCTCTGGAAGGCCGTCTCTGACTATCTTCTTTACCTTGTTGGCTACCTCACCAGCTTCCCCAGCTAATCCAAGCGCTGGGTACATTATCTTGGCACTGTCAGGGTATATGGCAGTGGTCTTACAAAACTCTTGGTACTCTTTAAAATCCATAACTCAGCCTTTCTTGATTTGAAAACCGTTTCAATTTTTTGGGTATAGTACCTACCCCCCTATTTGAACCTAGGAGGTATTTGTGTGTGTGGAATATCATGTATGTAAATCGCGTACAGCGTCGCCGATAAAGGGGGGGTGGGGGGTGGTGGGGGTCAGAGATAAAGGAAAAAAACCTATACCTTATAATTGCCAAAAAAACCTCACCTTCCTAGCCCAGCCCCAGCCGCTGCAGTTTCTCTTTCAGATCCCGCTCAATCTCGTCGGCTGTTCGATCAGTCTTGTCCTGTGTCTCCACCCGGTCAGTGAACAACGCAACGCTCTTACCTAGCAGCTCCAGTGCCCGAACCCTCGCCCCGTCCTGCATGTCCCCGTCCAAAGCAATTGCTTCTAGCTGTTTCAAAACGAGATCGCTTCGAGAGAGGCTCTGCATGCGCCGCTCCCTCTCCTTCTGACTATGCAGCTCATCTAATCGTGCTGATATCTTGGGGTGAACAGCCAGCTCATAAGCCTGCCTGTGAATGGTAGCTGGCAACATGTTCTCAGCATCGTAGGCCTCTCGATATGCATCGCTAAACCCTTTGCCATTAAAGACGGCTAGGGCAAACGTCTCCTGCTTCAGTGTCAGCCCATTGGGCTGTATGGCACTCTTTCTTGTGACCTTCTTGGTCTTCCCCCTCTTAGGACTATCAGTACCTGTGCCACCTACGACTGTGAGCTTTGGTTTATCTGTCATCTTTACCTCGACGCTGCGCTAGGCCTTTCGGCGTTTTGGGTTCCTATTTTAACGACTGGGGGACAACGAAGTTGTTCACCAGGGAGTTAAAAATCTTGAAATAAAATTTCAAATACAAGTTCAATTGAACTTT
>Ga0255772_10000884_pt1 | contig 29602 bp, 33 predicted proteins | sample 071ome_34_FD_179970 | JGI IMG/M metagenome (GOLD analysis project Ga0255772, IMG submission 179970) | Coastal salt marsh microbial communities from the Groves Creek Marsh, Skidaway Island, Georgia - 071411BT metaG (version 2) | ecosystem: Environmental > Aquatic > Marine > Intertidal zone >...
GTATGAATCAAAAGCAGCTAAGAAAATGGAACGTTGGTTGAAGATTCCAAAGGACAACCGAAAAGCAAAAAAAGGTGATGGCTTATTCATTGGTGATATTCATGGAACTTTGATGGCAGGTGACAAAGTTTGTGACTTGTTTGGGTTAATGAATGGCAATCCTTCAAAGCCAAGTGAATCATTGCCTGGCACTTCAAGCGATAAGAAACCAAAGACCAAAGAAGAACTTGAAAGAGAAGAAAGGAAGAAGAAGGCAAGAAAGGCAGCCGAAGCAAGCAGACGTGAAGCCCCAAGAGTAAGATTCATTTCAAAAGACCATGATGACTATGAAGAAAGATTCTTGGTTGATGGTCATCTTTATGGTGCTTTCTATGAACCACCAAGTGCAAAGGGCAATCATGGAAATGTCTTGTGGATCAATAAAGACCATAATCTTCTTCAAGGTTATATTAATGTGGCAGAAGATTGGTTGAGTAAGAAGAATATCACTTTTAAGCGTAACTTTATCTTACAGCACTTTGTGATTCCATTTTGGGAAGAATATGCACCTTGCACAATTCAGCATGGCAAATCACTTCCAGAGTTCAAGAAAGATTCAAACTCTTTTTCAGCTGAAAGAATCACTTGGGCCTTAATGGGCTGCCAAGCCTTCTTTGAGATGGACATGGTAAGACTTTATAAGCAATACAAACTAATTGAGGTAATAGCGGTATGACTTGGCAAAACAGAGCAAAGCAGCTTAAGCAGCAAGGCTTGACCATTGAGGAAGTCTTACAAGTCTTGAAAGATGAAGGCTATCGAAGACCAAACGGAGAATGTTACACAAGATGGTTCATTCAACCATTCGTCAAGGGTATTAATTCACAGCGTGGTTATCGCAAGACAGGTGTTTATGATCTTACACCACAGGAAAGGAAGTTGTATGATGAAGAGATGAAGGAACGTCAAAGACAACGGTCCAAGCGGTGGAAGGAAAACAACCTTGAACGTCATCGAGCGTATCAAAAGCAATATCAACAGGAATACAGAGACTTACTGAAGGGGCTTAAACAAGCATGATTCATTACATATATGAAGATGAAATTGGAAGTGTGGAACTTATTGACCACATGGGAACGGATAAGAGTGCGGTCAATGCTGCTAGAGTATCATTCTTAAAAGACAGCAAAGGCAAGGAACTGACTGCCAGAGATAAGAATCTTATCAACTTCTTGGTGGGTCACAGCCATACTTCACCTTTTGAGCACATGCAAGCAACCTTTAGGTGTACCGTTCCTTTATTTGTCAGAAGTCAGGTGATGAGACACAGAACATTCTCTTACAATGAAGTATCAAGGCGGTATACTGCAGACAATCTCCAATTTTGGAAACCACAGGTCTTTAGAGGTCAAAGCAAGTTAAACCTTCAATGCTCAGAAGGCACTACAACCGAGCAAGAGACTTGTCATAATCTTTTTAACCATTGCATAGCTGAAACATTAAAGCACTATCACAGCTTGCTTCAAAAAGGGGTAGCAAGGGAGATGGCAAGGGCTATCCTACCACAAGCCCTATATACTACCTTTTACATGACAGGCAGTGTTCATAATTGGGTTAAGTTCTTAAAGTTGCGTCTTGATGAACATGCACAGATTGAAACACAGTTGATGGCCAAGGCAATCAAGCAAGACCTTTTTGAGCTTTACCCCATAACCATGAAGGCCATGATGAAAGAAGATAATGGATAATGGATAATAGTAAACAACTTGAACACACACACGCGCGCGTAATCACTGACCTTGTAGAATTAAGCAAGCGATTAAAAGAGAAAGTGATTCTTGAAGGTGACTTGGCAAAAGAGAGTCAAGACCTTTACAATTATATTATATCAACCCTCTATGAAGCATACGGTGAATTATATGGCTGGAACAAAGAAGAAAACAGCGACCAAGAGAAAAAGCCCGAAGCTATCCAAGACTAAAGACACCATCAAGAAAAGTGTGATTGACCACCTAGAGGTTGGAAACACTATTGAAGCAAGTGCCTTCAAGTCAGGTATTAGTAGAGGAACATATTATAATTGGTACAATGCAGATGAGCAGTTTGCGCTTGCTTGTGATGAAGCTATGGCCAAAGCAGAAGAAGCCCTTCTAAACCAAATTATGAGAATGGCCATCACTCGTGATGATTGGAGAGCACCAGCTTGGATTCTTGAAAGACGTTTTCCCGACCGTTGGGGAGCAAAGCAAGAAATCAAGATGGAGACCACAAGCAAGTCCGATGGAACGAATGAAGTCTTATCAATGCTTGAACAAATTAAGAAAGGTCCTTCACAGCCACAGGAGAAGTGTTTTGACACAAAAACTGTGAAGGACCAATCAACCTAGAAGACTAGGAGACCTTTAGGGCATGACACTCCCTTGAAAGTATAGATAACAGATATTATGACAGCTATCAAACTAAACGAACTACAAAGGCAAATCATCACAGCCATTAAAGATGAACAGAAGGTAATCAGTGCAAGGTGTGGCTGGGGTAGTGGAAAGACCTGCGCTTTGGTCTTCTCCATTCTCTTCATTGCCAAGACAAGACCAGGCACTTCCACCTTGGTAGTCACTGACACCACACCAAGATATAACAGTGTATTAATGCCCGAAATGCAAAAGTGGTTAAGTCCTTTGGGGTGGACTTACAACCACACCAACAAGCAATGGCTTGACCCCTCCACAGGTTCAACAGTGTGGTGTCGTTCCTATTATCGACCAGGAACAAGAGATGCTACCCACAACCCCCTTGAAGGTTTAAATATCACAAGCGGTGTATGCCTTATTGATGAATGTCAAACCCTTGATGTTGAGGTGGCACATAAAGCCCTTGGTCGTCTTCGTGCTGGCCCTTCACCAATCTTGATATTGGTGGGCTTGCCTGTGGCAGATGCTTGGTGGTGCTCAATGGCAGAAAACGCAGGCTACATTCCTATGTTGTTCACAAGCTATGTCAACCAAGACAACCTTGCTGATGAATGGTTTGAAGCCACCAAGCTATTACCTGCAGAAGAACGTGAAGCTATGATTATGAATAAGCCCAAACCACCAACAGGCTTGATTTATCAAGAGTTCACAGAAGGCCACATTATTGAAGATTGGACTTACAAGCCCACCATGACAGGAAGGATTGCCATAGATTGGGGATTCAGAAAACCAAGCGTGTTGATTATTTGCCATGATGAAGACCTTGAAGCTGATATAATATGTCATGAGTTCAACCCAAAGGAAGTGACCACTGAGCAGTTGACAGCCCTTATTCTTTCAGTAGCTTGGCCAAGGTCATTAAAAGACCAAGCACCAAGTGATAGAATATGGTTAGACACAGGGGTGGCAGACAAGGCAGGCAAGGCAAGGAACGACCAAACAGGCAAAAGTGCCTTCCGAGTAATGAGACAGCCACCACCTTTGGGTCTTGGCCTTCCACTAAGATCAACCACTGATCCAATCAAGGTGGACATCTTGAACGGTGTGCAGCGGTTGAAACGTGCCTTCAATTCAAGACGCTACTTGATAACCAAAGAAGTTTGGGAACGTGGGGAACGTGTGACAGGCAATAGCATAAGGAAGGCTTTGTTGTCTTATGCTTGGGATAGCAAGGAACAACCCAAGAAAGATGGAAGGGAAGACCCACTTGATGCTTTAAGGTATGACTGTATTATCTTTAATTGGAATGATGTTGCAGTTGACCAAGGCTACAAGCCAAGAGGTGGTGGAATAAAGACAAGAGAAAAAAGACGTGTTAGTGTTGGGGGGTCAAAAGTAAGGAGCTTTTAATGGAACTCATAGAAACCAAGCTGGCCATAGTTCTACTTGACCTTATTGGGTCAACCAAGTTTGTCCAACGTGCAGGTGCTATGAAGGCAGCCAAATGGTTGCAATACCATGACAGGCTTACACGTTCCTTGATTCTCAAGTTTAATGGTCGAGAGATAGACCGGTCAGATGGTTTTTTACTTTCCTTTGAAAGACCTGTTGATGCTGTGAACTTTGCCTTGCACTATCAACAGCACATACCACCAAAGACCAAGCTACAATGTAGGATTGGGATTCATTGGGGAGTTGTGGTGGAAGTCAAGCAAGATGAAATTTATACCTTGGGTGGTGCAAAGCAAGTTGAGCTTGAAGGGGTAGCTAAGAACATAGCAGCAAGGACCATGTCACTTTGTGGAGCGGGTCAAGTCCTCTTAACCCAAGAAGCCATGAAGGCAGTCAAGCACAGAACCAACAGGTTTACCCCAAAGGGCACAAGGTATGCTTTAGCAGGTGAATACAGGTTCAAAGGTGTAAGAGAAACACAAATCATCTACACAGTTGGTTCAACCATTGAAAGTCTCCAACCACCCAAGGGAAGTGAGAAGGTTAAGCGTCTTGGTGGACCTAAGCGAATAAAAAGCAGAATGAGAGACAAGAAGTTGAAAGAGTGGATATGGTTCTTATTAACCAGAACAGCACTTGTTTTCATTTGCTGCTTAATCACCATGGTTGGTCCTGCCTTACTCGATAAGCACAAGCGCCTTATGAGCGGCCTTGAAATATGGTTTGGTTGGATTGATCCCATAGCGGAATTGATTCAAAACATAATGGAGTTGATACCATGAAAGATGAAAAGAAAAAGAGTCATGTTGAATTTACCAAAGATCAAAAGGCAAGGCGTGGCTGGTGGTTTTCAGTCTTCTTCTTAATCTTAGTTGTGGCCCTTATTCTGTTCTTAACCTATGTCAAGATAGTTGATGAAAACAGAGATGTGCTAGTGGGAATACTTGGTGTTATCACAGGCAGTATTTCAAGCATGGTAGCCATTGCCAGCGGTCGTGATCCTTCAGAAGTGGAAGAGTTGAAGGATAAACTAGCAAGTGCAAATGCTGACAGAGAGGCCTTGATAGCAAGACTTCGTGATGCACAAATCCAAATGCAGTTGAAGACCGACCAGCTTATGGAACTTCAAACAGCGGTCATTGATAAGCTATCCATGTTTGCCAATCAACACCCGATCAAAACACAAAGTGAAGAGCAAGTTATCTTGCACCCAAAGGTTGAAGAATGGATTCCAAAGGGATAGCCCAAGGTCATATTAAACTTGTCCTAGATTCATTGAAAGAAATGAAAAGACCTTGGGCTGCCTTCATATATCACTTGATTTTATACTGAACAACCTTTTATTGATAAATTATGTTATAGGTGCTTATATGTTAAAAGAGACACCAACACACTAGTGAGTAGCCAATGGATCAACAAGGCAAAGATAAGACACCTAGACACCTTAGGGCACTGTCACCACGTTTTGTCACCAAGGGGATAACAGGAACACAGCTTGGTGGTGGTGTCATCACAGGCAAGGAAAACAATCCACAGCTTACGGGCCTTAATTGGGTGAGTGAAGCTGAAGAGATGTTAAGAACTGACCCAATAGTAAGAAGGTCTTGGCACATGCTAAGACAAACTTTGTTAAGTGCTACTTGGCGATTCATACCAGGGATTGAAGATGACCCTGTAGCTGAAAAGCTGGCCAACTTTGCAAATGAAGCCTTTGGCTTTGATGGTTATAGCGGCCAAATGTCAGTATCTTGGGAAGATCAACTGTCTTACCTGTTTGAGTTCATTCCACTTGGTTACAGATACGCTGAAGAAATCTACCGTGTTGGACCTGACCATGAAGGCAAGATCAGAGTATGGCTTGACCTTTATGCAGACAGAGAACCAAGCGCCCACCAAAAGTGGTTAAGTAGAGACAACCAACACCTTGATGGTGTACTTCAAAACACAGTGGGCTTGACTTACACACCCGAACCAATCCCAGCAAACAAGTTGCTACTGCTTACCTTGAATAGAACAGGCAGTAACTTTGAAGGGGTGGGAATGTTAAGGCCTGTTTGGTGGTGGTGGAGAACTAAGCAACGTGTGTCTAATCTCATGTGCGTTGGTCTTGACCGTTGGGCTGTTCCTACACCAAAGGTAAAAGTCGACCGTTCCAAAGCTGAAGAACTAGGCTTAACAGATGGTGACATTGATGCAATGCTTGATGATGCCGAAGCACAGGCCCAAAGTTTTATAAGTGCAGAGCAAAGCTATTTGGTGGAAAATGGTGCTGTCAGTTTTGACACTTATGCAGTGCAGCCCAACTTATATGCAAGTGGACCAATAGACATCATCACCAAGTGTGATGGACAAATAAGTGCTGCCTTCCTCACTCAGTTTGCTGACCTTGGCAACACTGAGACAGGAGCTAGAAGCGTTGGTGAAGTTCACCTGTCTGTTTTTAGAAGGGCAGCTATCAACCTTTGTGACCTTGTAGCTAGTCAAGTCAGTGGAGTTGATCGAAGAGGTGGCGGAACTATTGGCCGCTTGATCCGTTGGAACTTTGGAATGGTCGACCCCTCCAAACTTCCAAAGCTAGTTCATACAGGCCTTGACACAGATGACCTTGCTGAATCATTGGGAATGTTGCCTGGCCTTGTGCAAAGTGGTTTACTCACACCCGATGATGAACTTGAAAGAGCAATAAGAGAGCGTCTTGGTGCAGGTGACTTGCCCGAAGATGCACAAAGAACAGCCATTGAAAGGACTTCCTCTATTGGCGGTCGTGGTGGTGTAGCTTCACTTGCTGAACAACTCATAAGGAAAAGACGCAATGGCTAGAACAGAAGCACAAACACCAGCACCCAAGAAAGACCAAATCAAGGGAAGTAAGACCAATCCCAAGGGTAGTGCTTCAGGCTCAAGGGGTGGAATAGAGATTGGTGATAGTGCAGTCAAAGCACTTGAGAACCTAAGAGACCGACACAATAAAAGATACAAGTCTCAGTCTAAGCAAGTAGACCTTGGTATGTTAAAGGCAGTCTTTAGACGTGGTGCAGGTGCTTTTTCTGTTAGTCATCGACCAGGTATGACAAGGACACAATGGGCATTGGCAAGAGTAAGAACCTTTCTCAAGTTGGTTGGTACAGGTGAGAGAAAGAAGTCTTACACAACCGACCTTGACCTTTTACCCAAAGGCCACAGACAAAGAGTTGAAGCCAAGGTTGAAGCCTTGGCCATACCTGACAAATACAGCCATATTGACTTCACACCACCAAAGGGAGCACAAGACGCTGCCAAACGTGCCTTGGAAGTCAGAGCAACAAAGCCACCTTCACAGCGTGGTATGACACCTGTAGGTATTGCTAGAGCTAGAGACCTAGCCAATGGCAAAACACTTTCTCCCGAAACGGTGAAGCGTATGCTTGCCTACTTCACTCGCCATGAAGTTGACAAAAAAGGTTCAACTTGGAGCGACCAAGGGAAGGGCTGGCAGGCTTGGCAAGGTTGGGGCGGTGACGCTGGTTATTCTTTTGCAAGGAAAGTTGTGAACCAAATGAAAAGAGCAGATGAAAAGCAAACAGCACTTCGGGCTTATGGTGAAGCAATCCAACTCACCAACCTTAGAGAACCATCTTATGATCTACCCGAAGGATTAACCATTGGTAAACCGTTCAAGACTTTGGCCCTTGGTCAAGTATCTTCAAGAATGAACGGTGAAAACATTGGCCAAGAAATAGACCATGAACTTCTTGGTGAAATGATACGAGTATTTAAAAAACGTCAATATGCTGATCCTGTAATTATTGATTGGCAGCATGCAACAAGCCCTTTTCAAGGTGGACACCCAGCACCACCCGAAAGTGGGAACGCACTTGGCTTAATCGTAGACATTGAACTTAGAGAAGATGGCTTATATGCAACACCAGCTTATAATGAAAGAGGTCTTGACGTGGTCAAGTCTGCAGGTGGTGTGCTTTGGTCTTCACCCGAGTTTATCGTTGGTGATGTCTTCGCTCGTGATGGTGGAGACCCCATTGGAAGTGCTCAACTTTTAGCTATTACCCTTACTCCACGACCTGCACAGTCTAATGATAAGATTGGTCGTGTACTCTTAAACGAAAGGACAACCTCAATGGATAACATTGAAGCCCTATCTGTTGAAGAACTTCGTCAAATGCTTGTCGCTAAAGACGCATTGGTCAAGGAGCTTGAACAGAAAATGAAGGACATGATGGAAGATTCAGAGTCAGCAATGGTTGACGAAAAAGAAGAAACCATGATGGAAGAAGAAGACAAAGCCGAAAAAATGGCGGAGTCTAAAGAAGAAGACAAAGCTGAAAAGATGATGGAAGATGAAGAGAAGAAGTCTTACAAGATGAGTGAGACCTTAACCGAGTCAACCCTACTTAGTGAAGTCCAAGCCTTGCGTGAAAACAATGCTAAACTATCACAGCGTCTTGAAGCTATTGAAGCCGAAAAGAAAGAAGTTGAAAAGCGTGAAGCGGTCAATCTTCTTCTTAATGAAGGCAAGATCACACCAAGTGAAGTTGAAGTTGCTGGCAAGGCATTTGAACTTCGTGAACTTCAAGGTGAGTTTTGGACTATGTTCTCAGAGCGACCTTCAAACAGTGCTGTGCCATTGGTAGAGGTTGGTCATGGTGCAAGTGGTCAAGAGATTAATAAGGCTACTCTTGACCAAGAAGTAAGAAAGCTAGCTAGTGAGAAATCAGTTAGCTATTCAGAAGCCTTGAACCTTTTCGCTAAATCAAACCCCGACTATTACAATAAGGTCTTTGGAGCTTAATCATGTCAAATATTATCAATTCTTTTGTAGCTGCTGAAGCTATTACTGAGTTTGCCCTTGTTTCTGTTAACACAGCTGGCAAGATTGTTATTACTGATGCCGCTACTGATGCTCGTTGCGTTGGTATTGCACAACGTGCTTGTGCAAGCGGTGACAGTGTGGAAGTTCTTGTGCAAGGTGTAAGTCGTGTGATTGCAGGTGCGACCATTGCAAACACTGTTTCCCTTGTTATGGCTGATACTGATGGGAAAGTTGTTACTCATGCAACAACAGGAAACTACAGCATTGGCCAAATCCTACCTAACATCAACCAAACTTCAGCAAGTGCAAGCGATCAAATCTTGATTAAATTCACAGGCCCTTGCAACTTACTACCTTAAGGAGCTTAACACATGGCTAGTTCATACGCTAATTTACACCCTGTTGACCAAATTTTAACAAGCCTTGTTCAAGAAGCTGTTCCAAGTGATGACCAGCTTATCGCTGACAAGGTTCTTGAGACCATCAAAGTTCCCGAGCGTTCAGGTACTCTTTTAGTTGAGAATACCCGCAACTTTATGGGAGCAGGTGCAGGTCTTGACATCGAGAGAGCTCCTGGCTCAAGTCGTGCTTCTATTGGTGGCTTTGATCGTTCAAGCCAAACCTTCAAAGCCAAGATTTATTCAGCAAGTGATTCAATCGCAATGGAAGACATCTTTGACAGCCAATACCCTGGCAGCGAAGAAGCGCGTATTGCAAAGAAGGTTGCTCGAGTAATGAAACTTGCTCGTGAGAAGAGAGCGGCTGATTTATTATTTGGTACAAGCAACTTCAACAACAACAATTCAACAGCTGAATTTGGTGGCAAGTTCAATGCTGCAGGTGCTGAAGGTCTTAGTTATCTCCATGAGCTTAAGGACACTGTTTTTGAGGCAGCACATGGAATCAATCCTGATACCTTAATCTTTGGTCGTCAACTCTTCAGAGAGCTTGCACGAAATCCAGAAGTCCGTGGTTATGTTGGTGATTCGACTGCAGGTATCGCTAGTGGTAATCGCATCTTGAATGATGAAGCTGTTATTGCTGTGCTTCGTGATGTCCTTGGTATTCCAAACATCTATGTTGGTCAAGCTCGTCAAGATACTGCAGTGCCAGGTGCTACTTCTTCAGAAAGCTACATTTGGACAGGTGACAGCTTGTTTATGGGTATTCTTCGTGGTTCTGATGCTATCGTTCAAAAGAGTGGTAACGTGAAGGGTATGCCTGTTGCTGCTCTTAATCTTGCTTTTTCTGATATGGTAAGCGGTCAGTATGACAGCCTAGACAAAACACGTCGTTATGTTTGGGGTGAAGAGGTTAACTCTTTCCACGCTGTAGATTCAACCCTTGGTCGTATCATCACTGACTGTCTATAAGGTGAAAGATGCTTTGTACATGTGGCCAACAAATATCCTTACTCGCTGAGAATGACGCTGATAAGGAAGCAATAGAGGACTTGACAAGACAGGCAAAAAGTCAGTCAGGTCCAATGGCCACATTGACAAGGGCAAGACGTGACCAGCTCAAGGCAGAAGTAAAGGCTGAACAGGCTTTTGCTAAGTCCTTGAAGCAAGGGGCTTTGGATATTTCCAAGGCTATGGAAATAGCAATTAAGACCGCAAGAGTCGAAACCATAATGAACTATACTGATGAACAGCTTATGCAGTTCATTCTTGAAAATGGTCTTGGCCTTGCTGTTGATGAATTCATTGAACAAACTGACTTAATAAGGCAGGCTGTTCAAAAAGGCATATTGGCGATAAGGACAGATGTTGACTTTTCAAACATTGCTTCAAACATGCAAGCAATCCAAGCCATGACTGCCAAACAAGTATTTGAAGACGTGATCTTACCACCTGTTAAGAAAAGTATTGCTAGAGGTCTACAAGATGCAATCTTGGAAGTACCAGCTGAAATCATAGCAAGCAATCTCCAAATACAACTTGAAAGCGCAATGGGTAGGCAGCTAACAGAAGTCAAGACGCAAATATCTTCCTTTGGTCGTTCAATAACTGCCTTTGTTGCAGAAGACGCAGGACTTGACCACTACCTTTACACAGGCCCCAAAGACGGTATAACAAGACCTTTTTGTCGTGAACTCATTGGCTTGGTAGTTACCAAGGAGCAAATGAGAAAACTTGACAATGGTCAAGGGCTTGGTGTGCTAGTATATTGCGGTGGATATAATTGCCGCCATAGTTGGTCACCTGTCAGTGAAGGTTTCATTGAAGCTGCTAAACTACCCCTTGCGACCAATACAAATATCAATCAAGCAAACAATAAAGCACAAAGGTGATAGCCATGATTAAGGTTGCTACAGATACAGACTTACTTTTTGAATGGAACGCACCAACACCCATCACAGGTAGTGTGACCTTAAAAGTGTATGCTACAAGCACACCTGTGACAGTGGCCTTGACCCAAAGCAGGACAGCCTTAACGGTGACAGCCATTGCAAGCGACCGAAGAACATTGACACTTTCAGCAAGTGCAACAGCCTTGCAAGCTGACCAAGTTAAGGCCTTCTTTGTGACCAATGGAGACACTTACTTTTCAGTAGCTATTTCAAGGATAGTTGATACCACAGCGATATTGGCCGAACCACTACCAAGAGAAGTGGACTTATCAACTAGTGGTAGTCTTGAATTCGCCATGTACTATGGAACGGTAACAACTGCACAAGTCACAGACACACCTGGCTATTACCCCTATACAATAGGCTATACTTCCAACCTTGGAAGTCAGACCCAAGGCAAGACTGAAAAAGGTATCATCAAGGTCACTAATCGACCATTTGACACAGGTCTTGACCATGACGAACTAGTAAGAACTTTTGCAAACCTTGCGGACATGGTGCCAAGAAGACAAAGCAGTTTTGAACCACAAATTAAGGCAAGCCTTGAGGAAATCATCTTAGTCATTAGAAACCACTTAAGAGCAGATGACATCACAGAAGATGAAGTCTTCAACCCAGAGTCCTTTAAACTTGCACATGCTTATTGTGCAGCTTCAAGGATATATGAGCAAGCCTTACAGTTTGATGCTGCCAGCATGATGAAAGCAAGGTGTGAAGAATTAATTGATAAGGCTTTAGCCACTATATCACTTGACCTTGATGGAGATGGGTTGGTTGATAGTGGTGAAGAGGTCTTATCGAGAAAAGGTGGTGGACCAACTGACTTTAGAGCAAGTTGGAGAACTTACAGCAAATCAGCAAATGATTCTTTCTTTACTCCGAAACGTGGAATGAGGCACTAGTCATGCCTGTTAAGTATAAGTTCAACTTTCCAAGCAACCTATGGACACAACAAGACAGTGCTATTCTTGGATCAAATACACTTGCACAAATCAAGATAAGAACAGGCAAGGGGATTGATGCAAATGGACAACCATTTGAAGACTACTCTACCAATCCAATATATGTGAAAAAGCAAGGTGCAAAACTTAAGCCCAAAGGTGGCAGACCTTCCAAGTCAGGTGATAGTGTTTACTATGAAAAAGGATATGCTCAATATAAGCATGAATCAAGAAGACGTGGTCAAGGTGGTGAAAGTGCAGAAGTTGACCTTGTACTTAGTGGCAACATGCTAAACAACTTCATAGTGAAAGAAGCCACTGACCATGGATTCAAGATTGGCTTAACTAATCAAGCTCAATATGGTTATGATGTTAATCGAGAACGTGAATTTATTGGCTTGACTGATGGTGAAGTTGAAATGATTGTCAAGGCTGTTGAACTTGATCTTAAAAGGAAATTACAATGAGCCAAGGCATATTTGCAGCACTTGAATTCTTAGAAGATATGGTTGAGAACATTGACCCAAAGACAGATTCACACCATGGCTTTGTTGCCATTAATCGTGGCACAGGCTTCACAGCGTCTTTGGAAGATCGACCAAATAGTACAAGATACTTTGAGCTTGCCATTGATGGACTTGCCAAAGACGATGGCATGGCTGGTCTTAGTGGTCGAAAAAGAGCAAGGGTAAATTGTCGAGTTCGTTATGATGTACCACATGACCAAGGCTTCTTGCTTCGTCTTATTAATGAAGACGTAGCTGATTTAATCGACACCTTAAAAGGTCCACAATATAATCTTGCTTCAACAGGGATTGTTTCTTTAATTCCCCTTGATGCTACACTTACAACTATTCTTGATAACCAAGGTGACCGCTTTGCCTATATCTTGGTTCTTCCTTTTGATCTTCTTTATTTGGAGAATTAAACAATGGCAGTAACACACAGAAGTTTAAGCATTGCAGTTGAATCACTGTTTGGTTCACTCGATCCCACAACAGGTATTCCTTCAGCTTCAGGACTTACCTTCATTTCAATTCCTTGCGAACGTGACCCCATCATCGTGCCAGGTGAGCCTGTGGTCAGTGAAAGAAATGATGCAAGAGATGGTTCTTACAATGTACCAAGTGAACCCGACACAGTGTGGAGCGGTGGGGCAAGAGTAAGAAGAAGAACAGGTCAAGTTGTTTGTCGTGTTGACCTTACCACCATTGGTACAGCTTCAAGCGACTATTCAACCAACTATCTTGGTTATCTTCTTGGTGCTGGCCTTAAAACCAAGATTCCAAGTGTAGCGACTGACACAGTCACAGCGGTTGATGCTAACACCTATACACCAACAAGTGCGCCCGCTATTGCTGATATTGGCACTTTGATAAGTTCAACTATTAATGGTCGTGCTGAATATTCAGCAATCACAGACAATGCAGATGCAAGCAGTGATGTGACTATCTCACCTGCACTTTCAACAAGTTCATATACTGCTATTCGTGGCCTACAGACTTGGTACACACCAAGCCGAACCAACACAGGAGACTATGAAGCAAGCGTCGCCTTTAAGATTGAAGGTGTGGACTTCCTTTCTTATGCTTATGGTTGTGTTATGGAAAGCATGAACATTACTCTTGACAATGGTCGCTTAATGGCTGAGTTCACCTTCCAAAGTGCTTTCATTACAGATGACCATGGAAGTGCAAGCGGTCCTGTTGAACCTTCTTATAATAGCGGTGCAGCACCTTTGTTTAGAGGTGCTTATGTGGTCGTTTCTTCAACAGCACCTTCAAGCCTAACCAATGCAAGTGTGGGAGATAAACTTGGAAGAACTGCACTTGATTGTGAAGACTTTAGTTTGACCTATACCAACACCTTAACCCCTATGGGTCACAGCAATAGTGTTCTTGCAATGTCTGACATGGAAATAAGTGATGTTCAAGTTGAACTATCTTTGACCTTGTCAAGTGTCAACACCACCATAGCAAATGACTTCTTCAACCGAACTGTAAGACAAGTCTTAGTTGGCACAGGTCCACAAGGTGATGGACAAGGCTGTGCAATTATGTTGCCTGCAGGTATGCTTACAGTTGATCCTTCTGTTTATGACGTAAGTGGTAACGATATTGTCAGACAGCAATTAACTTACGTTCAATCACGTTATGCTGGCGACTTCTCCACACTCAGCTATGAAGATAACGCTGGCAATTCACCATTTAGACTAGGACTTGGAATCTAAAATGGCTTTAACCTTTTTGACTAGTGAAGACCAAACTATTGACATTGTGATAACTTGCGACAAAGCACTTGAAGCGAGTGATGAACAAAAGAAAACCTATCTATCAAGCGGTAAACTTGAAGACCTTGGCAGTGTGGAAGGTGCAACCAAGTTCACCATCAAAGCACTTTCACCAAGTGAAAGAGAACATGCAGAAGTTCAAGCTGGTGCATATTCAAGAAGTGAACTTGGTCGCTTGCTTTGGGTAGAAGCACCTGTTGACCCTTCAGAGAGGGCTAGATGGCATCATGCTTTAACAGATGATGAGCGTGAAGCCATGGCAGGATATGAAGCCTACTTGTCAAGAGTCTACCTTGAAATGATAAAAGCAAGCCTTCTCTCTATTGATGGTGAAGAAGCAAGCCTTGAGCAAGTACAAGCCATAAGGCCTGACAGCTTTAGAGTAAGGGCAATAAGTGAACTTGTTGCACATATTCAAAGAATAAGCCTGTTAGGCATTGAGGGAAAATAGCCATGGCCTCTTCGGTGTGGCTTGGTCACTCGAAGGGGCGAGCTTGGTCTTGTGACCAATGCAGAGCAAAGAAGGGATTAAGAGAACTTCGTGGGAATTGTGGAGGACCATTCAAGCAAGGCCTTCCACTTTTACAGCAAGACGAAGAAGGGGGCTTTGTGCCTGGTTATCGAGTAGCCCCAGATTGTGGTGAAGACTATTCTGATTTAAAGATTAGGTCTTGTCCTGTTGCTAGTGCCAATAGACTTTCATCAATTATTCAAGCATACCATAGGCACAGAGCAGGCTTGATTAAGATAAGCGAAACATACCCAAGGCCAAGTTGTGCTCTACTTGAAGCAATAGATGTTTTACACTCTAATACAGAAGAAGCAATTTACAGAGCACAGGAACGGTCAATGAAGGAGTCAAGACATGGCAACCAATGAAGTAGAGATTGAACTAGTCTTAACAGGTGCAGAAAAAGCAGTTGATGGTTTTAAAGAGATTGGCGAGACTTCCAAAAAGATGGCCGACCGATTCGCCAAGGACAATGAAAAACTTGGTGAAGGTCTTGGCAATATCACAACCAATGTCAAAGACATTGCAAGCTCAGTAAGAGGTTTAAGCACAGCACTTTCAACAAGTGGCCAAGGCTTCATGGCCTTGATTGGTCCTATTGGAGCAGTGGCAGCCGCTGGCTATGCTTTATATGAGACCTTCTTAAATATCAGTGGGGCAGCACAAGAAGCAGAAGACCGAGCCGAAGCAATGGCAGCGGCAGCAAGTGACCTTCAAAGCAAGTTGGAAGCACTAGCAGAAAAAGGTGTAATCCTTACCACTGAAGAGCTAAGGCGATTCTCAAGGGCTACCCTTGAAGCACAGCTTGCCAAAGAAGCAGTACAAAAGAGGATTGAAAAACTAACCCCAAAATATGCTGAACTAACCGAAGCACAAGAAGGCCTTAATCATGCTCAAAAGGTTTACAATGAAGGAAACATTGGTGATGTTCTATTGCAGGCCATTGGGTGGACTGATGACTTAACGGAGTCAAGAGAGCGACTTGTTGAAGCAAACAGAGCCTTGAATCAATCTTTAGATAAGATTCTACCCACACAACTTGAAGCCAATAAGAAACTGAGCGAAGCGGCCAAACAAGAGAAAGAGCTTGAAGAGACCAGCAATGAAGCGAGACTTGCAAGGATAAAAGAAAACCAAACAAGACTTGATACAATTAGACTTCTTGAAGCAGAAACTATCAAGACAGAAGAGCAAGCCAAGGTCTTCGATGCTGTTCAAAAACAAAAGAAGGCCATTCTTGAACTTGACCTTGAGCGAAACAAGGAAAATAAAGAGTTCTTAAAAACACTCGATGAAAGATTAAAAGGTGAAGTCAAGTCACTTGAAGAAAGTGGAAAAGCAAGAAGGATCATCGAAGCCAGGGGCCTTAAAGAAGTTGAGGACATAAGAAAGGCAGCAAGGGAAAAAGAGCAAGCAGAAGAAGAAAAAGCAAGGGCAAGGAGACAAGCCCAAAGAGCTGCGGCCAATGCCAAGGCCCAAGCAATGGCAAGACAAAGACAAGCCGAAGAAGCCCAAATCAGACAACTTGGTTATGAGCAACTAAGGCTTGATGGGATTGCAGAAGCAGACCTTCTCAAATTGCAATATGATGACAGCTTAAAACTTGTTGGTGATAATGCTAATAAGAAGTTAATCATTGAAATGAAGTATCAAAATGACCTTCAAAGATTGCAACAAGAGCAGCAAGCAAGACTTGAAGCAGATATGCAAGAGCAAGCAAGACTTGAAGCTGAAAACCAGGCAAGACTTGCTGAACAAAGGCAAGCCTTTATTTATTCAACCATGGAATTTAACAGCCAACGGATTGAAGACGAGACAGAGAGACAACTTGCACAGCTTGAACTGAGATATAACAAAGAGATAGCACTTAATGAATATACACAAGACCAAATAACTGAGCTTCAAAGAAGGCAAGCAATAGAGCGTGAAGAGATAATCAATGCTTCCATTGATTCACAGATTCAAAAAGTTGGAGAGTTCACCAATCAATATGGTGCTGGCCTTGCAGAAGCAGCCTATAATTCTTTGCTATTTGGTGAGAGCTTCCAAGAAAGTGTTGGCCAAATGTTGATTGCACTTGGTAGGCAGGCAGCGGTTGAAAGTCTCATGGAGACAGCAAAAGGAACAGCCGCTTTATTCACTAATCCTGCACTTGCTACAAATCACTTTGCAGCCGCTGGCTTATTTGCAGGAGCAGCTGCCACTGCAGGACTTGCAGGCAAAGCACTTGGTGGAGGTACTAGCGGTGGAAGTGGTGGTGCAGGTTCAGCTTCACCAACAGGAACACCACAGACAGCACCAACACCACAAAGAGAACAAGCAGACACGCAAGCCATGGTATTCAATATCAACTTTGGTGGTGCTGTGATATATGATACACAGAGAGCAGCCGAACAAGCACTTGCAGATAGAATCACAAACTTGCAGAATACAAGAAGACGTGGTGCACCAAGGAGACAATTCTAATGCCATTAAATAACCCAGCTCCACAATTTGGCTTACTTACTTCTTGGGATATGAGAAGCCTATCAAGTGTTGAACTTTTCACAAGGCCAGGCGGTGCGGTGAATATGCCCACCTTTAGCAGTGGCCAAGGTATCTATGAAGACGTGCTTTTCTTTCTCAATAACAGAGAGAGTAACACTTCAGTGAATGGAACTAGACAACTGCAAACGGATTCCACCTTTGGGCTTACTTCTTCTTGGTCGATCACCATCAACGAGAATGACAAGGTGGTCATTACTTCAGATACAAAGTTCGACTTAGTGCCTTTGGGATCAAGTGATCCAATGGGCTTTGGCAATGCAACCTTGACAGCCACAGCGACAGGTGCAAATTGGGAAGTGATAGCACCAAATGATTGGCAGCGTGGCCTTGCTGCCCTCGAGGACACCTTTTACAGAATAGATGAAGTGGGCGGTGCTGGCACTTTCAACTTCCCCAACAACGTGCCTGATGTTCAAGACATCACCACCTTTTTAAGGTTAACAGAAGGTGATCTTGATGACTTCAGTCTTCAAAGCCTTACCGAGCTTGACAATGCAGCACAATCAACAAGTGATATTTATTGGTCAATAGATGACAATGGTTTTACTCATTGCTTTTATCCAACAAGTGCAGGTGCTATCACATGGAGCAACACAACCATAAGAGACCTACTTGGATTCACAGGGAACGAAACAACCACGACAAGTGGAAGTTACAGCAGATTGACTTCAACCCACAAGAACAGTGGGGCCTTATTACCATCAAGACCTTACCAATCACACCACCTTCAAGTTCAGAATGTTGGACAGAGCAGAAGAAAAATTGGTGGTGGTTATGTCACAAACTTTGTTGGTTCTTACGTTACTTCTATATTGCTCTTTGACCTTGATGCACTACTTGACCAAAGTGATGACTATAGACACTTTACAAATAGGTTTTTGCCATTGGTCGGGCCAGGTGAAAGAATCAACTTTTACCAATGTTGGGGGGATAGTAGGCGAGCGTTAAGGACTGCTCAAGTGGTAGGAAGTCAAGAAGCGTATGACCTTCTTTACACTTCAGAAGACAATGGTGAGTTTGGAAGGATAAGAGCAAGTCTTTTGACTGCAGAATATGACCTTGCTTATCCATCAAGACTTCAAAGACGTGTTCCTGTTTCCATGGAGATTGAACACTTATGAGCAACACCTTTACAAGCACACCAACACTTGTTGATTCGGGGCGAGTATCAGCAAGCCAAACAATAAGAACAACGGAAGCCGCAAGGCTTGGAGACTTGCAAAATTATTGCTTTGCCTATGGTGGAACAGGTGATGTAGTCAACCAATGTTGGGATGCTGGTGTTTTATATATCGATAATGCTTCAAGTGGTGATATTTGCGAATGGTATATCCCAAGACCTTCCAACCTTCACAACACTTTCAAGTTCAGAGTGGCTTGCTTTACTACCAAGTCAGGTTCAAGCGTTCAATGTGAAATCAAGTTCCCTATTTCGGGCAACTCTTACAACGCAAGCACCACCATCACAGATGGCTCAAGGTATGCTTCAGTTTTTGAAGAATTAACTGTCAGTGTCACAGGAACAGAGACAGAGCTTTATTGCATTTGTCGATTGAATGTAACAGCTCTAAGTGGTTCGGGTAGCATTGTGGAAATCTCCAATGTTGCAGGTAGGTGGTCACCATTGACTTCACCACTGAATACTTCACCACTTGGTCAAGGTAGTGATTCATTTATTCCCCAAGGGATAAGCAGACTAGGCCAAGACTTTCCTTTGCCTGCAAGGTTCGGAGTGCAAACAATAGAGAATATCGAAGTGCTTAGGAAGAGAGGAAGAACCTTGCTTAATTGGTCGGGTGCAGAAAGATTCAGTTCTTTGGTGAGTCCTGCTAAGGGGCTTGGAATAGCAGATGTTGAAGTCATGTTCTCTAAAGCTGCCTTGTTTGCTGGCATGAACCAAGTCAACCTTGATGTGGATATATTCTTAAAGATTGTCAACCATAGCTCAGGCACTAGCTTTGACATCTTTGGCCATAGGCTAACACCTGCCACCAATGGGTGGAATAGCTTTGGGGTGACATTAAGGCTTGATGAATCACCACTAAGCAATGAGTTTAACTTGTCTATGTATCGTGTCGGAGTTGAGAACACAGAAACCAATGGTAACAATCTGCTAAACTTTAACAATCGTGTTTCAAGTGATATGTATATTAGCGCAATATCCATCATAGGAGTTTAATAATGCTTATCCCCACAGGCTTTGCAAAATTGCCTTCTATTGATTCTTGTTATAACAACCAACTTGTTTTTGGTGGTACAGTTGGACAGTTAGCCAATGGCCTTGCACAGCTTTCTAATTGCAAGTTTCTTGGTGAAGCCCATTACCACATAGGCCAAGAAGTACCAAGTGCTATTGGTGGAGCGACCAACACCAACACCACCTTGAAGCTATCCACCACTACATGGAACTTGCTTTATCAATCCACACCACTTTCAACACACTTGGCAGTTATCGCTTATTATAAGGCAGGTAATTACAGCTTTGGTCCATACTTGCAATTCAGCTTAAGGGCTACCTTTGCGAATAGCTACACAGGTGCGGTTCTCGATTATGGGTGCAAGTTCCAAGCTGGTATTGACCTTGCACATGAAAGAGACAATCTACAAGAAGCCTTCACAGGTTGTGAGCTCATACCCGCACCAACTAACACAAGTCCCGAACCACCAAGGCCTTTGTATGTGCCTTTAGCTCATAGGGGTAGTTTGTTGAATGTGGTGGTGGAAAGTCAAAACTTGCTTCCCTATAGTGTCCATATTTATGATGTATTAATACCAGAGGTGACAGTATGACAGTCTCAAGCTCACATGGTAGGCGAGTCTTTGCCCTTCAAGTCAGTGGCCTTGAATACCGTTATCACAGCAATACACCACCAAGTTCAAGCAATCTTGATTCAACTATAACAAGCTCGATTGATTACATTGACCAAGAAGGGATTGTGTCAGTTGGTGCTTTTAGTGCAAGCATAGACCCAAGTGGAGGGGTAGCCCAATATGGTGCACTATCCATCACTTTGCAGATTGATAAGAAGGCTGGCCTTGGTGATCCTGGCATTATCTTTGGTCGATGTGGTGCAAGAAGTGCAGGCACTAGGGCACAGTTAACAAATGATGCAGACCGAACCACCACCACCTTTGAAGTTGATACCAACTTAACAAGTCTGACTTATCCAAGGTTGCTTCATATTGGTTCAGAGACTGTGAGAGCAAGTAGTGCAACCACTAACACAGTGACAGTGACAAGAGGACAAGGAAACACCACACCACAAAACCACAGCATAAGCCTTGAAGGTTCTTTTGTTCCCGAACTTACAACAGAGATCACCACCTTTAGAGGTCGAAGGGCTAAACTGTTTTGTGCTCATAGGTATGCAGATGGATCAACAAGTGATTATGTGGAGATTGTAAATGGGTTCATCGAGCAAAGCCCGAACATTGAAGAAGGTGATACTATCTCTTTATCAATCGTTCCATTGACAGCCTTGATTGATACTGACCTAACAGACAAGATCAACCAAACACAGTTGCTTCAAGACTACCACTACTATGACGGTATTAATGGAAGTGCTTTAGAATATGCCCTTGGTCGGTCACATGATTCTAGCTTTGACCCCATAAGACTTTATGTTGACACTAGTGCAAGCATAACAGCCAACACCTTCCAAGTGACAGTTGACCAAATACAAGGCTATCAACATATACTTGATGACTTTGACCCTACCTTGCCAGGAGGGCCAGACCTTGATGATTATAGACATGAACACCCACGTTATCCAAAGTTGACAAGGTTGACAGATAGCAGAACAGAAACAGATGGTGTATTCCCAACAGCGACAGCCTTTAGCCTTAGCCTTCCTGGCTATGTCATTAATGCAGACAGCACACCGGGCAACGCTTTAACAGCTGGTGAAATCACAGCCACAGAAACATTCACAGTCTCTTCAAGTACTGAGATTAAGCAGCATGAACTTGGAAGTGCAGAAGTGAAGCGGTGGCCTAATGTCATAAATGATACTCTTGAAAGTGAAGGGCCTAGCTCAGTCACAGGTTTAAGCGGTGGTGTGGCAAAGTGGAGAATTAATGCTGAAAACCAAATAAGAGCCACCAAGTTGAGTAGCTCACCTTTCATTGCTACAGTCACCTTATGGACACACAGAACACCTTACGAGCAATGGCAAACAAGCAGCGCTGAATCACAAAGTAGCCGCTTTCCTTGGGCTTGGTCGGCCAATGGAACAAACTACATGCTCGATGACCTATCAAGGTTAAGCTACCCCATAGACATTGGACAAGGTGAAGACCCCTATTTGGATTCACCAACCCAAGGCGATATTGGCTATTATAAGATAGCAAGGCTTTGGAGGATTGAAGATAGTGGCTCAATATTACCTGTGAGGGATATTGCAAAGGCCTACTATCAATTATATGAATCAGCCATCTTGGTTGAAAACAGTCTTGGTCTTCCTACTTCAGAAACAGCTGGTGTTAGCTATGACATTATTGTGTCATACTATGACCGAACAAGCGACAGCATAAAGCGGCAGTCTTTCAAAGCAAGCCATGAGACCACAGCCACCTTTGGTGGAACAGATGTTGGTGTACTTATCCATATAAGTAGTGAAAACGACTTTACCCAACAAGTGAGCTTTGGAGATTGGACCGACAAGGAAAGAACCTTGCTGTTTAGAGGTTCATCTTTAATAAGGGAAGATGTTGGAACTATCCTTTTAAGATTGCTTGAAAGTGGTGGAGGTGGCCAAATTAATGGCACTTATGACACCTTAGCCATTGGCTTCAATATCAACAGTACAGATATTGATGAAGAATCATTCTTGGCTATTGGTTCAAGTTGTCCTTTCTCACTCACCAATAGGTTCGCAGGTGATGGCACGAACTTGAGAGACATCTTTGAGAGTCTTCTTAAGTTGGTTGGTGCTGTGCTCATTATGAAGCGAGACGAAACCACAGGAAGAAGTAAGATCACTCTTCAAGCCATTGGCCAAGAAAGATTGGTTGATGTGTCCGCTACTATTGCCAATGGTGATTGGCTTGCAGATGAACCACCACATTGGGATATTTATGATGATATAGTCACTCAGATTAAATATGAGTTCGATTATGACCCAGCAGAAGATAAGTTTCTAAGTGAAGTAGTTTTCAATAACCAAGAAGCGATCAACCGTTTTGGCGGTGAAAGCTCCAAGATTACCTTGTCTTTGCCTGGTGTCTCTTCCAATGATGTTGGTCGTTTTGCAGGTGATAGGTTTGCACGTTTCCTTCCCACGTCTAACAGAATATTCAATATTCTATCCAATCCCTTAAGGCTTTGGCGAGGGGCTATTGGCAGCGGTCCAAGTATCTTCCTTGATGTTGGTTCTTACATAGCTGTGAACAGTCCTCATCTTCGTGGCTATTCAGATAGCTATGGAGTCACCAATGGTGTGGGAATGATACGAAGCATTAACCAAGAATTAATGGGTGAAGGTTGCACTCTTGAGATATTGACCACAGGACTTTCCCCTGTAGCTTGGAACGCTACTGCCACAGTAAGCACAATCACAAGCACAACCAAGGTTGAAGTCAAGGCTAACGACTACAGTAGAACGGACAGTGCAGATGTTAACTTCTTTGCAGTTGGTGATGTTGTGGACTATTTGCCTAATGGCAATCACGATGCTGCTATCACAGGACTAGAGATTGATTCCATCAGTGGCAACATTATCACCTTCACCACTTCCCATGGTATCACCACCACAGAAGGAACACTTGAACCCACTACTTACGCCAATGCAAGCACCACCCACCAAAGTGATGCTTACCTTGCAAACAGTGCAAACTTAATCAACTCAACAGTACCAGCACAGGAGTATTCATAAGATGCCTACCAAAGCCGAACTTGAAGCCAAGATTGAATCATTAAACGAAGACCTTAGAAGACAGCAAAGGGCAATCAACCAACTGAACATTGACCTTGATGACTTGCCACCTGTGGCCTTCAACCAATTTACTGCACCACATGCAAACGAGCATGCAAGGGAAGCAATCAACCGAGCACACAAAGAATGGGAACTTGTAGTCAAAGACCCTTCAAGCGGTGAACGTATTGACCTTTATATCAAAAGCAGTCATGGCCTTAAGTGGTCTTGGGAAGAAAACTATACTCGCAACGGTCAGTTTGCTTGGTGTGGTGCTTTCGCTTCTTGGTGTTACACTGATGTTAAGCAACCCATAAGAACCAAGATATTTCCTTCCTGTTATCGTATGTACAAAGCATGGTCCAACACTTCAAGACGTATTGATCCAATGAAGGTGCAGCCTGGTGATATTGTGGTTATTTATACAAGTAAGCGTTCAGTCCAAGGGGATCATATTACCTTGTGTGTTGATACAAGCAATATTAATGAAGGCTATATCAACACGATTGAAGGGAACGCTAAAGGAACGCTTGGTGATGGAACTTATGGTGAAGGTGTCATCAAGCAAGAAAGAACCTTGGATAAGATTGCACATGTTTACAGATTGCTTGGAGAGGACTTTAACGAATGACCGACCAAGAAAAAACAGAACTACAGTTCAAGGACAAGATGGGAGGGAGGAAGGTGACAGCCTTCTATGCTACCCTTGCAAGCTGTCTACTATTGGCACTACTCGACAAAGCACATGGTGAAGTCTTGGGTCTTATTGATACTTTGTTTTTCATTTATGCAGGTGCTAATGTAATGACTAAGAGGTCACCACAAATAAACGTTCAACAATCAAGCGAGGTTCAAAACAATGGGAAATAAACTAGGTGTTTCAAACCCTGTCTCAGCAGGTCAAGTAATCGGGTCTTACAATGCTTCAAGCGTAAGCGATACCGATTGGCACACACTAACAAGCAATGAGTTCTATGATGCAACCACAGGAACACAACTTGCTGATGGATTGCAATTTGCTTTTGTGGCCTTAATCAGTTCATCGACTTCCACTCTTAGTTATTTGAAGCTAAGAGAAGCAAGTGGAGCAGGTGATGGAAAGACCAACACTGATGGGGTAATACCTGTCTTTGGTCGTTTTGAAGTTGACGTGCAAGCCCTTCAAGATGGTGCAAGTGTGACTTCGATTGCTTATGCCAAAGGTGCTACAGGTGACAGTGTTGTCCTTGTTGCTGGCTTCAATAAATAAGGTGGTGATTCATGGCGATTAAATTAGATACCTTTTCGAGTGCTGGCGGTGGAGCAGGTACAGACAACCTTGATGATGTTACTTCAAGAGGTGCTACAACTACCAACGCAATCACAGTTGGTGGTGTAACCGTTGGTACAGAGTACACGCTACCAAGTGCAGATGGTTCAACCAATCAATACTTAAAAACTGATGGTGCAGGTAATTTAAGTTTTGCTGATTTAGACATCACAGGCGGCTTGACTTATCAAGGTGCTTTCAATGCTACAGCTGGCACACCTGACATAAGCAACGCTGAAAAAGGTGACTTCTATGTCATTGACACAGCTGGCACAATCTATGGTCAAACTTGGGCGGTGGGAGATCACTTGCTTGTCAATGAAGACATGGGTGGAACTATCACCAACAGCAAGATTGACAAGATTGATAATACTGACCAAGTTACAAGCGTTAACGGAAACACAGGTGCTGTTGTTCTTAGTGGTGATGACTTGGCAGCCGACCACACAGCGGTGAACTACACAGCGACCAATGCCAACATTGATGGTCATCTAAGTGGGATTGATACTGCTATTGGTGCAAGTTTAAGTCCAACCCTCGATGACGTGACCACCAACGGAAACACAACCACCAACACCATTGAAGTTGGTCAAGTCACTGTCAGTGGTGACATCTTGGCAAGTAGTGCAGACACAAGAACCATTGGTGCAGAAGGTACAAGGTTCATCACTTATTATGGTGACATGAATGGAGCGATAAGATTCAAGGCTAAGAACAACCAAGGTAGTGCAATCACTAAGGGCCAAGTGGTTTATATAAGTGGTGTGAGTGGCACAGTGCCAGAAGTGAAACTTGCCAAGGCGGATTCAGCTTTAACTATGCCTGCCTTTGGTGTGGCCTTTGCCAATGCAAACGACCAAGCAGAAGTTCAGATTGTGACCTTTGGCAATCTAACAGACTACAACACCACTACCTACTCCCTTAGTGCAAATGACACAATATATGTCAGTGCGACCACAGCAGGAGCATTAACCAACACAGCACCAACAGGTGAATCAAACTTGATTCAAAATATTGGTCGGGTGGTTCGTGCAGATGCAAGTGCAGGTATTATAAAAGTTGGTGGTGCAGGTCGCTCCAATGCTACACCCAACTTGAATAGTGGCAAAATCTTCCTTGGTAATGCAAGCAATCAAGCAGTAAGCACAGCATTAAGCTCAATTAACTTGACTTCGTTCAATGATGACTTGACCTATCCTGTGACTTCAGTCAACACCTTGACAGGTGCTGTGGTCGTGTCGGGTGATGACGTAGGGGCAGACCACACAGCGGTGAACTATACAGCTGCCAATGCCAATGTTGATGGTCATCTTAGTGGGATTGATACCAAACTTGGAACACTTGGCACTTCTGCCTTCCTTGATGTGGGAACAAGTGCAAGTAACGTTGTTCAACTTGATGGAACAGCCAAACTTCCTGCAGTTGATGGTTCACAGCTTACAAACTTACCAAGTGCACCTGTGACTTCTGTCAATAGCTTGACAGGTGCTGTGGTAGTCAGTGGTAACGATATAGCAGCGGATCACACAGCGGTGAACTATACTGCAAGTAATGCCAATGTAGATGGTCACTTAAGTGGGATTGATACCAAGTTTGGAACACTTGGCACAGCTTCAACAGCTGCTACAACCGACTTCTTGCAAGTCACAAACAACTTAAGCGATTTAAACAACGCAACCACAGCAAGAAGCAATCTTGGACTTGGTACTGCAGCCACTCAGAATGTGGGAACAAGTGCAGGTAATGTTGTTCAACTTGATGGAACAGCCAAACTTCCTGCAGTTGATGGCAGTCAATTAACCAATCTACCAAGTGCACCTGTAACAAGTGTCAATAGCTTGACAGGTGCTGTGGTTGTCAGTGGTAACGATATAGCAGCGGATCACACAGCGGTGAACTATACTGCAGCCAATGCCAATGTTGATGGTCACTTCAGTGGTGTAGATACTAAACTTGGAACTTTACTTGCAGACATTACAGGTGAAAGTCTAAATGACTTAAGTGATGTTTCATTCACAGCAGGGGCAGGGATAGACAACTATGTTTTGACTTATGACAATGGAACTTCTTCTTGGGGGGCTGAAGCTGTGCCTAGTGCACCTGTAACAAGCGTTAATGGAAATACAGGTGCTGTGGTTCTTAGTGGTAATGACTTGGCAGCAGATCACACAGCGGTGAACTACACAGCGACCAATGCCAATATTGATGGCCACCTTAGTGGGATTGACTCCGCTTTAGGTTCAGTCAGTGGTTCAAAACCAACGGTGACAAGTGCAAGCCCTAGCACAGATTACACAATAAGCACTTATACTGCTATTGAAGAAGTTTATATTCTTAATCCTAGTGCTTCCATAAATGTCAATTTGCCAAGTGCTTCAACAGTCACGAGCGGTTACAAATACAATATTAAAAATGTATCAGCTACAGCCAGCTTGACAGTTGACCCAAATAGCACAGAAACGATTGATGGAGCGACCACTTATACACTTAATGTTCAGTATCAATCTTTAACTATCGTTTCAGATGGTTCTAATTGGCATATCATTTAAGAGAGGTCACAAATGAGTTATCGTTGCAGAAATCCAAAGTCTACAATTATGATCCAACTGTCTGCAGATGGAACACAAACAGCCGCTTCTGATGGTGATAAAATATTGTTTCCAACTAAGACCACCACAGGAAGTGATGGTGTAAGCATTAGCTCTGGTACAATCTCGCTTGATAGCTCTAAAACCTATTATCTCAGTGTACACGTTGATTGTAACCGACCATCAACCACAAGCGACTTTAGCGCTGAATGGTGGAATGAAACAAGTTCAACACAGCTTGGTAAATCAGATGGAGCTTTTGAAGCAAGATGGCTACCAACAGGCGCATTCTATTATAATGGATCAACACTTGGCCAGCTGACACTTGTTAATCCTACGTTTGATATTAGCGTGAGAGTCAATCGACTAGGTGCAAGCAATACAGCAAATATTAGTCAATACTTTCATCTTTTCATTATTGAAATAGACGATTAGAGGGGGCTTTATGAGTTATGATCCGAGTGAAGGGGGCGGTGTGGTTTTCAGTGCATATATTGCAGGAACTACTTCTGTGGCTTTACCGACAGCTTCAGGTGGTTCTTACACTTTTCAATGGGACAGTGCCAATGATGCTTGCTCGATAGTCAGCAACACAGTCCAATGCAATCACTACGCAAGCACAGCGACTTGTGATATTGCCACAGGTAGTGCTTCGCAAACAGTGTGGGCCTATGGTTTTAAGAATGGTACTTACTACACAGGTAGTCACTTATATAATAGCTATGCAAAAGGTGACGATAATGGGTGGGGAGTCCACAGAGATACAAAAGACTTAGTGGTTGATACCAAGATTATCTTTAGAATTGCAGGAGGTCGCAACCAAGAAGGACTTGACCAATTAGCAGGGATAATAATATGACATATTTAGCAAAACCAAGAGCTGGCGTAAGAGTTGATTTACTAAAGTTCAATTCACTTTCAAGTATTGCTGTAGGTTCAATCTTCACTGTGAACGATACACCAAAAAACACAAGTGCGGTTATTAATGGCAGCGGTTACATTGAACTTCATGATGGCTCTTCATGGAGATTGGAAGCAAATTGCCTTTGCCAATACTCGACCACGTCAAGTGCTTATGAAAGTATTTGGTGGTGGTATGATGGAACAAGCAACTTGGGAAACAGGGGCAGAATGTCAAACTTGGCCAATACTCAAATCAGTAGAGGTTCTTGTACTTTGCTTTTAAGGTCCACAGACATCACAGGCACAATCACCATCTACCCAAGGATAAGCAACTTGTCTGGGAGTCCTGGCTATGATGGAACTTACACACCTTTACCACATGTAAGAATTTACGAAATACCAAACTAAGAGAATGAACATGATGCAAGAATTATTGATGAAAGACCATTTCACTTATGCCTTGGTGATTGGCACAATCATCTTGAGTGTGACAGCTGGCTATTTCTTAGGCCACCAAGACAAGGCGGTTGTGTGTGCTCAATATATCACAGACCTTGAAGACCTTAAGGTCAAGAAAGCTACCTGTGACACTGACTTGACAACCTGCAAAGGCAAAGGTGCTGCCAATGGTGTGCTTCAATGCAAGCCCATTTGTGACCAACAAGTGAAGGTTGCACTTGAGACACAGAAGGTTTGGCACTGTAATGATTAATATATTCTTAAGTGCTTTGCTTGTGCTTGTGCCTTTGAAGCCTGCCAATATTCCACCTAATTGGATTTACCTTGGTGAAAAGGTTGAACCAATCAAAGGAATCAAGGCTGAACGTGGCTTTGTCTTAACCTTTGAAGGTGCTGTCTTGACTGTACCTGACTTTATCAGAATAAAGAGCATCATCGAGGGGAGCAAAGACATTTGTGTTTATGCTGTGGATAGTGCCTTGAAAGAGTGCAGTGAAGGAATGACCAAGGCTTTGAGTGAAGCTCATGGAAGGGAAACCAACCACTTTGAAATCATAACTGCTTATGAATCAAGACTTGGCAAGTATGAGCTTCAAATTGGCAACCTTGAAACATCATTGCAGACTGAGCAGAAGAAGTCTAAAATGTTGTTATTCATTGCAAGTGGTCTTGGTGTTGTGGCCACCTTGTTCACCACTCTATACTTTGCAAAGGACTAGCATCATGGACATGAGCATGTTTGACATTGGAACAGTGCTGGCAGTACTTGGTTTATTCTACAAACTAAGTGCAGACAAGGCCGCACATGCTGAAGAGATGGGAAAGCTCAAGCAACAAGTCAGATCACTTGAAAGTCGTACAAGTCGCATTGATGATCGACTAGAGAGCATTGATGACAAGCTGGGAAACTTACTGACTGCAATCATCAAGCTAGAAACTATCATTGGACAGAAGGGGCAGTCTTAAGCGATTGCAAAACACCCTTCAACTTTTAAAGCATTTCAAGAAGACTAGCAAACACGTTCCAATCATTGGGGTCCATGTGACTGAGCATTCTTATTGCTTTCTTTTTGTCCTCCATTTCATTGGCCACAATAAGAGACTTGACGAAAGCACCACAAGCCAATCTTGGACCATACC
>Ga0255772_10000887_pt1 | contig 29548 bp, 23 predicted proteins | sample 071ome_34_FD_179970 | JGI IMG/M metagenome (GOLD analysis project Ga0255772, IMG submission 179970) | Coastal salt marsh microbial communities from the Groves Creek Marsh, Skidaway Island, Georgia - 071411BT metaG (version 2) | ecosystem: Environmental > Aquatic > Marine > Intertidal zone >...
CATCCACCAGCACCGAACTGCTCCCTTTCGGGAGATGGGAAGATATTAACATTGGCAAGTTCTCCTGTTACTGGAGAAGGCAGCAAACGCAGACTGTCAATAGCAGCAACGTTGCTAAATCCATTCTGGCGAACAGGTCCCTGAACAGCAGTTGCAGTTGCAGAGATGAAGCGATGGGTGTATGCACCACCAGTAATAACGGCATTAGTAGAAGCACTTACAAAAGTATGTGCAGTCGCATTATCATATCCACCAACATTCACTGTAATGGTGCCATCTTGATGCTGCAAAGCATTAGTGAGAGCATAAACAAATTGGTGAGTAGAAGTATCGGTAGAAGTGCCAACGTTAATTTCAAACTGATCGCCATTGACATTGCTAACAGTCAACCATTGCTGACTTGCAGGATCGGAAGGTCTGGGGTATGCATGTTCGGTTTCATTATTATCCAAACTACAAGTGAATACCAGACTCTCATCCAGAAGACGAATCTTATCACCAGAACCGAACGGGTGACCGATAACAGTCAACACCGATATTCCAGTGGTGGGATCATAAGTGGCGTTCTCAACATCGTAATTGGTATAACCAACTTCGGTAACAATAATATTAGTTCCAGCGAAAGGATCGCTTCCAGGACGAGGATAGGTGTGCTGTGTTGCGTTGCTATCCTGAGCGCAAGTGAAGGTGAACGAGTTATCGGCAAGTTGAATACCAGTTCCCTCAGTGATGTCGTGGGCACCAATTGTAATTACAAATTCACCAGTAGTTCCATCGTAAGTTGCATTTGTAGGAGTGTAGTAGACAAAGGGAGATGCACCAACGTTAACAGTAATAGTATCGGTAGTGGCCGAAGTGATCGCAAGATCTTGTCTATATGCAGGGTCGTGGGGACGAGGATGGGTCAGGTAAGTGTTGTAATTATCCGAAGAACAGGTGAATGTGAACGAATTGTCGGAGAGTCTAATAGTATCACTACCAGGAGTCAGACCGTGATCTTTGATCGTGATAACAAAATCGCCAGTTGCAGGATCGTAAGTTGCATTTTCAACTTGATATGGAGCAGAAACTATATCAGGAGTAGTGATGCTATCATACAGAGCGTCAGCAATTACTTGATCCAGGAAGTAATCCTTCTGGAATTCAACAAACTCCCAATTGATGCCAACAGGATCAACGTCATCAGAAGTAATTAGATTTCGGTTTTCAATAGGATCTGCTTCAAGAACAGTTGCATCATCAACAATACCCGAGGTGTGAACAGGAGGTTCGCTACCTGCCTTGTAGACAATAGTTCCACCTGGACCAGGCAGTGCGGGACCCAGGGCACTTTCGGCAACATAAACATTGCCATTATATTGAATATATGCACCAAGTTCATAGTTAGTACCCGAACTCCAAGTTAGAGCAGGATCCTTCCACACATCACCCCAGTCACCGATTACGATTTGCTTCAGTTCAGAATCCAGATATTCTCTACCAAATCTGATTTGCTGATCGGCAGAACGAGCCTGAATACCACCAGGAGCAAGAGTCTCAATAAGAGTCTCAATGAGAGTATCAATTGCTTCTCTTACATTGACACAATCCCTAGTGCCATAATTGCCAACATCACCATCATCTCCACTATCAGTGATAGTGTCATCAGTATATGCATTTCTCAGGGTAAATCTTGGAACGTAGTATTCGGGACCATTCTGGCCATCTCCAAGATTTTGAAGTAGGTTGTTGATCGCCTTCTTAGCGAGGAATCCAACGTTCTTAATTGCCTCTACAGTAGGAGCAATTTGATCCTCAACAAATTTAACTTGATTGGCTGGGCTGAGATACAATTTGGCAGCTTCAACAGTGCTGTAGTTGCCACCAACCAGAAGGTCTGAGATAAGAGACTTGATAATTTCAGTCATGTCTCTGACACACTTTGCCTTACCATCAATATCACCACCAACATAGTTGAAGGTCTTGATTGTAATACCACCAGCATTCACATAACTAAACTCTTCCTGCATCAAACCAACTGCTTCTTCAGCAATATAGTCCTTGTTAAAGATGAGCAAGTTTCCAGCATCACGGAATCTATCTCCAGTAGGAGCAAGACTCTCATTGATAAGATCAACCAAGCTGTCAATAGCATCTTTGACATTCTGACATCCACCAGGATCATTGGTGATACCTGCAGGAGGAATTACAACACGATCCGAATATTGAGTGACCAGAGTACCATCAATTGCTGCTTTTGCATAGTATGCAAGGCGTTCATGTGCATAGAGAGACTGCAGAAGTTGTAAGCGGATGTGCTGAATTTCACCGTCAGGACCGATGTAGAACTTAAATCCAGTAACAACGTTACCAGTTCCACCATGCTCAATGTCGGAGGCAATGGTATCAAGGATCAAAGTCAAGTCAGTCTTACAACGCAAGGTGCCAAGAGTAGAAGCGCCGCCAGCGTTTCTAGGCATATCCTGGTTGAGGAAAGGATAGAGAGCGAGCATGTCGCCTGCTGCTTCATCAACAATAATACCAGCGTTAGCACGGATCAGAGTTGCAGCATCTTTGAATCTATTTTGAGTGTCTGGCCAAATTTGAGTGGCAACAAACAGGTCATCATCAGGGAATTCTTCATCACAAGTAAACTCACTGACGAGAACCGAGTCAACAACACCAGCGCCATACAAAGAGGATGGAGCGGTTCTGGTTACAGTACCGAGGTGGTCAACGGGAGTTGGGAGATTTGCCTGTTCAATAGTATCCGAAATGATGTCGGCATAAGTGGTGATGGCGCTTGCAACGTCAACACAGTAAGGAGTTCCTGCAGGGTCGCGAGTAATAGTTTCATCTACAACTTGGGTAAATCCATGAGGACCAGTAATATTGATCAGGTTACCGCGCATAACCTCAATGGCGAAGTCGCGTACTTTATCAATTGCCCAGACGGTCTCTGCTTCCTCACCAATCAGGTGATTGATAGTAACGTTGTTTACATCGCTACGATCAACATAATATGCTGCAGTATCCCAGGAAGAACTGTTGCCAGTATTTCTAAGGTCTTTGGCGATGGCATCAATCCAGTAACCAGCATCTCTAAGACACTTGGCATAACCAGGACTTACTCTTTCTACTGCAGAAACAGAACTAGAATAAGTAACGGTATTGGCACCACTAGGATCTTGAATTGTATCGGTTACAATCTTAACCAAAGCGGTGATTCTGTTCACTGCATCGGTATAACCACCAAACAAGAATGGAACATCTACCGTGCTAACTTGAGTCAAACCATGAGTACCGCTAACGGTTACCGCAGTATTGTTAATTACATCTTGAGTAATATCTCTCGCTTCATTTAGAGCAGCAACGGTAGCATTGGTCAAAGTGCCAATCCCAAAGAGTTCTGCAACATCCCAGACCTTGCTATTTTCGCCAAACTTAAGGTTGTATCCAACGTTACGGATAACATTCTTAATCTCAGCAACAGAAGCTTGAGGATCACCTGCTCTTTCCTGTGCTTCCTCAGCAATGAAATCAAGATTATCAATGATTGCATCATAGAAATTGCCACCATAAGTGATTGCAATGTTTTCATCACCGAGAGGAATATGCAGATAAGGATACTGACGATCCATTTGATAGACTGCTTCGTTCGCAATCAAAGAGCGGTTGGTCAGAATTTCATTAGAAGCATCGTAGAATCTAAATCCAATTTCACCGTTAATGAACTCGTCACCCTCATTCCAAGTAGGTACACCAGACCAATCTTGGAAGTCAGTAGAAAGGTTCTCTCCATCAAAGTGGAGAAGTAATAGTGTTTCTGCATCACCTTGGAACATACCAGTTGCAGGAGTGTATGCTGCAGTGTAACGCTCATCACTGGAGATACGAACTTCGTCCATATAACCAGTGAAGGCATTGCTATTCTGCCAGTCAGCACCAATCTTAATGGGTTTGGTGACGTGCGTTTGAGAATCACTTGCGGAACCAACTTGAGCACCATCAATAAAGAGTCTGACAGTGTTGTTGTTTCTAGTTACTGCAATGCTAGTCCAGGTATCCTGAGCAACGACTGTTGCACCAGAATTGGCAAGATCGGATCCATTAACGTTGTATCGCAGTTGACCATTCTCAAGATAGACTCGGATTGCAACTTCAGTTGCTGCTTCGCGGAAGTCAAACAGGGTAGCAGTACCAGTCAAAGATGCAGAGTTAGCATAGATCCACGATTCAATTGCAAAATTGTTAGATCCAAATGCAAACTCAGCATTGCTAGGAATGGTTACATATGCAGTTCCATTCAAATAGAGAGATGCGTTACCAAACTTTTTCTGCAGAGTGGATGCGATAGCACCATTTCCAGCGACAGGGACATGAAGATCAGTAGCACGACGAGCAACCTTACCCAGATACAGATAACCACGAGCGTAGTTAGTACCGATGACTTGAGCAGTAGCATTTTCAGTACGAATAATGTCTCCAGACAGAATCAAACCATCAGCAGCAATTGCAGGGTTTTCGTAAGCGAGTTTATAAACTCTTACAGTTTCTCCATCAGTAAGATCGCCAACCAAAGAGGAGTAGTTGATAATATTGTTTCTAATTTGCTCATCAACTTCAAGAGCACCACTTGCGCTGTCGTACTCAAGAATAAGGTTGGTAACCTGTTCCGAATTGGGGAACCTGCCACTAAATTCAATAGTAGTGTCGTTGAGATCACCAACTTGCAGTTGAGTTTGTGAAATGTTGTCAAGAACAACGTTCTGGAAGTCAATACTGGTGATTCTGTTGAATACCAGACCAAAGAACGAAGAACCTTCGGAGATGATAACTTGGTTATTCGCCTGGTTGGTAACAGGATCTCTATAGGACTGAATACCAGTAACAGTAGCAACGATTCCACTTTGTTGACCGATAATGATGTCCCCAATAACAATATCAAAGAGACCAGGAGTAGATTGATAAGTACCAGCAGTTTTACTGAGAACCAGAGTGTTTCCAACTTCAATCTCAGTGCCGTAGAGAACGCTATTGGTTTGGTGACCAACAGCAGTAGTTCCATCAGCAGCACGCTGAACTGTCAAAGTATTGCCACTAATATCAGTGACAACCATTCTTTCAGAATCAACCTGATAAGTCTTATTCAGTTCAACGTCAGCAACATTATCAACGTCAAATGCACCTTGAGTTGCACTCATGCCACCAGGAATGTTGGCAATAGGTTGACCATTGTTACCTTCCAAGTTTACCTGCTCAACAGTTGCCTGATCTCCTCTAAGGTTTTGAATGTCTTCCTTGAAGTTGAACAGATTTTGTCTGTTAACATCGGTGATGCTATCAAGAGTCGCTTGGAAACCAGTTGCACTACTAAAGATTGTCTCAGTAAGTTGGAATGCATCAGTATTATTGTCGTAGTAGAAGTCAATGGTTGTTGTTCCTACAGCAACAACAGTAGCGTTGACATCGGAAACAATACCTCTAATTCTACCGCCAATCAGAGGGAAGATACCCGAGATATTGCTAAGTTGCATTCTCTTGATATCTCTGAACTGAAGAGTTACCGTTGCATACTGAACATTTGCAGGTGGTTGCGGGGGATCACTAAAGACGATATCGGATCCTTGAACCTCAAATGCTTCTCCAGGAGACTGAACGATACCATTGAGAGTGATAATCAACTGGTTAGCGTTAGCGATAACGGGTTCAGTAACAGTGTTACCTTCATCATCCAAGTTCTGTACAGTCAGAGGGAATGAAATTCTTTCACCGTCAAACAGTTGAGAGATGTCATTGATCTTCTGAACAGTAGAAGTCAAAATCTGCTCGGAGGAAGTCAGATCCTTTTGACGGAAACGAACCTCAGTGTTATCAAAATCAGTGTAGACGGGTTCAACCAGGGTATAGTTTTGCAGATTCGGAACAATTGCAGATTCTGCCAGGTTAACCGACTTGGTAAGTTCAAATGCAGTGGTTTTATTTTCAATCGTACCAGATTCAATCAATCCAAGTTCTCCAAATACCTTGAATCCAGCGGGGTGGACGTTAGTAGTAAGGATGTCTCTCCAATCAGAGATAGCAACAGGGGTTCTAACACTGTAGGAGAAGTCTTGATAGAAGTAGGAGTCTTGGATTCTTTGGATAATTTCGGATGGTTTGCCAACGTCATCAATGAATCTACCAGGAGTAGTGGTAATAGCACCAACTTCCAGAACACCTTTAGCGATGCTCAGGTTGTCAATAGTACCAGACGCTTTAGAAATAGTACCAGTGATTTGCTGGCCAGCAGAAAAATCTCCAGTATAATCAACGATCTTCAGAATTCTGGGACCTTCCTGCCAACCATCGTTTTCGGAGACATAACCAGAAGCGGTTGCCTGATCCAGAGTATCACCTTGATAGATGTATTCACCTGCAAGGAAACGACCAGTGATGACATTTGCCTCGGCAGCACCACCGAACGAATCAGTAAGCAGAACTTGACGACCTTGACCATCATTAGTGTATGACAGGAAGTCACCAATAGCAGCGTTATCGGGAGTCAGTGCCAACTTCAACTGATCATCTTCCAAAGAGTTTGCTGCACCAGCAATAGCATAATAAGTGGTGGCAGCAGACAGTCTGCCGAAGGAGGAGATGGGCAGTGCGGGTTCTTCACCATCACCAGCATCAACGGCTTGCAGAGTAACCGCAGAACCATTAACAATACCGTGAGGGAAGGAGAATTGCAGAAGATTCAAGTCAAGGTTGACAACGTAGTTGAACGAAGACTTGAGACTGACACTGGGTTGAGAAGAATATCCCGATCCAGGATCTTTAACTTCAATCTGATCAATACGACCGTTTCTAATAGTTGCTTCAGCAATAGCACCAGATCCGCCACCACCTTCAATGATAACTGCAGGAGGAGTAGCATAACCAGAACCAGGATCAGTAACAGTAATGCTGTCCAAGATGCTCGTGCTAGTCAGCTGAACATTAACAGGGAACGTAATTTCAGGACGCAGGGTATAGTCGTGAGTATAGTCAAAACCGAAGTTATTATTCTTCAGTTTCTTAATCTTACCAATCTGATTTGCCTTAACAAAGATAGAAGCACCAGATCCATTCGGAGGAATAACAACTTCCAATTCTGCACCAGAACCAGCAAGGCTGGGTCCAAGAATACCAGGGATGGATTCAATATCAATCGTTGCAGTAGTGTAGTTCTTACCAGGATCAGTTACGATCACCTCGGTGATCTGACCAGGAATGGTGTTACCATCTTCATCCGTTCCATCTTGTACGGTAATATTGACTTTACCACCTTCACCATCACCACTAATTGACACACCCGTGTATTCACCTACGGCATATTCAGTTCCAGGTTCATTGATAGCAACTCTTTCAATTCTACGATTGGAAACAATATTAGATACGATTGGAAGCTTCTTATAGAATCCACCACCATTGATGAGACGAATCGCACCAATAGGTCCAACTGCAGACACAGAAGAAGTTGTGTATCCTACTCTAGATGCAGTTGCAACACTTTCTGGTTCATTGAGCAAGGGGAACTTGAAGATATTTGCACCCGAAGTAATTGTCGCACCAGCAAGGAATTTGACTTCAAACTCACCAGTGTAGGGAGTGGGAATAACATCAAGATAAGTTCCAGGATTTACAGGTGAGTCATCACCCGTTCTAGATGGGTCAAAATAGTAAGAGATATTTGTAACTTCAGAGTTCACCGACAACTGAACATACGGTTCAGGATCTCCACCTTGCTGAACACCAGGGGTGCCAACTCTCTGAATTGAGTTAAACGAATACTCCAGTTTGAAGAGGTTATCCTTAGAGAAGGACATGAAGTATCCTTGAAGAGAAGGATCCCCAAGCATAAACTGATACTTATGGTTGTAGAACATCTGAATGACAGGATGTTTTACAAAGATATCAATACTAGATGCAGCATCGGGGTCGCCCACTGCAGTTGCTCTAAGACGAGTAGTAAACTCTCTAGTGCTAATTACTTCATCAACTGCAAACGATCCATTAAATTCGTCAGCACTGTTGCCAGAGATGAAGAGATTGTCGCCAGACTGCAATTTATGTGCTCTTGCAGTCTTATAGAAAATTCTATCAGTTGCATTAACAGCAGTTAGTTGGAGAATCTTATCAAGATTAGTGATAAGAGTAATTTCGGTGACAGCAGTAAGACCACTGATGGTCAATTGGGACCTATCGGCATTATAGGTGACTTGATCCTCATCGGGAGTGATTACACTACCAATGATATAAGGAGATCCTGCAGGAGCAGTGTCATCAATTCTTACGGTAAAGTCTTCCTGACCATATACTTTGAATCGTGCATCCAAACCAGAAGGGATATCAAAGATGAATGTGCCCTGAGTAGTAGTGAATGGTTCGTTAGCAAAGATATAAGACCCGATGCTATTATTTTCACCACCAGTGGTCTTGATTTCGCCTGTGCCAACATAACCTTCCCAGGCACTCTTAGTTCCCGTATACTGAGCAATATACAGACTATTTGCATCAACATCAATAACTTCGGCATTAGCAACTAGCTGACCAGCGTTATTGTATTGTTGAATTTGACTATTTTTCTTAACGTTGAAAGTTTGATTCAGCGAAAGACGAAGAACATTGTCAACTTCAGTAGTATTAGTTACCTTAATGTAGAACTTGCCATAGGTTGTCGTTTCTGCTTTAACCTTTCTGCCACCCTTTGCAGGAATAGTGGCAGTTCTGGAAGACCATACATCAGTATTGGAGGTGAGAGTTACCGAATCAATTACAAGAGAAGAGTTTACATCATTGTAATCCAGAACCTGAAGACCTTCAGATGCAAGAGTTACACTGGAAACTGTGATTGGTTGATTGATTGTTGTGGGATAAGTGTATGATGCGGTGGTGAAATGATAGTTAGTATTCGTACCAATAAACGTTCCTTGACGGGTAGAATCAATATTCTTGTCAGTCTTAATTACGAGAGCAGCATCAGGAACATAATGATACGTCTTATAGTAATCGTTATATTCTGCAGTGGTAGAAGGAACCGAGATAGTTCTTACATGATCACTAATACGCAAACCATCAACGTCAAATGAACCTGCATAATCAACAGTATAACCACTAGTGTTTCCAGTCCAGTTGGGAGCATTGCCAACGTAGATCTTAGCAGTAGAAGGAATAGTCAGAGAAGGCAGTGAACCACTACCAACCGAAGTTCCATCAACATAAATGGTAAACAGATTGCCAAATTTAGTTACTGCACAGTGAACATAACCATCATCATTAACAATTTGATCGTTTGCACTAGCAATAGGAGTTGCAGTTCTCTGGAGAGTGGAAGAGGCATACAATTCCAGTCTCTTATTGCTACGATTGAGGGTTAAGGTAACGCCTGGTTCACTACCATGACCGATACCAAACAAGATGTGGTGAGTAGAACCAAGACCCGCAAGTCTGCTATCCTGCAGAACAGTGGTCTCAGTTACACTCCACCAACCTTCAATCGTCCAGTCACCATTCGGATCATATGTATCGGCATAACCATAGATGCCAGTATTATTTTCAGGGTTGATCTCAAAGTGGGTATCACTCCAGGCAGCACCATCATAAGCATTGATTCTCAGACCACGAGTGCTACCTTGACCAGAAGGAGCACCACTTGAAATGTTGGAACCAGTGTAGTAATCACCAATCAGATTTCTGTTAGTCAGATTACCAGTGGTATCTACGGGTTCGGTCTCATCAGTTGACTCAAAGTCAAACAGACCAACAACTTCGTTACGGTAACCTTGACCAGTCAATACAGGGTCGCCAGAACTATCAGCACTAATAGCATTGATTTCAAAACCAACAATATTGCGACCAAGACTTACTTTATTGGTAGAAATTACAGTGCCATCATATCTAAATTTGATAATTTCACTCTGTTTTCTGAATGCTTCAGAACCAGATGTAGACTCATTAAGTTCATAGTTGATTGCCAGGTTGTAATTACCAAAAACGTCAACATTGCCACCAATAACCTTGAGGTTTCTAAAAGTACCTGCAGGTGTAATTCTCTTACCCCAACGAACCTCGTTTTCAGTAGTTACTTTACCAACAAAGACGCCGATTGGGTTAGAACCAGAATATGCAGTACCAGAGACCAGGAAGTCCCCAAACTCATCAATATCAAATCTTGCACCCCACAAATTGTAGCTAGTGGTATTGAAATTGATAACTTTGTCAATGATAACAGAAAACTGCTGTGCCTCACAATGTGCGATAGCAAAAGACTTAACCGCACTGGTAGTAGTGGGTGCAATCTCTAGCAGAACATAGAACTTACCGCTATCAGCATTATACTTAATGTCAACAACTTTTTCTGAGTCACTAGCGGTAGAAATCTTTCTCTTTTGCTGAACACCCAAGTTTTCATTGAAAATGATGATGTATGCATCAAAAGGATACTGAGAGTTGGTATTGGTGTGACCACCAATACACCACTTATTCTCACCAACCTTAGAGATTGCGCTAACTTCATCCAGACGAGTAGAACCAGAGATGCCTGCCATCTCCTTTTGATATTGAATTGAGCAAGTAGTACCAGAAGTATTCTGGTTAAACTTCATCAAAACAATGTCAGGATTATAGTTGACATTGAGGGAGTTGGGTTTAGTAGTACCAGTGACATATACATCTAGGGTATTGCTGTCTTCATCTACAGTCAGAGCAGTAAAATTGCAGAAAGTATCTTGACCACTGGGTTGCTCAGATCTGGCAGTCTTATACCAAACTATATCACCACTAGTAGAATATTTTGCAACAAAACCAACTCTGTTATCAAATTGATCAATAGTATTACCACAAACATAGATGTCTTTAGTAACATCACTGGTGTAGACAGCATTGATTACCGTATCATTCAGGTTTTCAGTACCATTGATAAAGTATTCCGCCTTCTTAAACTCTTGAGGATGAGAAATAATCAGTCTTGGATTTTCGCTAAATCCATTACCAGATTTAACGATGTCAAACGAAGATACTGTACCATTGCTGACATTGATTACTGGATTAACTTCTGCGTGTTGGCCATCCCCATCAATTTCAACGGAAATCGGTACATCATCAGTATAACCAGTACCAATTTGAGTAACTTTAATGGTTTCAATACCATTTACAACTTTTACCTTAAATTGTCTGTTTTCGGTAGAGATCTCGGGAGTATAGTTAACTTGGATTTTATCACCAGAAACCAGATCATGAGGTACATCGGTAGTGATTACGCCATGAGGAACATCATTGATAAGTTCAAAGTCGTAAGTTGAAATAGTCTTACCTTGAATAGTTCTGATAACGGCAGAAATACCATAACCTTCACTGTCAATATCATCAAAAATCAGACGGTCATTTACCTGATAGTTATCACCAGGGTTCTCTACAACGAATCCATTAACAGATGCGTCCTCAAACTTTGTGATAGATTCAACTTCAATGTCAACCTTAGAGTCAAATCTAACTTTAGGGAAGTAGTCAAACAGTTCCAGTTTGTTCTCTTCCAACAGCGAACCGACATCTTGAAGTTCTTCAACTACCAGTTCATCAGTAATTTCATAAGTTGCACGGAAACCAATAAATTCTACGTCAACAATGTTTGCAGAAGTAGTGTTTCCATCATCATCAGTATAAACAAAGTTCAGACCAATATACTGATCATAGGTGCCATCAAACGCAGGAGCAAACTTCTCCGAGGATACAACTCTTACCAGAACAGTGGTATTAGTAATACCATTGAACAGAACCTGTACATTGATGGGATCGGTAGAAGGAGCATACAGTTCATTCGTAGTAGTGTATGCGGGGATAGCATATGTTTGACCTACTTCCATCGTAATATTACTTTGATCATAGGTCAGACGGAATACTCTGTCATCAGGACGAGTTGTCAGTCTAACTTCAGGAGTAGTAATATCATTATCATCGTCAATCTGATAATTCGTATCAATTACGTTATCACCATCGGAATCTTCCCAAATGGGATCAAACGTCAACTCAAGACCATCTTCCGTAGTCAGAAGGTCAGCAGTCGCATTAGGAGTACGCTCAACATCAATATCAACATTCTCATAGGGATCACGATAACGGATAACGCCAGTAGGAATATTCTGCTGTACTGCAGTTGATGCCAAGTTCCACTTATCTACACTGGAGTTAAAGTTGGGTCCAATGATATACGGGAAAACTGGATTGCCCTGCTCGGTAGCATCAATGCAAGTGAAGTATGCATAGACGCCTTCAGGAAACTCAGGAGTCTTACCAAAACGCCCGTTATAGCGGTCCAAATCACCTTCACCGAAGGTATACTCATAATCTTCAATATAAGTGCCTGCAGGGTCATCTGCGAGGAGAGGACCACCTTCTCTAACAGGGGTAGGATTGGTGATTGCGTTCAGTACCAGAGCAGGCTTAAGTCTATAGCTCGGTTCCAAACGACGAATGTTGGAACTTTGGTTAGTAGGATCAGTGTAACCATAAGGACCGTAAATTGGGTTACCATCAAATGCCCAACCAATAATCGGAGAGTGAGAAATATTGCTGGTGGATTCGGTCAGGGAACCGTTAGAGTCTTCCAACAGGTTGTCGCCCAGAACGTATCTAAGTCTCTTGGGATTGGTAAAGTGGGCATACTCACCACCATACTGGTTATTATAACCAGAGAACACGGAACCCTGAGCATCATCAAGCGCCGTGATAGGTGCAAGGTTGTAAGTCCAACTTTGTACTTCAGCAGTGAACTGTGCATCTGAACCAACAGAACGCAGAATAATTACGGTAGTTCCTGCCTCATAGTTGATACCTCTGTTGTTGATAGAGATGCTAGTTACACGACCAGCATTTTCGCCGTCAGTATCAATGTTTGCAGTAGCAATAGCACCAAAACCATTACCATAAATTTCAACAATAGGAGGAGTTGTATATCCGCTACCAGCGTTAATGACGGCAATAGAAATAATACGACCATTCTGGACGATAGCTTGTGCTTGAGCACCTTCACCAGAACTCAGGGTGATGTCTGGTTGGGACGTATACTTCGTACCACCAGTGTTGATTACAACTTCTTTAATAGGACCACGAACTTCTGCCAAAGCAGTAGCACCAGTACCACCGCCACCAACAATAGTAATTTCGGGTCTAGAAGTATATCCAGTACCACCACTATTGATAAGGACTCTGGAAACTTGTCCATTAGTAACAACTGCTGTAGCAGAAGCACCAGAACCACCACCACCAACGATAGATACCAGAGGAGGACTGGTATATCCACTACCAGTGGCAGTAATGTTAATTGCGGTCAGAGAACCGTCAATGATAACAGAACCAGTGGCACCAGTACCACCACCATTGGAAATTGTCAGAGATGGTGGAGATGCAGCATCATACGAATCGCCTTGTTTGATAATATTGATTTTGGTAACTTCACCAAAGATTTTTTTGTTACTAGACTTATAAGACCAGATAGAAACACCATTTACCCATGCTCCAATCGGTCCTGGTTGAATCTCATCCTTAGTAGAGATAGTCTGCGAGACTCTAGGGAATCGGAGAAGTTTACGCTGGTTTCCAGGAATAAGTGCCTGCCCAACAAAAGGACCGACTTTATAGTTCGGGATACCAGATGCGGCAACGTAAACGTAGTCGTCGTTAAAGAACGAGTTTTGAATGTTGGTAGTATAAATGCCGATGGAGTTATTGATAGACTCAACATCAGACTTACCTCGGTTAAGGTCAACCGAGATGAGAATATTTCCCTGAGGTACAACAGCAGCAGGTTGAACGAGTTGATACTTAAATACTGTCGTAGATTCTCTAGACTGTACAAAATAAGTACCGTTAAAGAGAATGGGGTTGGCACCATAGATGGTTACCTGATCCCCCACAAGGAGACCATGAGGATTATTGCAATAAACAGTGGCAGTTTGATTGTTAACGCCGCCAAACTCAATTCTATCAACCGATACAAGTTTTTTTACATTGTAGTTCCAAGTGTTCAGCAAGGGAACATTTTCGGAAGCACCAAGTTTTGAAACCGTCAGTTTATCACCAGGGAGATAATAAGTTCCATCATCGGTCAGAGTGGTGTTCTCTGCTTTAATAATACCGACAACTTTGACGACGACCTCTTGGTCTGTTCCATAATTCACATATGCATAGAAGTTAGAAGTAACCTCAGTTGCAGCATCCCAATCTTCAACAATATTATTTACAGAACGAGTACACTCAATAAACTGGTTGAGTGACTTTTCCTTATATCTAATAAGTTCGGTGCCGACAAGGATCTCACCGTTTCTCTCGGGCCAACCGATGGTAGAGTCAACAGTAAGAACACTATCAGTGGTACTAATACCTTCAGCGAGTTTAGTCTTGTAGGGAATCGTGAATGTTCCTTGAATTGTCTCTTCAGAGAGAACAAGTTCAAAGATTTCCAATTCTGAAGTTTTAATTGAGATGAAGTTCTCAATCAGAGCAGATGCGCTACCAATATTGGGGTCAACTTGATCTTGGAACTGCTGCAGGAAACCGTCCTTAAGATTTTGAGGATTGCCACTCTCAACGACACAACGTAGAATGGTGTCAACTTGCCAACTAGCAGCAGAGGGTTTTACAATCTGCTCTTTGGGGTAGGATACGCTTACATCCTCACCGTAGAGAATCTTGAACAGATATGCAATAGAACCTCTCGTACCTTTAGACGAATAGAAGGTACGGATAGTCTTAATGACCGTATTGATGTTAATCTTATTAAGGTCAATCTTAGGGATGTCGGGAAGGTATTGTTCAGTAAATTTGCTGAGCATTTTCTCAACAAAAACACCATCCAGACATTTTACTGCGGTGCCAATATTGTGGTTAGTGGGGCTAGTTTTTTGCTCATAGATTGCATTACCATCGGTATCATATCCAACGATACCAGAAACACCACGAGAGCACCCAATAAACTGAGCTTTAGTATAATCGGAACCAGATTCAACTACACGGAAACCCGTAACCTCACCGAAACCAACTTCGGCAGAAGCATTTGCCGAAGGAGGACGCTGAATCACAACTTTAGGAGGATTAGCAGGATCGTATCCAGTACCAAAATTAGTAATATTGATATCGGTGATTTGACCGTTAAAAATAGACGCAACTGCAGTAGCACCAGATCCACCGATAAATGCGCCAGAAGGATCCTTACGGTTATCTACAATGTAGATAGAAGGAATATCCACATAACCAGAACCGCCAGAAAGCAGTTCAATCTCAACAACTCTACCAGTAGAATCAACAGTGACATCCAGAATTTGTGCAGCACCAGGATCAATCACAGCAATCCTAGGAGAGGTTGTATACCCTCTACCCCTATTAGTTACAGTAAACCCTGTTACAGTGCCGTCAGTGCCAATTTGAGCAACGATCTCTGCCTGCAGAGGGTCAGCACCAGTCGGAGGATCAACATAGATGGTAGGAGGAACAGTATATCCCTTACCCACTTCTACAATTTCAATACTTTCAGGTTCAATGGAACCATTAACATCAATAGTAGGATTGCTAAAGACACATCCACCAGGATCAAGGAAAGTAACTCTAGGAGTAAACGTATAATTGCTACCCGAGTTAAGCAACTCAAGTCCAGTTACCTGTCCATTAGTTACAAGTGCTTTTGCAGCAGCAGGAATCCCACCAGCGGCGGTGGGAGGTTCAATATTAACAATAGGGGGATTCAAATCGCTATAACCAGCACCGCCACCCAGAAGAGAAAGGGTTTTGATACCATTAACGAGAGAATATGCAGACGCGCCACCTCCACCTGTGGTAGTTGCCACTTCTACAGCGGGAGGATACTGGAGGCGATAGTTAGTACCGCCAGACTTTACTTTAATGCCAGTCAGATTGCCATTATTGTTGATTTGGGCAATAGCAGTTGCACCAGAACCAAAACTACTAATCGGTGCCTCAACAGAACCAATATAAGATCTTGCCTGAGAAGGAGGTGCAACTTTCATTTTGATGAAATATTGCCCATCCCTATTGATAATGGAAAAATCCTTATAAGGAACCAGCAGATTGTCATTGATGACAACATTCAGATACACCTGCAAAACAGGGTTATAGTTTACTCCCGAAACTTCCAGAGGGAACTCGGTCCTAGAAGAGTTGAACAGAGATGAAATATTATCAACCTCTTGTATAGGATCTTGCAGGAAACCCTTCAGATAAAAGACTGCGGTCTCTTCAATAGAGTCTGATGGGTTGGGAGATCTAGGAGGATCGGTAAATACGACACTAGTGCCTTGAATTGTATAATCAACTCCAGGAATCAAATATTTACCGAACAAACGGATAACAATGTGGTCCTCTGAAGGAGGTGCAATAGGATTGTCCTGAGACAGCAGAGGGAAGGTCCTAACAACGCCGTTAAAATCCATGTAAGGACTTTGAAGTTCAATCCACTTCTCTCTATACTCCTCGTACGAGATACCTTCAGTTAAAGAGATTTCGGGAGATTTGTTTGCCCTTTCATAATAGATAATTTCTTCATTTAGGAGAATGCTACCATTCTTTTCCAAAAAGTCGTCAACACTTTCTACAGTGATGATATCATCAGTTGCAGTTACAGGTTCCAACAACTCAGATTCACTTCTGATGAGTTTGAAGTCATACTCATCAATGTTCAGAAGTTTCTGAAACTCATTGATAATATTTTGTGGTTGACCCGTCTTTTCCTGAGATTTGTAGTAATACTCTAGGAACTTTTCAAATGCAGGATAATCAGCTTTGATAAAATCAGGGAGCTGATTGTAGATATTCTGAGAGACCTTATTTGGATGGCTCATTGACGTTTATATTAGATCAGAAACAGGCGATGTTGTTGAGGTCACCAACGTTGGTGATATCAATCGGAGTAATGACAGCAGGCAGTTGCTGGAACTGGTCAGGCGTAAGATTATTTAGCGGGATTGTAGGAGGTGGCAGGGTTCCGACAGGAACAACCGTAATGTTTGGAATGGGAAGAGAAATAACGGTTCCAGGAGTCGCAGGAGTAACAGACGAGATGTTTGTTGGAATAATTTGAACTGGAATCTGATCAACGGGATCAGTGACTTCTACGGGACCAAAACAAATTTTACCAGTACCATAATCTACAGTTCCTGCATTATTATTTGTGTAGATCTTACTAGAACCACTGTTATAGTAGGTTCTCAAGTTTCCAAAACCATCATCCTCAAAATATTGGATGACATCGGGTCTGTCAATGGTAATAAACTGTCCAGATTTAATTACGGGTTCCTTGTAGCACTTCATGTCCCCAGTGCCCCCTCCAGTACCGTCTCCAGCACCCCCGTTATCACCATCGCCACCATCGCCACCACTAGACACATTTCCACCGTCGTTAGAGGGGTTAGAATCGTAGATAGGAGATCCGAAATCAGTACAGTATGTGTCAACGGTTCCAGGGTTCAGTTTCAGATACCTGAGAAGCGTAGTCTGAACAGAAGCAGAGTCAATAGAGTTATCGGCAAGGGAAATTGCCTTTTCATACTTAGAAAGTGAGAACGTAGATCCAAAGTTGTTGATATTTTCCTGATCGGCAAATTGTTCAATAGCACCCAATACCAAGTTTTGCAGTTCTGCAACACTCTTACTAGTTTTTGTGGGATCGTAGAAAACATACAATGAAGTGGGCACATAAAGGAACTCTGGGTCAATTACCACAGGTTCAATAGATGCCATAGCATACTGCTGCAAATCTTTAGAGATTTGCAGTTTTGAAGCATTGTTTAGAGTATTTCCAGTTTTAGTTTTTACTGCAACATATACTTTGCCGTAAACTGGAGGAGAGAGTTGATCTCCGCCGAATGCAATGACAGATTCTGCATTTTCATACACTTTTTTGGTGATATATGCATAATCTTGAGCAGTTACTGCTCTCAACTGAGTCGTATAGGTTCTAGGAGCAGAAAATTTGATTTCAGAGACAGTTTCGGGAATATCTCCAAGTTGAGACCTTTCATTGACGAGCAAATCATCCTCAATGTCTCCAATTGGTCTGCCGTACTGGTCTACAACCGTTCCAACAAAATCAAATTCCGAAATATCATTTGCATCTGCTTCATGAGTTCTTACATAGGAAATATTGATAACTTCACCATCTTCCAACTTCCTGCCGATTACATCATCGCCAAATTGAAGTTCATAACGTTGATCTTCGGTTTCTGTCAAAAAATATACTCTAGATTCTGCATTCAAAGTCGTAACATCGGTTGCAAGGACGTATACGTCCTCCTGAGTAGACTGTGCATTCTGTTTTACAGTTACTCTCAACGTAGATGTGTCAACTTTGTCCGCAGGAATAACATATTTCTGCTTTTTGAAGGAAGACACCGTATAAGAGTGTGTGAGGTTAGCACCTTCATAAACTACAACCTTGTTAAAGGTTGCAATCCCAGTATTATCAGTATTTGCGCTGATATCCTCAAGAGTTACAAAATTATATTCTCCGCCAGTTACAACAATACCCTTTTTCAGGGTTGCAAACTGTGGGAACACTCCATTAAACAGTTCGGTCTGCACAGAGAACGAAACACACGCTTTTGGTGCCCTAGAAGAACGAGGAGTGTAATCTAGAAGTTTTGCAATACTTACAACGTTGTCTCTAACCGTTGCAGAAGACAAAAATGCTTCATTTACTGCCATATTTGCAGTAAATGCCGTGTAGTAAGTATTATAAGCGAGCACATCAATCAGATATGACAGAGTTGCACCCTCAAAGTCAAAATCTGTAAATTCTGGACGAGTCCTCAAGTAATCCTTAATGGATGCCTTGATGGAGTTGAAGTCCATCGCTGTAAGGTCGGTTGGAATCATGTTACTCCGCTCGCTGTAAGATAAAGTCTATAGTTTGTACAAGAGGTTGACCAACAATACGATATTCAACATCAACTCTTAGATCATGAAAGTCATCATTAGCAGTAATTTCCACACTAATGACATTTATTCGTGGTTCAAAGTTTCTTAGAGTGTCTACAATCTCATCTTTGAGGGTATCTACCGTAAATGGATCAAGGGGTTCAAAAAGTAACTGATAAACCTTAGATCCAACATCAGGTTGGAACAATTTTTCGCCAGGAGCGGTCAAAACAAGATTTTTCATCGCTTGTTTGATCGCCTGTTCGTTAGATAAAACAATAAGGTCCTTCGTAACTGGATTGCGGCGAAAAGAATTCGCCAGATCCTTAAAATTACGAGAGACCCTAAAGTTTTTTGATCTTAGTTCCTTGATTGCCACTGGTTATTCAGTAAAACGTTCTACATAATCATCAAATCCGTTTTTACCACCACAAGGACGAGAAAGACGATCTGCAGGAGGTCTATTTTTTCTCGCTTGATTCAAAAAATAGTCAGAACGAGGATCTGTAATTAGAACCACGGTTCCAAAATCTTTTTGCATCAAATTTGGAACATTATCAGGAACGGGATTGTTTGCCATCTGCTTACTTTGTAAGGTAAACAGAACTTTTTGAGAGGTTACTATCTCTTTTGTTATTTATCAGCCTTTCCCTTGCCCACGATAACGCTTACGAGCGCCATTACGGGAAGATGCGGCATATTTGGTATGCTGTCCATTTCCCTGACGGGACTTTTTCGGTTTGGACTCAATGACTTTTTGACCGCTAAGACCGATTTTTGCTCTTGCCATAATTAAGGACCTATGAAAACGTTTGGACTACCTTGGGAGATAGTTGATATGCATGGAGGACCCAGTGGATCACCTACCTTCCCCATTGCTAGTTTATTCGCATATACCGTTTTTGTCAATGCCGTGAGTTTTCGGGGATGTCCAATTCCTCTGGCGTCTTCTGCCGCCAACATGCTACAAACACATGGCATGGGAACTGGTGGAGTCTGACCACAAGGTCCAACCATCACAATATTGGTGGTTGGAGACTTATGTGGCGTAAGTATATCTTGATCACAAATTGGTATGATGCCGTTAATGATAACAGTTCTCAAATAGGGTCCTGCGGGAGCAAGAACTGCAGGAGGCCACATACAAACTCCGTCTTTTGTCGCAACAGGAAGTTGAGTTTTTACAGTCATGCAAGTGGTTCCACAGTTCTCAGTGCTGTGGATATGGGGAGGAAAAGTTGTGCCATGCCCAGAACATGTACCTCTATACAAAGCAGCGGGTAAACCTGCCATAATGCACCTCTATTGACATTTGAATGAGAATGGATTGCCATAAGCATCTATGGCAAGTTTATAGACATATGCACCATTAGTAAGATCATTATGAATTACAATCTTGCCATTTGCTTCCCAATCATGACATCCTTCGCCATAAGGTCCAGCAAGAGTAGAACTGTAACTAACGCTAGTAGTAGTGTCTCCTTCTGTGCTAGAACCTGCATCGCCCCAACCTCCAAAAGGATATCCTGCACCAGCACATCCAGTTTCATCACTACAACCACCAGATACACTGGGTTCCCATGTCAGTTTAACACTGATATCCATTGTTTGGCGATTGTCAGGTTTATATTGTCTTAGTAAATATTTAGTGTATTTGCTAGCACATGGAAGATCAAATGCGGTTCCTCTTACAGTAATAACCTCTTCTCGGTCAAAAGTCTTGAGTTTTTTACCGCTAGCAGTAACTTCTGGAGCTTCAGTATTCAAATTGATGTAGTCTTCCTTGCGGACTTTATCATCATCCACAAGTTGCTGCATAAAATTCTGTGCCCCAGAGCGTTGTTTGAATGCTCCAGGAAGACGATCATCAAGTGTCTGCCAATTCAGGTCTTCATAATCTTCTCTATCGGGCAAATCGCGCTCTTGACGCTCAGTTCTGAGTACGCCTTTGACACGTTTTACGTCATTGATAGGATTGATTGGATTATTAAAGCGAATTTCCTCATATTGGTGCTTATTCATGCCACTTCTGAGATCAGAAGCACGCAATGTAGTCTTAAAACGCAGACTTTCAAGTCCAATTGACGCTTCTCCACCAGTATCTTTCTGTACTACCTGCGTTCCTTTGACTACAACTTCACTTTTTACCGCTTTTTGCTTCTTAGGACGGTCTGCTGCTGCTCTCTGGAGGATTGTTTGAAACTTTTCAAACGTGTCAATCACTCCACCTTCGTAATTGTAGTCTCTTGGTTGTCGTCCATACTGAGTAGCAGTGTCAATTTCAATCAATTCCGATTCATTAGGATGATTTTGGAACTGAGGAAGCGAATAAACTGCGTCACCGATGTCATTTGAACGGTCAAATGCGCGATCTGACGATGGCCACGCTTGATCATCAACATCTTTTCCAACATTTGAGATACCAATGTCAAGATCCATTCCTTGAGGATATCCAGATCCGCGACTAGTAATAGAAACCGACTGTAAAACACCGCCAATAAACTGATAATCAATTACTGCATCAGTAACCACAGAAGTTGAACTCAAAAGTTCCAACTTTGGCGCTTTATTCAGCAGATTCCAATTCTCTCCTCCGTTAACAACGTTGATACTTTGAATACCTCCGTTGACAATTTCAATATTAGTAACGGTCATTTCACCATCATAGGTGAGTGTAGCGTTATCTAGATCGGTTGTGCTCTGACTCAGAGTAATATCATTGCCACTGATGCTGGTAATATATGTGTTTGCGGGCATACTAGGAGACTTAACCGAGTATCCCACCTTCATGTATGCCAGATCTGCGGCATTTTTTAGAGTCACAACGTCAGATGCACTGGTATAAGTGACTTCTGCTGTGTATTTTGCGGTAGGTTGCTTCAGATTATCCGCAGAATTAGGGATTCTATTCAAGTCTGCGGTCATGTATTGGAAAGATTTCTGTCTAAACTCATACATTCCGCCAAAAAACGCACGATCTGCGATGCCATGACCAGCAATTACCGTAATATTATTACCACGATTGGTAGTATACGAGGTATCTTTAGTAAAATCGTTACCATCTCCGTCAAGTTCAAGCACATGATAGTTAAAATCAAGGTCCATGTGCTTAACTGAGGTAACAGTATGACCATTTACAGTGTCTCCTGCATTAACAAGATCATAATTATTGTATGGATTGCTGGATTCTACAGGTCCAACAGCAGTAACTTTTAACGTAAAGTCAATACTACCAGAGTTTACGGGAATTGAAACGTTAAATGTATCATTAACACTGTATCCTGCACCAGGAGACATGACTTCATCAATACGAATAAGTGATCCAGTGATCGTTTCCGTATTATTAGTTACCGTAGTAGAAGGTTCATAACGAAATTTGAGTCTCAAACCAGTAGCATTCTGCCCAACGTTAAGTTCTCCATTGTCACCAACGACAATAATAGAGTTAAAACCAATATCATCGGGATCTGCCCAAGGATTATCGCTAACTGTAAGGAAATTACCGTACAGTTGTTCCTGATCCCAAGCATCGGTTTCCGCCAATCCATTGCCACTGATAGAAAAATCAATCGCACCAATAGGAGCAGTGGTTGGAACACCATCATCATAGCGGAATGCGATAGACTTAGATGTAGTATGAGCAGTCCAAAGAGTTGGATATGGATCTCTACCATCTACAAGACGACCGTCACCAGTGCTATAACTGATTCCAGTGGCACCTGCAGGACAACTGAACGATGTACAGGGATGGCATTCGGTATCAGTAGTGCTAGAACTAGAAGTAGATGAACTAGTTCCACCAGGATCATAATCAGGATCGCCTGGCTCCCCTGTAGGAGGAGTTGTTGTAGTGGTAGTTGAACTACTAGTACGAGTAATAGTCTCAATATAATAGCAAGGATACCCTGCTACGGGATTACTAGTGTCATACAAATAGTAAAACCATTCATCACTCATCCCATCTTCAAATGATAATTCCCCTGGGTAATGATCAATGATTCTATAATCTGTGCCACCAAATAATGATGTTCCAGCTGGAACCATAATTTTTCCACAGGTTCCAATCGTTCTACCACAACTAGTATCACCACCAAAACGAGTGTTAGTAGCTAGGCAAAGCGAAGAGGGGTACATTACGAAATCTCTTTCGTATTCGGGAATGTTGGGAAGTTCTCGTTTTGCCCTTATCTCTGCTATACCAGGAATACCAGGAAAAGTTGCATGACTGTAGGTAACTCCAATAAAACTAGCAGAGCCCATAGTACCGCCACTGTTTACTGCCCCTGCCCCATTAGGAGAGAAGCAATCACAGTGGTTTTGATTTTCAGTTGCGTTTTTGTACTTATTGCAACCCATTTTCTAATGCCTCTATGCGCTTGTAAATGTAATCAAAGTTTTTACCAAGGGGTAGATAGTCACTTCCTTTGGGTTTGTATTGGAATAACTCTCCAGATATCTCTGGAATGGCGTTTACACGCTCGTACAAGGCGTTGATATGCTCGGATAAGGTATTGATGCCCTTCTCACATTCTCCTAACCTTGTAAGGACATTATCAAACAAGTGTAAGATAGCATCATGGGCAACTTTATTGTCCATCCATAGTGCCTTATTTTCATCTGTAAACCATGCGGGGACGCCGCTACAGTCAATGTCAGATAATTCAATTTTATCAGGGTCAAACATAAAGTACCTCAGAGCCTTCGCGGTGGTCTAATGCGGTGAACGCGCTACTCATCCACTCGGAATAATAACAAACTACCATCACCCTCATCGGAATACTCAATAGCATCTCCGATATTCCATCCTAGATCCTCACAAAGTTCGTCAGGAATTGGGAGAATAAGATCCCCGTTTTCGTCCTCAGTAATTGTGACAGTATATCTTTTCATAGGACACTCTCAATAGATACCTCTACTGAATCTACATTTAATTTATGTAGCAGATCACGACAGAAATCTCGTCTTTCCTCAGCGTATTCTCTGTCAGAGTGTCTGCTATCTACGATCTTGTCTGAGGGTGTCTGATAAACTACGGAATATCTTGCCATTAGAGAGGTGTTAAAGTATAATTTTCAGGGTTTTCGCGTTTCCATTCGGCCCAGGCAGAACGCACATCGTCAGGTTCTGTCGTACCATTAGAGACCAGATAGTCTGCACAAACATACATGCGGTTATCTAAGTGCCCTTCGTGGCGAATCAGAGTCTCTAAGATGAACGTTCTATCATCCTGACGGTCCTGACGAATCTTCCAATCCATAAAATCCTCTGTGGGCGTTTTTTACTGGGCAAAAAAATTTTGAGGTTGGCAAAAACGAAGACCCGATTATTATATATCAGGCGATCGGGAACCTTTGTAGGTTAGGGTAGTTTGCCTTTTTTAATTAAGGGGGGGTTACGGCCGCCCCGACCCCCGAGATCCCTTGGTATGACTGCGATCTGGGCGGAGTTCTTATTAAATAGGGGGGCGATGTAACTGTCTTAAGTATACACCACCCCGCTGTGATTGTCAAGCGAAGATGTAACCAGACTCAAAATCTCGGGTCACGTTGTTGTCTTTAATGAACCATTGAAAGTTCTTCTGAAAGACACCATCAGTGAGACTATTGCAGAACTCATTGATGATAACATTCAGGCGAGATTTGGTTGTAGTTGTTTGCCAACCACCATCAAAGATCTGAACAAAGTCATCACCAACCTCGGCAATTTTGTTGCCATGAAGACGAACAATAGAGACATCATTCTCTTCGTTGTAGTGTACAGAAGTGTTAGCAGATTGCCAGTTGTCGTTGTTCCGAATAGCGGTCAACATTTGCTGTTCAATCTTACGCATGAGAGACGATTTGAGAGGGGTTAGAGTGTGGTCGGGTGTGTTCCCTTCCATGCATCTAATATACACGCCACAGAGGCGCTCACAACACTTTCTGTGACACTTTGTTGTCTGTCACAGTCCAGATCCATCCAATGTGTTTGATATAGTCAAAGGGAGACATTCTCGGTGTTTGAGGATAACTCTCTCCCCTTGAGTTTCTTACACTGTCCACAAACAATTCCAGATCGTAGATAGAGTTAAACGTTCCTCGGAGGTTATCATCGGAGTCAAACAATCTGAAGACCATAGGAGTGCTTTTGAAACCTGACATTGTGATTCTACTTATGATCTGAGAGTTTGTCAAGTGGGTTATCATCAGGAATCGTAATGTTTCGGAGGGTTGACAACTGTTAGGAAACACGCTAAGACTACAACAACCTGAGACAATTACTCTCTTTATCTAACACTTACCCATATTTATTTTGATATTCTTTTTCCACAGGATTTCCACAGAAAAATATCAAATTGTGGAAAACTCATTTGTATTTGCTCTTGATGAAATAGTCTCTCCAATGTTCAAACACTATAGAAGTTGCCTCCTTAAGTGTTAACCAGATGTAGTCTAGTTCTTCTTTCCGCGTTGTGTCATTTTGATTCTTCACGATACACGTCCCCCCAGTATTGTGAATGAATGACTATACAAACTTGATTCACGTCTCGCTTACTTACGAGTGCTTCTTCTCCTTCCTTTTGTATCTCTTTGATGCACATGGTTATGTACTGTGGGGAGATAAAATTAACGTATCCTGTGTGACCTTTCCAGGATATGATTTCACCTTGATTCCACTCTTCTACTGTGACCATTCTTCCTCCAGTGGTGAACATTCAAAACCGTAGCGATGAGAGAACACAACTCGTGGAATCATGTTCATTGAGAGTGACAATCTGTTGGGTGAGTTGTTGTTACTGTACCCGTGTCTTATGTGTGATTGCCATAGGAGTAAATCTCCTGGGTTAGGTTTAACTAGTGCTGTCGGTGCTGAGAATACAGTGGTAAGATTATGGTCTGGTGAGAAACTAATAGCGGGTTCAGTTTGGTGAGAGAGTTTAGGATTAACGAACTCAATCGGGGCAGCGTTGTCATCATGATCTAGGTAGAATGTTCCTGAGATGAATGAGTTAATGTGTGCATGGAAAGGTTGATCACCAGAGGTACAATGATTCACCCAGGCATCAACAACTGTGTATTCTGATTGTATCTGTAACCCTAGCACATCTGTATGGAAATGAAATGCAGCATCACAGAAGAATTGCTCTAGTCCAGTATCAGTGAAGTGCTTAAAGAATGAGTCCTTAAGTGATACTGTCCCATCACTGTTGTCACCTTTCTGTAGATAATGTTTCAGGTTTGGGTTATCATTATTCTGATTAAAAGGGCGGGTTTTGATGTACTCACGCACCTGATCTTTTAACTCACTGATGTCACCTTGATAGCGGTAACATCCTACGGGGACAGGAAACAATCCAATGACTTGTTGAGGTGTTATGTTATTCATACGTTGAAAGAGTCAGATAGATTTACGGGTGTCATGTCCTTAGGATGTGTTCCATTATAAGTGAACATTTCAGTCGCTTGATGTATCCAATAGAATCGTGATATACAGTAACGACCAGTGCCATCATTCAGAGATGGAGTATTCATTGAGACACGATTTACAGAATGAGAATAACATGATGGGAACAATACTGCGGAGTTATTCTTCATTGGAACGGTGTGAGATACGTCGTTAAACATAAACTCTCCGCCTGAAAAGTTCTTTGGTTCTTTCCATACCCAGACCAAAAGTGTAAATTGAACATCATCTAGGTGAGGCAAATAGTAGTCCCCTTCCTGATAGTATGAGATCAAAGTTGCAGTGGAATTAGATTGTCTAAACCCTCTATTCCATGGTCCAGTTTTCTCTATCGCCGCGCATGTATCTGTGTTCCAAAAGTTGTTAATAATCGTGGCAATACTAGATGACTTTGATTCACGATATGTTGCCTCAATAAACATACCTGAATTGTTCTTAACTATCTCCCCTTCAGCATTACGAGCAGAACCAGTCTCAGTCGCTGGTAATAACTTACCTGAACGTGTGTAGTATTCAAGTTCAGGGAATACTTGCTGCTCTAGTTGTATCTTAGTGAAGAAATCCTCCACCCTTAGATAGGGCAGAGGATCAAGAGTTGGAATGAATCTCATGATAAATCTATGTCGTATGATTACTTATACTTGGCACAAATGTCATCATATGATGCACCTACGGGAATAGTTTTGCAGAATCGCGCCATCTTTGCGTCCTGCATATCTGAGACAGCGTTAATAGCGCGGGTGCCAATAAAGATGCCGCTGGTGAGAACAATGCCGAGGAGAATGAAGCGCATGACTGTTATTTGAATGAGTGAAGATGCGGGAACCAAGATCAAAAACTGATTCGGATTGATGGATCAGGGCGGACAAACTCACTGGCATCCTGTAACACGTCCGCAGTAATGTTGCGGGCGTCGTTGTTAGTCCAGAGAAGTGCGCCGATGAGAACTAAAAGGAGAAACTTCATGTGATAGGATAAGATTTCGGAGTGTGATCTGGTCTTAGTTAGTGACTTCCACATCAGAAAGGGTTGCTCCAGTTGTTGTACTGATTCTCGGTGATGTAACCCTCTTTGCAGAGTTCATCAGTGAAATTGTTCCATGATTCACGCTTAGCAACTACATCATTTTTCCACTGAGGTTTTGACATTGTGAAGACTTTCCAGTTATACCTAAACTGAGAAAGTGCTTGCTGTTTGGTGGTTTTCATGGGTTAAATTCCTTTGACTCTTTAATAATACACGATTTTGGGCGCTGTGCCACGATTGTGTGACACTTTGACAACTGTCACTAGTAACGCTGATCGTTGATAAATTGTCTATACACTTGGGCAACTTCTTCCCAATGGTAATCTTTCAGATCACCACACATTGACTCCATGTAGTCATAAACCATGCCCCAATCAGCATCGGTAGATTTAATGTAACTGGGGAGAGTGTTGAGAGCAGAGTTAAACATTGCGTTTGAAATCATGATCAGAAGATGTTAGTCCAGCGAGTGTGATTTGCCTTGGTGATGTGTCCTGACTCTAATGCATTATCGCACACTTTACAAAAAACTTGAAACTTTTCCTCTCTAGTGAGAACATGTGCCTGAGCAGTTGTTGCAATGATCTTGTACAGTTGTGCTTTGGAAGTAATCATTTTGTGATCAGAAGTGTGATTCGGAAGTGTCAAGTTTGTCAGACCATTCTGCTATCTTATCGTAACATTTTTTACGGGTTTGTTCATCATCTCCAAAATCACTTAAGAACTGAAATGTGTACTTAATTCGTGTTTCAGGTTGAGACAAAATGCGGTTCAATTCTTCTTTCTGTTTGCTAACTTTTGCATTGTGTGCAAACATTTCCCTGTCTGCAAAGTTTGTGGTGTAGTAAGGATGAGTCATGATGATTTGAGTGAGGTTAGTGTTATCAGGCGGAGAGTTTTTCCCATGCTTCGTAGAACATGTTCCATGCGTCGTTGTTGTGAACGAACGAACCACAATCAGCGACTTCAGCAACATAATCGTAGCACATGTCAATGTCAGGATTCATCTCAAAATAGAAATCCTGCATTGACTCCAGAGCGTCAGTGAAAGCGGTTGTGATGGTCATGTCGTTTCCTTTGTTCATACCAGTATGATTGCACAGATTTGAGGGCATTACAAGCGGTCTTGTGCCACTTAGGCAACTGTCTCCATGTTCAGGTTGTTGATACACTGAACACCACAATAAAAGGCATCCAAAAACTTATCAAACACCTCAACAGTTTCAGTCTCAGAAGAGAGAACATTTCCACTTGCGTGATAAGCAGTAACCTTAGTGTAAGTTACAGCAAACACGTCTACAGTTCCGTTATCAACGTACTTTGCAGAGTGAGTGATAGCGACATCGCTATTCTCCTTGAAACGATACACAGAACGGGTGTTCATGTGATGGGCGGTGAGGTCATCACCCCAGACAGTTTCTGCCTTCCAACCCTGAGAGAAGAGGGAACGGATTTGAGTTGCTTTGTTTTCCATGCTCCTAATATGGCACAGAATCGGGCAAAAATCAAGGGGTTCTGTGCCACTTTGCTGACTGTCACTGCCACCCAGTCGCTTCGCTGGGTTCTTCTGTAGTGTTATCTTGCTCCACAGGAATTAAGGCAACTAAAGTATCTTCATCATACAAATCTACGATCTCTTCAGTTACATCGTCCCACGTCATCTTCTCGTACTCACGTTGCAACAAATCATAGCACATTTGCTCCATATCTTTATAGTCAAGACCATCAATAATGTGCATGACATAGTTATCAACCAGTCGCTCAAAATCTTTTTTAGTGGGTGCAGGTTGAGTCATGACAGTAGAAAGAATTTTGGTGGGATTAGGGAGAGAGATCATGATCCAATTACAGAAACATCTACCTCTTTGATGTTAAGTCCACACAACTGATTGTAGACCCGATTGTTGATAATTTCAACGGCATTTTTTGCCTTAGAACGTTCATACCAAATAGTACACAAACCATCGTTAGTTGTGACTTTGATCCGAATGTCTTTCATGTGAGTGTTAGTGAAGGTGAGAAAAAAGAGAGGGGAGGTCTCGCGGAAGGAGACCAATTACATAGACCCTCGGTATCAACAACAGGCGGGAGAATAGTTAGAAGGTTCGGTGAGGAAATCAGTGACCTCATAATTAAGGTCAAGACGCGCATTGAC
>Ga0255772_10000895_pt1 | contig 29393 bp, 16 predicted proteins | sample 071ome_34_FD_179970 | JGI IMG/M metagenome (GOLD analysis project Ga0255772, IMG submission 179970) | Coastal salt marsh microbial communities from the Groves Creek Marsh, Skidaway Island, Georgia - 071411BT metaG (version 2) | ecosystem: Environmental > Aquatic > Marine > Intertidal zone >...
ATCGAAGACACGAGAGCGGTGGGGCGTGGGTGATGGATTCAAAGGAAAACTTGGAGAGGGAAGCGGCGAGGGAAGCGGCGGCGGCGGCGGGCGCGGGCGCGGGCGCGGGCGCGGGCGCGGATGCGGGCGCGGATGCGATCGCGTCGTCGTCTGTGACGTCGTGGATGTCGAATGGGAACGGGACGTCGTTCCTGAGGAACGCGACGGCGCGCGCGGCGCAACCGGCGATGAACGACTACGACGAAGACGAGGACGAAACTCGAGGAGGACCGGGCGGTTCGGCGGTTTCGTCGCCGGGTAAGAATGGAGGGTTTGGGAGCTGGGGCGCGGTGAAGGCCTCCCCTGGGGGCACCACCGGGGTTTTGTTGGCGTATTACGAGTCGTTGGAACGGTTCGACGAGTGGGTCGCCGTTTCAAACTTGTGGGAGCGTCGGGAGAACGCCGGGGTGAGCGATTACCTCTGCGCCCGGTTGTACCGGGAGACGAGCGATGAGCGAATGGAGAGATACTTGAGCCAAATCGTGACGATGTGGATTCAGCGGGCGGAGGCGCACGAGGGAGAGCAGGAGCAGGCGGCGGGTTTCGAGCGCATGCTCATCATGGTTTGCAGACGGTCGTTGCGGCTGGCGACAAAGATTTGTTGGTTGCTCGCGGCGGCGGTCGGTGACAGTAAAGAACCTCAGGCGTTGATGGCGTTTAGGGATCGGTGCGCGAGCGAGACGGTGAAGAATGGAACCTGGCCCGCGCCTTTTCAGGAGCGCGCGCAGTCGAGAGCCGAGGCGTCGCTCTCGCCCTCGAGCTCGTCTCGGGATCGAAGTCCGCCTCGATCGGGTTCGACGGCTGAACCCGTCACGCCCCCGAGGCGGGTTTTCGGTATGGTTAGGTCCCCTTCCAGAAGGACGAGCGAAGAAAAGAATCGACCAGATTCTCTGGGATCTGGTTCTGGAGGTTTTCTCGCCGGTATGTCTCGCGCGCTCTCGTTTGGTAACTCAAAAAAGGAAGGGAGCAAACACAGAGAAAACGGCAAGTCGCCGAGCAAACACAGAGACAACGCGTCGCGTCCGCAGGGTGGTCTCTCCTCTCTTTTTGGCGTATGTGGCAACAAAGACCTCCCGTTCGAAGACGGAGCAAAGGCGCTCAATTTGAGAAGGAAGACATTCGAGGCGACGATGAAACTCACGGATGACTTGTGCGAGCTCTCCTTGTCGCTCTCCAAGGTTTTCCCGTTGGAAAACCGTCAATCGATCCTTCGCCAAGAGCTCTCGCGCATGAACAAACGTTTTCGACACACGGAAAAGGGGACCGGCGTGCTCTTTCCCATGGGTCACGGCGAGTTGGAGCGAGTGATTCGCATTCCTTGGGAGGAAGCCGTGCTCTTGAACAGTCGAGAGAAGGCTCCGTACCTCGTCTGTCTCGAGGTCGTGAACTCGAACCCGACTGAAGAAGAGATTAAAAACGCCGAGGATTCATCCAACCACGCACCAGTTGATGATTTCTACCCGTTAAACGATGATTTCATGCTCGACTCGAGGGATAGAATTAGACGATCGCTCGACAAGTCGCTCCAGGAGCTCAGATTGCAGGGAGGATCGGGCGATTCCTTCAGCACCGACGACGAATCTTCGGATGAAAAGCTCGTGACCGTGGCGATTCAGGTCGATGAAACTACTCGCGAGGTCGAGCTTCAGGTTTTCGCGCTGAGAGACGAGATGGAGCGAGGTCCGCGGTCGCCACACCAGCGTAAACCGTCGGACATCGCACTCATCGAAATGGCGGCTCAGGTGAACCGCAAGATTTACGAGCAAGATAAGGATGCGTTCAACGTTGACGCACTACCGATCGCAAGCGGTGTAGGGGCGACGATGACCTCTTCGCCTCACAAGCGCAGCGCGGGAGGTCTCGGTGAGCTCTGGGCTGACAAGCGCGAGCGCATTCGACGTTCGTCGCCTTATGGCAGCTTGCCGGGATGGGGCTTGAAACCTATCATCATCAAAGCTGGTGATAACTGTAGACAAGAACTGCTCGCGTTGCAGCTGGTTCGTACGTTTGCCGAGATTTATCGCAACGCTGGAGTGCGCTGCTGGATCAGAGACTTTGACATTCTGACCACAGATACTCACTCTGCGCTCATCGAGGCGGTGACGGATGCGCCGAGCGTGCACGCTCTGAAATCTCGCTTACCGCGCGGTACATCGCTCAGAGATCACTTTGAGCGCAAGTTTGGCGTCAATACGCCAGAGTTCCGCAAGGCTCAAAACAACTTTGTCGAGTCACTCGCCGGTTACTCCATTTTGACGTATCTGTTACAAGTCAAGGATCGTCACAATGGTAACATTTTGTTGCACGACGACGGACACCTCATTCACATAGACTTCAACTTTATGCTCTCCACCTCACCCGGTGGCATCAACTTTGAGTCTAGTCCTTTCAAACTCACAAAGGAGTACCTCGAAGTCATGGATAGCGATGCCGAAGGCACCCGATCGGATGCCTTTGACGCGTACAAGGCGCTCTGCATCCAAGGCTATCTCGCCGTCAGGGAGCACGCCGAACGCATTGTTCTACTCGTGCAGATGATGGGTGCGAGCGGTTGTCCGTGCTTCACAGCTGGACCAAAGGTGATCAAGAACCTCCGTCGACGGTTCAACTTGCACATGAGCGAAGAACAGTGCGTGGAAGCTGTTTTGGGTATGATTTCTGATTCCATCGACGCGTGGAGCACGAGACAGTACGACTTTTACCAGCGCGTGCTCAATGGCATCTTGTGATCAACTGGATCGCCTTCATTGTCTCTAGAAACCAAAACAAACAAACCATTTATAGTGTACAGTACTTTGTAACATATTCAACTTCGATCGCGTTTTCAACCGCGCTCAAAATAGTTTCCATCATCCCCTTTTTGCAGCTCGCCATCGCTGCGCCATTCTGTGCCTCTTAGTCCTCAGCGCACATGGTTCAACTGGCGTTCATCGCCGCCCCTCTTGGCGCCGCCGCGGCCGTCGTCGTCACAACCAAGGCTGTCCTAGGATCACGTTCCACAGCCGCTGAAGTTAGACGCGGCGTCGTCGAAGAGAACGAGGTTTCTTTCGCGTGCGAACGAGTATGCGCCAGCGATCGGCTCATGGCGAAACTCGGTGGTTTAGGAAAGGTACGTGCTTCGCGCGATACGGTTCGAGATTTGAACGCGCGGTGAACGCGCGATAACGAACGATGGGATCGCGCGTCGGAGAAACCGCGCGCTTTCTCTCCATCTTAAGACGCGTATCGACGTTGTTGCTCAACTGAAGTGGCTGATTATTTTGAACCGTTTGTCGTTTGACTGAACGCTGACTGAACGCTAAACCGAAAATTAAACAGGCGGAAATGCCGCACACGTGCGTGACGGTTTGTGGAATGTCTGGTACGGATGCGTGCGTGGACGCGTGCACGCGCGTGGCGTGCACGGCGCAACACTCTGTTCCAGGGTGGAATGAGCGGTGTGTCAAGCGCTGCACGGCTGAGTGCTTGCGGGGGCGAACGGCGACGCCTTAATTGGCTGTGCTTGGCGTGACTGATTTATGAAAAACTACCGCGGAAAGGTGACGCGTGCGTGAGCGCTTAGCGCGACGAATGAAAGCCGTTGTACACAATATAGAGTTTGTGAAGGAGAGAAACTGAGTTACTAGACTATTACAAAGCGTCGAGCATTTGAGATGGTGCCTCACCCTCGTAAAAGTCCTCGGGTTTCACCGCGTGAAGTTTTAGCATCGCTTCCTCCACGTCCATCGTTTCACCGACGAGCACGAGCGAGTGCAACGGCCCGCCCATGTCCACTCGGCACATTTCGCCGAGCGTGCACGCTCTAATCTTCTCGTCGTCGTGTCCCACCCGGGCAACCGCGACACACATCGAATCCGCGCTATAAACACCTTCACCACGAGTCTCTTCCACCTCCAACATCTGTTTCGCCGCCGTCGCCGCCGTCATAAACCTCGGAGGCTCGTATTCCTCGATACCTTTGCACAGTGCGCGCACCGTCGGTTCCTTCACCCGAATATCCAACAAACACAACGTGTGCGCTCCGACTCGCGCGTTCTCCTTAATCTTATCGTAAAAGCTATCCGGTCTCCACGTTTCCGTGAAAAAACAGATGGACACGGCAACTCCAAAGTTGTACAGCGCCAATCCCGTTCCAGCCACCGCGTTCATGATGCTCGCGTTGTACACGTTTTTCACTCGCACCCCGCGTTCCACCGCTCTCAGCACCAAATCCGAGTGCGTCGTCGCCGCGAACGCGTCTCCGACAACCAAAAACGCCACATCACCCTCAGTCGCCTCATCCAGGACCCCTTCGACGCCTTGTTCGACGAAATTTCGGTCACACACCGTCACCTCTTTCCCGTAGAGTTCACCCAGTCGCGCCGCATCGGCGCCGAGGACCGAGGTGTAGGCCTCGAGGTACACCTTGGAGCAGCGCTTGATGGCATCCAGACCGTTGAGAGTGACGTCACGCTCGTCTCCGAGACCGAGTCCGATGACGTAGAGCATGTCGCGAGGCGTCGGCGGGCGCGGAAAGCCGCGTGCGCGCGTGTGACGGCGGCTTCCCGTGAGAGTTTCACTATCCGTCCGAACGTAATATTATGGATGGATTTGACCCATGTATACGATCACGTGAAAGTACCCGAAACACGCGACGCGACGCGACGCGTTCGATGCCACATCGCGCGACGCGTTCGAGACGATGCGCGTCTCCACGGCGACGTCGACGTCGGCGCCGCTCCCGCGCGTCTTCTCAAACGCGCGCGCGGGGGACGGGTGGCGCAGAGGCGTCGCAACGCGGACGATTCGCGCGAGCGTTGCTTTGAAAGATGGAGACGTGGACGAGGTCTCGGACGCCGATTGGGAGGACGAGAAACGGCGAGAGGCATCGCGCGGTGGTGCGTCGTGCGCGTCGAGACGCTCGGCGTTGACTGGGGCGCTGGCGACAGCGTGCGCGGCGGTCATGGGGACGGGAAGAGGGGCAGAGTGGGCCGAGGCGAGCGGTTTAGGCGAGGAGTCCGAGTCGCTGAGCATGACAGGAGCACCGGATTACGCGCTTACGGGGCCGTATCGCGTGCGCGTGCTCCCGCAACTGGAGCATACGTGTTCAAAATGCTTTCCGGCGTGCACAGGATTGAGTTGTCTGAGCCGGATCAAGGTGTACGTGCCGAGAGTGGATGTGTCGCCGGATGCGTTGTTTCCCGTTCGGACGATGCAAGGAGGAGTTGGAAAAGACGGGTCGAACGTCTACGGCGCGAGTGAAGCGCCGTATCCGGTGGCCATTATAACACCTGGGTTTTTAATCGATGGAGATTCGTACGCGTCGATCGCGCGCAGGTTGTGTTCGTGGGGATATGTCGTCGTAGCGTACACAAAGACAGAATCTGTGGCGGGCGGTACGCTCGATGACGAAGTGAGCACAGCCATTTTGGACGATCTGATTTCTTGGGTCGGGTCGGACGTCTTAATTTCTCCGTACGCGGACGCGAACCAGGTGTATCTCATCGGACATAGTCGAGGTGGGAAGATTTCCATGCTTCAGGCGACGAGGGACGAACGCGTCAAGGCGGTGTGTCTGCTCGATCCTGTGGATAACACCATCTACGCCCCGCTCGGTGTGGGTTATCCGAGCGCTTTAGCCGCGATGAAATTAAATCCATCCAACGTCCCGCCGGTGGCGGTGATCGGGAGCGAAAACGGAGGTGAGTGCGCGCCAAGTGGATCAAACTATGTCGAATTTTTCGATGCGTCGCCTCGCGGTCTCGTCGCCGAGGGTCACCTCCCCTGGGGTCTCTCGTGCGGTGCGGGACACTTTGACTTCATCGATGAGGCTACTTTTGTTCAAAAAGTCATCTGTCCCGACGGCACCGTCGACGCATCCGTCACTAGAGATCTCAGCGCCGCCATAGTTGTGGCACACGGGGAGAGAGTCTTTCGTCCGGCGGTGGATGGCGACGATGCCGTTCTCAATCGCACTCTCACGTCGCTTCGTTCGCAATGGATCGACCGTGGGCTAGACTATTCATCTGTCGTCCCCCTTCAATCGTGATATAATATCTATAGTTAGTCATAAGCACGCACATTTGTTCGCGTCGTGTATCAAACCGACTGCAATGACAACCAACAGCTCTAATTAATCTCCACTTCACTCTTCACCGCGTCGATATCGCGCGCGCGAGGGTCACTCGTGAAAATGCCCGGCGCGAACGACGACGTCGCCGCGTACTACAGGCTCGCCGCCGTCGCCGCGCTCGCGCTCGCGGCGACGTCTGCGCGCGAAGAGTGGGAGGTCGTTACCTCAACCTTTCGACTCCAACTCAGAGCCATCACGCGAGAGTTTGTCTCAGAGCTCGGAACGATTCGTCACGCGGCGCGGAGTCGATTGATAGCGATCGTTGGATGCTCGCTGGCGGCGTGCGCGGCGACCAAGCCGAGCGAGACGAGCTTTGATGGTTGGTTTAGAAAGTTTTCGGGAAGGCTTTCGCGAGCCGAGTCGGGCGAGTCGACGAGCGGCGCATCCGCGGGTGGCGTCGTGGGTAAAGTTCGCGAAGCGTACGAGGTGTACGCGCGTACTTTACTGCAGTCTATCGGCGTGTCGTCGTCTGGTGTGGCATCGATGGCGTTTTGGCGAGAGAAGATTAGCGGAGGAGGCGGCTCTTCCAAGCGCGAACAGAAGGATTGGATGATTGCGCGAAGCGTAGTTCTCGGGAAAAAAGTAGCCTTCGTAGGCGTGGCGGGTTTCTGGTGGGGACCGTTTCCAACGCTGGCATACGCGAAGGAGGCGGCGAGCTCGTTGGCGGACGCAAAGGATCAGATTCAAGACTTGTATGAAAATGCAAAAGCGGCTCGATGATACTTTTAATTGTTACACGTACCGGTAGATCAAACAATATACAGCGCTCACTCAATGTGCTTTGCGTCTTGCTTCAAGTTGTAAGCCTTATAAGCACCACCCGGGGCGCTCTTCGTCGCGCCGAAGAGCGGCAGTCCCGGCAGGGCAAAGGCGGCGATGGCGGAACCGATACCTCCAAGACCTTTCGGTTCCTCTGCCTCTCCGTATGAAGCGCTCTCAGTTTGATCGCCGTCTCCAATCAGGTAGTTGAATTCGTCAAGAAAAGATGTCATGACGCGACCTTCTCCTGGAATCTCTTGCTTAGCCGCGCCCGAAGACACGGCAAACGATCGGCGAACAACCACGCGTGTTCCAGTCGCTTCTTGTTCGACTTCAATTAAGAGCGCTCCAGCTTCTCGCAAACCCTCATCGATGCTGTACCGCATGAACGCCAATCTCGCACCGTCTACGATATCATCCACTGATAACGGCAGCGGTAACGGCAGCTCGCTCGTGAACGCCAGAGTCCGCGCCCACTGCCGAATGTTATCCACCATGCGTTCGGCAACGCCGAGCTCGCACTCGTCGGCTTCGCACACGTCCAACGAGGCCCGAATATCAGACACAATCGGACCAACCAATCCCTCATACACCGTCGTCGCTCCATCACTAAACTTATTCTTTTTCCTGCTCTCACGCCGTTGTTTCGCCAGTTCGGCGTCGTACTCCGCCCGCGCGTCTTCGTTTGTGAGTTTCTCGTATGCCGCGTTGATCGCCTCCATCGACCCATCCACGGTGCTTCGAACATCCGGGTGGTACCTCTTCGACAAAGACAAAAACTTTCGCCTAATCTCATCCTTGCTCGCCGTCGGACGGATGTTTAAAATCTCGTACGCCGACGCTGAGGCGTCAATCTTCGGTGGTTGGTCGTTAGAAGGATTGACTTTTTCATCACCACTGGAAAAAACCATTCTCACGACGCGACGCCGCCTCCCGAAAACGACGACGTTTCGATCATCGGGCCTCTTCGTCGACGAGTGCGCGCGGACGTAGTGCGCGGTGGAGGCGACGACGCGCATCGTTCGTGGCGTCATCGTGTGGCGGGGCGTTCGATCGAAGTCTAGTCCAGTCTGCTGACTGTACGTTGTGCTCTAAGAACGTACACCTAATGTGAGCTCGTATCGAATATTAACAACGGAATGAATGAATAATGAGCGAGAAATGGGGAAAACAACGGACGTTCTTAAGAGTGCGAACGCCGTCGAACGTCGTGGGTGTCGGTGGTATCAACGATGTGTCGCATCCGTGAGGGGTTAGACTTCAAGCGCCTCGGCGATGGTGGCGGCGAGAGAGAGAATCTCAAATGGTTCAGCGCCATCCAAAGCCTCGACGGTCTGCGGACAAGAGTCCGTGATCCAAAAGTGGGAGAAACCTTGGCCGCCGGCGCCCGCAGAGGTGAATCTCTTCCAAGAGGAGTTTGGAAAGACGCCGTGGGTGGCGTACGCTGAAACCTTGGCTGCGCCGAGTCTTGCTAACAACTTTTGGCATTCAATCAGCGTCGATCCCGATTGCACGAGATCGTCGACGATGACAACGTGTCTACCAATCGGTTCACCCTCCTTGAGCTTGACGATGCGCTTCGTTCCCTCCCTTACCTTGGTGCAGACGACGGATTCGTAGCCTGCAGCGGCAAAGAAGGAATGAAATCGCTTGTAAGCCCCTTCGTCTGGGTACGCAATCACTACGTTTTTCGCATCCTCCAGCTGCTTCAGCCGCTCTAACAATAACGGGATACCGCTTTCAAAGCATGGAAGAATGCTATCACCGAAATAAAACCTCTCCTGCAAAGCGTGAATATCAAAGATGATTGTGCTCGTCGGCCCCCCGCGCGACGGAGGAATGTTGCTCAAAATTCTCGCGAGCGTCACCGCCGTGGCCACCTCACCCTCCCGAACGACTCTCTCAGCCGTACCCGTGGGGAAAAATGGAAGGACGAGCGTGAACGACGCCACAAACATCTTTGGTAAGGAATAAATGATGCTCAACTGCTCAAAAATAACCTCAGGCGAGTGAAACGACGCCAAAAACGCCACGTGTCTATCGCGCACATCGTACGCGTCATTGATGAAGAGATCCGGAAATCCATCCGGAAACGATCTCCAATCAATCTCCCCGAGTTCAACCATGTTATCGCTCTCCTCGGCAACCTTCATAGCGAGCGGTTCCATCTCCTTGCTGTAAAACAACACAGGAAACTTGCGTCTACGAGTAAACGTCTTCTCATCGGCGTACTTTGGCCTAGTCAACCTCCCCACCGACGTTCCATTCGCCTTTGCGTCGTCCACGACGCCATTCTTCTCCATCGTCCCCGCTCCACCCTTATTCGCCACCCTCGGCGAAATCAGCGGCTTTGGCTCCGGCCCGCCCATCGACATCTTTGTCGACTCGGCTGAATCCACCACCGCGTTCAACGCCACAGACTTCTTCTTCTTCCCCACCTTCTCATCACCCCTGGCCGATTTCTCCTTCCTCGTCTTCACCCCATCCTTCCCTCGCGACGATCTCGCGACGATCGAAACAGCCGTCGCCGCCGCTCGTCCGTTTGAAACGCCGCAGCTCCCGCGTTCTCGCCTTTGCGCCCGCGCCCCGATCGCCGCACCGCGCATCGATGCGACGAACGACATCACCGCCGACATCTCTCACAACGCGTCTCGCCCCTCTCTGAGATCGTCGTCTCCTCGACCGCGTCCGCGGGCTCGACCTTCTGCGTTTCACGCGCGCGCCTTCGCCAGTGTGGATAACACAAAGCCGCCGCCGACCCCTGCTCCAACCGAACCGCGCGTCTACGCGTCGGACACCGAACGACGCGCGAAGAGTGGAATCCGTCGAGCGGAACCGAACCGATTCGACGCACCCGGCAGGGTCTCCTCGGTCGACGACGCGAACGTCGACGACTGACGCCACCGCGACGCGACGCGACGGCTCGCTTTTTCAGACGGCGTGGGGTTGTATGTAATACTATAGGACTAAATACTCCAATTAATTACTATGGATGGTATTGCTGATAGTCGATAATCATGGTTTATATGAAGCCAGCGCCAAAGAAGAGCGAACGACGAGCCACATTCGGTACACGATGACGCCGATGACGACGCGTGGAGGCGTCGACGCGATTCGACCGACGACGCTGTCGCCTCGTCGTCTTCGTCGTCTTCGTCATCGTCTACCTCTTCATCGCGCGACGGATGAATCGGTGCGACGCACGGCGCGGACGCGCACGAAGACGAACGATGGTGATGATGTCGACGCGCGCGAGGTGTCGCCTGTGGCGCTCGCGCGACGCCTCGGGGAGATGACGGCGGCGTGCGCGCGCGTCGCGAGAGACGCCGCGGTGGCGTCGACGTCGGGATCGTCGGGATCGAAGACGACGGCGTACGCGGGGGTGAGCGCGGCGTTGGGCGCACTCGGGCCGACGTACGCAAAGTTTGGTCAGGCGTTGGCGAGCCGAGGGGATATCGTCGGTGACGACGCCGCCGCGGCGTTGGGGGCGCTGCAGGATGGGATGGCGACGTTTTCAAACGAAGACGCGGTTCGGGTCGTGGTGGAGGACCTGGGGGAGGGTCCTGTGGCGGACGCGGTGCGAAGGTGCGAAGGACCGGCGGCGGCGGCGTCGCTCGCGCAGGTGTACAAGGCGACAATTGATGGGAAAACGGTGGCGATAAAGGTGCAGAGACCGGGGATAGAAGATATGGTGCGCGCGGATGCGGCATTGCTCAGAATGGGGGCGTCAGCGATCGAGGCGACGGGTAAAGTGAAGGCGCGTGCGGTGGACGCCGTGGATGAGTTTACTTCGAGGATTTTTGAAGAGATGGATTTCAGACGCGAAGCGGAAAATTTGCGCACCTTTAGCGCTCTCTACGGTAAAGGTGGCTCCGTCGCTGATACATTGCCGGGGGAAATCGTCATCCCGAGGTTGATGGATGAGTACGGCGTCGGAAAACGCGTCATTGTGATGGAGTGGATTGACGGAGAAAAGCTCACGTCTGGCGCGAATAGAACCGTCTCGGCGGAGGATTTGCGATACGTCGAGCTCGGGATTTCGTGCACGCTGAGTCAGCTCATTGAGACTGGGGTGATGCACGCCGATCCACACGGTGGGAACATTCTCAAGCTTCCCGATGGTGCGTTGGCTTATTTGGATTTTGGGCTCGTGTCCACCGTGCCGCGTCGCGTGCGCGATGGTTTAATCGCCGCCATTGCCCTATTGATCTTCAGTAGAAATTACGCCGCCGTCGGTCGACTCTTCGGAGAACTCATGCTTATACCGGATGAGGTTCTTCAGGACGAAGAAGAGATGGCGGCGCTCGAGCGCGCGCTCGAGGACGCCGCCAACGCCACGCTCTCGTTTCCCGAGGACGGAGGCGTTCCAGATGTTCGTTTCGATCAACTCCTCGGCGCCCTCCTCGGCTTGGTGCCCAGATTCAACTTTGTCCTCCCTCCATACTTTCTCAACAACGCCCGAGCCCTCGGTACGCTGGAAGGGATGGCAAAATCGGCAGATCCAAGCTTTAACATTCTCGCCGTGGTGTATCCGTACGCCATGCGCCGAGCGCTCGCCAATCCAGACGGATCCGACGTCATCCGTCGCGTCGTCCGTCGTCTCGCCGGCGCGACGACCGACGACGATATCTCCACCCTCTCCGTCTTCAATCTCCTTCCAATGCTCACCGATATCTCTCGTTTAACCGGCGCGTCCAGGCTTAGAATCGCATTCGACGCCCTCGCCCACGCCGAGGCGCGCGTCCTCCTTCGCGATTGTCTCCTCGCCGACTTTTCCCGGTCCCTCCTCGCAATTCGCGACGGGGTCACGCGCTTTACCACGAGGTGGTTTTCGGCGAGAAATTCCGACGGTTCGTCGGGCGCGTCATCAAACGCGTTGGCGGCGCCGGCGTAGCCATGTGGCAGCCATGCACGCATGTGCGCCCCAAAACCCTAGTACTTTACACTAAAAAATGCAATCAAAACGATCGTCGATTTTTCGTCAACCGAACCGAACCGTTCGTCAGAGTGTGTCGCTCGTCATCATCATCATGTCTCGCGCGTCGTCCGCGTCGGTGCGGGTGACGGACGTCGCCGAACCCGCGATCGGTGGACGAGCGTCCCCGATCGGTCGTCCTCGTGACGACGCGGTGCGCATGACGGGGGCGCTCGCGCCGTCGTCCGAAGAACGCGCGCCGATGGAGAATCGCAACGGTCAGACGGGCGGTGACGCGGACGACGCGGCTGCGAAACGACGGGCGGAGATGTACGCGACGAATCCGTACCTGCAAGGAACGTCGTACGGTGGACTCGGGGTCGGTGGCGGCGTCGGGACGGGGACGGCGCCGTCGTCGCCGTTGGGGAGATTCGCGAAACCGACGACGAGCGAGGAGACGTCTTCGAGGAGTTACGGCATGACTTTTTTGGAACAGTTGGCGCGGGATGAGAAGGTAAAACGCGATCGAGGCGAGGATGGGAGGAAGGAGTTTGATGTTGGATCGCCACCGCGGATGAGAACGTCGCCGACGAGTAAGTATACGTTTATGGAGAAGACGCCGGCTTCGCCGGAACTGGGCGACGCGTTGAGACACGTTCGAGCGTTGGCGACGGAACAAGTTAAAGAGGAGGCTCCCGAACCCGTGCACGAAGCTGTCGGGAAGACGACGGTGAGTGGTGGTACTACCTCTGCAGCGGTTCCGGGTGGGAAAGCGGCGGCGGATCCGTACTCGACGCCGCCGAAGCCATCGCGGGAGAAGAGCGAGTCGTGGTCGTTTCCGGCGGTTTCAGATAAACGTCAGGGGGAAGTGAACAAACCGGATAGGTTTCGGTGGGAACAGAGCCCCGATGACAAACGAGTGAGGGGTAAATCGGACCGAAAGACGGCTTCACCCGGGTTCACGGATCCGTACCTGTCTCCGCCGACGACCGGGTCTACGCGGTCGCCGTGGACGCCTTCGCCAATGCGAACGCCACTGGGCACGAGGATTCCTCTCAATTCGCCAGCGAGCGCCAAGACAAAGAAAAATCTCGAGGCGCAGATGCGCCGCGCCGCCGCGTGGGCCGCTGGGGAGCAGGAGCTTGTTCGCCGAAAGGTACACGAGCGTGGTGTGAATAAGTTTTTCAACGCGAGACGTGGCTTCGGTGTAAAGGTGTATCGCCTCGCCGTTGCCGCTGGGCATGTCAAGGCGTTCATGAAGTCTCTGGATAGCATGCGAGTGGAAAACGCGCATCAGGGAGGCGCAAAACTTGCCATTATTGGTTTGCTCGCGAACACTGGGATTCAGTGCGCGCACAACGTGTTGACGGCGGCGAGCACAATGTTGGGCGAGAAGCTCATGCGCCGAGTCGCCGTGCCTCAAGCACTCGCGAGACGAGCGGCGCCTCTGTTGCTGCCAGCCACGCTCGCTTCGATGGGAAAATCAAACTCGAGTGGATTACGAGGACAGATTGCGAACGCGGCTGCCGTAGTGGTCCCGCCGTTGAGTTTGGCGTCATTTATCGGCGCGCTTTTGCCCATTCCGGGTGGTCAGCTCGTCGGCGACGCACACGAGCACTACGGATTGATTCATCACGACGTCTTTCTAGACGCTCCCGATTGGGTGAACGTCATACTTCGTCGTTTGCACGCATTGACGAACGCGCTCGCCATATTGGCCTCGATCGAGCTCGTCAATAGTGGGCAAGAATACGCCGAGAATGGCGCTCTGGCGTTGACCTTTGCAGCCATTCTCAGCTTTGCCGCGGCGCCGCCCACGAACAAGATCACCGTCAATTTTCGGGAGGTTCGCGCGGCAACCAATGTTGTCTTCCTTCTCTCGCTCGCCCACGCTGAAAGCGCGTGGCGCGAGACGAGCGTGTGGAGCAGGTACTTGGCGTACAGACAGGGCGGATTGGAGGGCGCCACATCGCTTGGCCGCGGCGACGGCTCTCTGGGCGGGTTGGGTGGCTTCACGCGCGCCGCTAAGCGCCTGCCTCTCCTGAGAAGGGGAGAACCCAAAAAGCCGCAGGCGAAACGCGAGCGTTCCAGACCTAGACCGGCTGCTCAACAAAGACCACCCAAGGCGAAGCCTGAGCCGGCGCCCAAGGCCAAGGCCAAGGCCAAGGCCAAGCCGGCGCCCGCGCCGAAACCCAAACCAGAGCCGCGACGCTCGGCTCCGCCGGCGCCGAAACTCAAGCCGCAACCAAAGCCAAAGCCACAACCAAAGCCGAAGCCACAACCAAAGCCAAAGCCACAACCAAAGCCAAAGCCGGCGCCCAAGCGCCGATACGACTACGATGACGATTACGACGACGATTACGAAGGCGATTTCCTCGAACGAATCGCCCAAAGAATCCCAGTCATAGGTCCAGTGCTCATCATTCTGAGCGGTTTCGTCTTTTAATTCAACCAACCATCCCGTTGTCCCAATCCAATTCGTTCTCGAGCTCTCTCTCTCGCCTGACTATGTTGATTTTTTTTGAAAAATTTCTCACCTGTCACTCCAGAACGAAGCGTCGCCGACCCGCGACGGAGGTCAGAACGCTGTCGACGCGCGAGCGAACGCGCACGCATCGTCCGCGTTGTTCCGGAACCCGCGCTTCGGGCGTCCTCACCCGTAGGCGCTCGTTTCGTTTCGTTTCGTTTCGTTCGTTGAAACGAAAAAGATGACTCACGACGCCGACGCCGACGCCGACGTGAGGGTGTCGGATAGCGAAGACGCCGACGCCGTCGAAGACGAGCATCGTCGTCGTCGCGTTGACGGCGCGCGCGCGGGGTCGGTGAATGATCGGGAGGATTACGAGGATGGTCGAGGGGTGATCACGACGCTGATTTTGGAGGAGTACAGAAGACGCGCGGGCGCGCTGAACGCCAAAGTACCCGACGACGAGGATTATTTGAGCGACGAGAGAGCAGAGAGCGGGAAAGAAACGAATAGTGGGAAACACCGGCGTCGCCGACGCGCGGTGGTGCGTAGATTTATTGATGATGGTGGAGGGATTGACGACGAGGACGATGATGAGGACGACGATGAAAGCGAAGACGACGAAGCGTTCATTGAAGATGAAGAATACTCGGATGCTTCGCTCGAACGGACGCGTGGGAGAGGTCCGATGACGACGACGACGTCGATGATGATGATGGATGACGATGCGTCTATTTTAGACGACGCGTTGGATGACGACGAAGTGGTGGAGCGATTGAGACGGGTGGCGGAAAATAGAGAGAGACGAGAGAGCGAGCGGCTCGAGGATGGATTTGAGGTTTCTGACGGCGAGTTGTCGTCGCATAGCGAAGGGAGTCAGGACCGAACTCGAGGGGTCAAGTCGTTCAAAGTTTCCGACGTCGTGAACGAACAGTTTGGTAGAGGGAAACGTGGGTTGGTGCGTCGCACGGTGCGAGGAAGATCAGTCGCGGATGTTCTTCGTGAAGGACCGACGGCTTCGGACGCGTCGGACGAGGATGAAGACTCGGCTTTGCTGATTGAAGAATCACCAGTCATCGTGCGCGAAAAGTCACCAGAGAGACGCGAAGAAGTGAGAGTCGTCGATCGAGCGACGTCAAGTGCCGCCGTCGCGGCTGAGAGAGCGGTGTCTCATCAGCAGAGGAGAAAGCGCACGTTTGGCGAAATCAACAAGTCGTTTACGCGCGCCGTCGACGATCAGCCGCAAATCACCGCCGTGTTCACAAAGGCGGCGCCGCCGTGGAAATTCAACCATCGAGTCTTCGAGAACAATGACGGCACGAACGAGCTTCGCGACGTGTCAAACCACCTCGGACCGTCGATGAATGACGACGATGCGATGGATGCGATGGACGTTGAACGCTGCGCCGCGTTGGAGGATGCGACGAGACGGGGCGAGCGCATTTTACGAATGGCAATGACAGATTTCGTCGATAAAAACAGCGTCGGTCGCGTCTGTGTCGGCGCGATGCAAGCGACGAAAGACCTATCAGCTTCTGATGCGTCGAATTGGCGTCACGCGATGGCGCTCTTAGAGCGAGGGTACGGGTTCTGGAAAGCTGTGCGCGAGTCGTTGCCGACGTTTTACGACGCAGAAAGAAATCAACTCAAAGTCTCCCCCGAGAATGATCACGTCGACGACGCGAGCCACGCGCGGTGTTTAGAGGTTGCGTGGGAGTTACTTTTTACGTCTGCCAAGCTTTGGTACTCTGAAGGCTATCAAAACGAGCACGCCGTGCGTACGAAGTGGTCCATCGACGCCTGGGCCGTCGTCGGTTGGTTGCTCGACGAATCGCGCTTGGCAAGGTATCCGTCCTGCGGACAGAACACAGCTCACGCGACGCGTCCATCTCCGTCTTTATTTAGCGTGCATGAATACACGCGCGTCGTGTGCGAGCGAGTCTGTGAGCTCGTGGCGCGCTGGCCGAGATGCGTGGCGGACCAGCACCCGACGAGAGTTTTGTGGAAGCGTCTACATGGAGCGGATTTGCACCAAGCCGACGAGTCAAAGGACAATCACCTCGGGGTAAATGACCGCTCGTCTTGCTGTCAGGCGTGCATGCCTCTGATATGGAGGCCGTACGACGAAAACTTCGAGGCGGCCCGCGCCGGGTTCATCCACGGGGCAACCTGTGAATTGTTGTACCGCGCGTTTGGGCTTCATCTTCGCAAGTGCGCGGCGGAGCACAAAGTGTTGAGACGCGAACTCGGGAAATGGTTCAACGACGCCCGTCTGGGCAAAGTTGTCGACGATCCCGATCGCGGCGTCGGGTCTCCGTGTTTTAGAGCCCTCGGCGGTCACGCGCTCGCGCTCTCGAGCGCCGCAATCAAGCTTCAACATCGCGCCGGCGTCCACGCCGAGCTCTTCAGAGCGTGCGCGTCGTGCGGCTTGCACGATCAAGCCGTGATTTGTCTCAAGCAAATACTGAATGCGATACTTTCTCAAAAGCCGGCGAGTGAAGATCCAGCGCCGAGGAGTATTCTTTTGAGGGCGGCAACGACGTGCTTTGGGATGTGGCTCGCCGAGGGCGACGCGAGCAGACAGCCCGGAGACGAACCTCTTCGATGGATGAAGACGTTGTTTGACGTCGCGAAAACGACGGGCTCGGTAGAGCCTCCAGCGCCCGGAAGCGCTGAGGCTTTGAACCAAGGCGCAGTAATCGCCGAGATGACTGCGACGTGGGCGTCCGCCTTTACGGTTTTGGCGTCGTCCGCCTCAGAGAGGGTTCAGGAGGCGTTCGATGTCTTTGGGGATTTGCACGAATGCGCATCATCGTCGGATTGGCGCGTGCGCGTCTTCACATCGAGGACGCTCGCGACGTTGTGTTCACCAGGATCTTTCGCGGATAAGTTTGGAATCAAAGATGTGCAACCTCTGGTTTCATCGTGGTTAGCCTTCGCCGTGGATTCCGTCGTCGGTGGAGCGGCGCCCTTGGGTGCGGCGTTGTGTGCTCGCAAAGAGCTCTTGCGCATGAATCAGGAAGCGACGGCAGTCTCTACCGTCGGCTGGTCGCAATCAAAGGGTGGAGCGGCGATGGCGGCGGTACTTCGCGGTAGAACTCCACACAAACCGACGACGGGGACGGAGGCTCACATTTGTACGATTGGCGACTTTCCCGGCGCGCTTGTATCGGCGAGAGAAAGCGGATTTCGCGTCGCTGTGGCGAAACTAGTCGTGAAGGAGCTCTCCGGTGCGTCGTTTTCCGGCGACGCGGCGACGCGTTCTGCGATCGATCGTCTCGTGCGCGATTTACCGGCGCACACGAACCGGCTTCATCGTCAGATTCGAAGCGCAGAGAAGGATGGTAAGATGGGATCGGTGCAGGCACCGTACGTCAACGTCGCGAGCGGCGTTGTGCGAGAGCTCCTCACGCTCGATTCCGCACACTTGATCGATGCGGCGAGACTATCGCGTCTCTTACCGTTTCCTCCCGCCTCGGCGGCGTTTTGGGGAGTCACGGGCGTCGGAGAGCGTTCGCGTTTGGGTGATATGATTTCTAAAATTCTCGAGCGAGACGCTCGTGACATTTTTACATCCATTCTCATCAGAGCGTCGTCGTCGTCATCGGCGACGTCGACGACGAGCGCAACGTTTGGACAGGTTGAAAGGTTGAAAGAGTTTGTGTTCACGACGTGCGGTGTGCTTGAGTCGATGACTGGATCCTTGGAGACGTGCGAACGAGAGAACCACGTCCTCAAGTCGTTGGCGAGCGCGTTGCGATTGCCATCCGCCGGCAGCGCAGGCGAGGTGTTTTTGAAACGATACCTGCCGCATTTCATGCTGTCTTCGTTATCTGCTCCGCAAAAGTGCGCGACTCGACGACTATTGACTTCAATCAAGCTAATTTCCGAGCTCGTTTCCCAAGGACTCGGCGATGAGGAGGACGGACTTGCGCCTCCATCCGTCGTTCTCAGCGCTACGGCGCTATCGCTCGTCGTCGTCGCCGATGAGATAACGAGCGTCGACGTTTCCGGTGATCATCACTCCGCGGCGGCAATCTGTTCCGTGATCACAGACGTGTTATACCCTCTCCTTGGCGGTAAATCACAGGTGACGACGGCGTCCGCGACGACGACGGCGGTGTCTGAGGTGTCGTTGGACAAGAGCGGCGACGTGCGATCGCATCAGATGCCTCAAATACCCGCGTCCTCTCGAAGCCGTCCACTCGTCTTCCCGAAACCCGCTCCAGCGAGAGCGCGGCCCGCGTTTCCGTTTCCAGGTGCGGCATCGACGTCTTTGGCGTCCGTACCAGCGCCATCGAGAGTGGAGACTCCGCGCGCGCCGACGAATGTCGTCGCCACCGCAGTCGTTCCCGCCGCAAATCCCAACAAGCCGTCTCGTGCGCTTGGATTGAGCGCCGTCGGACGACTCGTTCGCGCGTACGTCTCTTCATCAATCTCATTGCTCATCAACGTCGCCCTTACGGCGCCGGTAAACTTGGAAAAAGGCGTGACATCCTTTCAAGTCGTCGTCGGAAGAGACGCTGAGAGGTCGCCTCGCGCGCGGGAAATTGAACGCCTTCGCAACCACTTGTTGGAAGCCAAGGCGTCGACGCGCCGACGCATCTCCAAGGAACGCAAAGACGCCGAAATTTCACTCGGTGATGCCCTCGCCCCGCTTCCAGAATTTATCCGAAACAATGGCGACGACGAGCCTGGGGCGTACGAGAAGTTGGGAGACGTCAGATGGAACGAAGCATCGCGTGTTTCGCTCGCGCCCAACGCGTACGCCGTGGAGGAAGACGTCGCCGAGAGAGGTCGAAAGATAATCGTGTCTTCGGCGCGATTCCTCACTCAAGTTGCCAAATCAGGCGACAGCAGTGACGACGCTCACGGTTTCGCGACTGAAGTCTATCGTTGCGCGCCAGAGATTCAGGCCGCCGTAGCGCTCTTGCTCGAGCCTGGGTGTGTGGCGTCGAAATCGCTCTCGGCGCCGCTCAAGGCTTTGGTTCAATCTTTGGGAGCGCCAATCATCACCATCCCTCCCAAGGCTGTGCAAGCACCCCGAGGGACGGCGACGTCGTCATCATCATCCTTACGCAGTCGTTCGGCGACTGCAAACGCGCAGCGCGGTCGACGACGATGAACGCGCGAGCCAAAATTACTTTTTTAGCCATCCGGACGCGCGCAGTCGTGTCTCTAGTAGGAAAGTTAGGAACGTTTTAGTTTATAATAATGACGAGTTGCGTCGTGTGTGTGTGTATGTGTGTGTACGTAGTGAAAATAATCACAACAAACAAAGCTACTAGGTAATTTTAGAGCTAAATCGGCCCGTTTGGTGCTAACTCGCGACGAGACGTCTAGTTGTCGTCGTCGGTTTGCTTGACCGGAGCCTTGCGGGTAAGCCAGTCGTTGAACTCGTCGAAGAGCTCGCCTTCGTAGTTGGAGTCGACCTTCATGGACTCGTAGAACTTTTGGCCAACCGCAGAGCGAGCGGCGTTCGCCTTGGCCGCCTTCGCCTTGGAGCGTTCTTCTTGAGCGCGGGCTTGCATCTCGCGGGCAACCTTGGCGTACGGGTTGAGGCGCTCCATGGCAGACTTGTTCTTGAGCGGGTTGCGCTTGAGCGGCGCGTGGGCGCGCGTGGCACCAACCTTCGGCGCGTTGATGGCGGATTGGATTTCGTCAGAGTTGATGACACGGGCGAGATCCGTTTGAGCCATAATGTTGGTCGGCGGCTTCCAGCCCTTCTTGGAGGAGGACTTCTTGGCGGCGGTGCCAAAGATGGAGTCGAGCTTTTCAAAGGCGCTCTTGGTCCAAATGATGAAGCGACCGACGTGTCCACCCGGGGCGAGGGTGAGCAAGCCGAGGCGGTCGACAGAGCAGAGCTCAACACCCGGAATGTTGCGGAACGCGCGGGTGACGCCGTTGTCTTCGGCGTACACGACGAGCGGACCCCGGCGTTGGACGTAACGACGGTTACGCATCTTACCCTTACCGGTGCGCACGTTGCGGCTCGCCTTGACCTTTTCAACGTCAGCGTAGGCACCAATTTGCTTCAAGAGCTCGACAGCCTTGGCCGTCTTCTTGATGTCAGCCGCGGAGTCGTCGACGACGAGCGGCACCTCCGGGACGCCCTCGACGCGGTGACCGCGCGCGAGCAAGAGGGACGGAACCGCGGACGCGGCGAGCGCAGAGCACACGGCGTAACGCTTCTCCTTGATGTTGACACGTCTGTGCCATCTGCGCCAGATCTGTTTACGACGTGAAAAAAAGTTGGTATTGGTCAGTCGGCTGGTTCTTTTCTAGCCCTAGGGCGGGCGGGACGGCTCGATCGAGCGGTCGCGCGTAATCAAATCCATCCACCCTCCGCGCGCGCGCGCGACGTCCGACCCGAAACCGACGACCCGTCTCGCGAACGAACCGACGGAATAAAAACTTAATTTCATCCTCCCCCGCGCCGTCGGATCGTTCGCATCGCGTCGTCGCGTCCATCGCGTCCGTCGTCCCCTCGTTCGCGATGAGCGCAAAAAAGCCCTAACGCGCACGGCGATCGAAGAACGATCCCTCGACGAAACGCATCCACTCACCTTGGTCGGCGCGAACATGCGACCACCGCGGCACATGTTACCGAAAGCCCCTTGGCCCGCGCGGTGGGTACCGCCCCCCGGCACGCGCGGGATGCGCGACACCGCTCGACCGGTGCCCCAAGATTCGGCCGCCGTCTGGTGACCCGCCTTGTTGAAGACGGCGTACGCTTGGCGATCGTTCTTGTTCAGCCCGGTGTGGACCGCGTTGACGATGTCCGGACGAATCGGGGAGAGGAAAACTTCCGGGAGCGCGACGGTGGCGCTGCCGCCCTGAACGGTGACGACCGGGAGCGCGGCTGGCATGTTCGAGATTCCTGCGTGTGGGTTAGGTAGACCTGCGTCGCAAAGAGGCGGACCCGCGCCGGGCGAGCGACGATTTTCTTTCTCCCCGCTTTTTCGTCCTGTTTTTTCTTCGTCTTCTCCTGTTTACTAGCATTTTATTATGCATACATTACACATATTATAGTTGTAAATACCGGGAGTAGTACCACGAAACCCGGACGACGACGACGACGACCACGACCGGGTGGACGCGTCGATCGTCAGAGGGAGCGGACGGGGCGATCGCGGCGATCGCGGGTCGAGTATGGACGACGAGTGGACGACGACGTACGCGGAGGCGACGCGGGGACGACCGGCGCCGACGGCGTATCGATCGATCGACGACGACGCCGAAGCCGGTGCCGGTGCGGACGGAGGAAGCGGTGGTGGTGGTAATCCGAAACGGCGGGATCGCGCGCGGTTTTCGTACGGCACGGCGGGGTTTAGGACGAGCGCGTCGGCGCTGGATTCGACGTGCTTTCGATGCGGGGCGTTCGCGGCGGCGCGGGCGATGGCGAGAGGGAACGGGGGGTGGACGACGGGGATCGTGATCACGGCGAGCCACAACCCGGCGCCGGATAACGGGGTGAAACTCGTGGAACCGAACGGGGGGACGCTTCCGATGGAGCTCGAGTCCGTCGCCGAGGCGCTGGCGAACGCGGATGACGCGGAGGGGGAGATTGCGGCGCTTCGAGGGGCGATGTCGCCGAGGGGGGAGGATGGTGATGACGGGAAAGAGGGCGTCGACGGGCGGCGGCCGCGCGTCTTGGTGGCGAGAGACACTCGGGAGAGCGGGTCGAGGCTCGCCGAGGAGGCGCTCGCGGGGATTCGCGCCATGGGTGTCGAGGCGGTGGATTGCGGGGAGATGACGACGCCGCAGTTGCACTATCTCGTGTGGGCGACGAACGCGGGACAACCGTGCTCTGAGCTCGATTATTTCGCTCGTCTCTCGAGCGGATACGCGGCGCTCATCGAAAAGATGGATGATGATGACGACGAAGGTGACGATGCGACGGCGGCGGCGATGACGGCGATAACGCTCGTCGTCGATTGTGCCGACGGCGTCGGGGCGCAAAAGCTTGAGAAGCTCGGCGAGGCGGTGGAGCCGTACGGGTTGCGTTTCGACTTGAGAAATCGAGGCGACGCGTCGACGTCCAGTTTGAACGACGGTGTCGGCGCGGACTACGTGCAAAAATCTCGCGCGCCTCCGAAACGCGGCGGTTTCGATGCTCTCCCACCGGGCACGCGATGCGTCTCCGTCGATGGCGACGCCGACCGACTCATTTATTACCAAATCGTCGACGCGACTACGATTCAACTCTTTGACGGCGACAAGATTGCCACCATGATTGCAGACTTTATCGCGCGTCTCGTTCGAGACGCCGCGCCATTTCTTCCAGAAAAGAGCGTACGAGTGGGCGTCGTGCAAACCGCGTACGCCAACGGCGCGTCGACCGCCTACCTGTGTCAAGCTCTCGACGAGCCCCCGGCGTGCGTCCCCACCGGAGTCAAGCACCTGCACCACGCGGCGGAAGAAATGTACGACGTGGGCGTGTATTTTGAATCGAACGGTCACGGAACGGCGATTTTCAGCCCGAAAGCGTCAAAATTGATCGAAGACGCCACCGTGGAAGCGCTTTCAAGCCGCGCGATGCCGCAGGTTGAAGCGCTCATGCGTCTCGCGCACGTGCAGAGGTGCGTCAACCCCGCCGTCGGCGACGCCATGAGTGGAATCTTGCTCGTCGAGGCGATTCTTCAGCAGTCGAATGGGCCATCGAACACCGCTTCATTCGAGGATATGTATTACGTTGATTTGCCGAGCGCGCAGACCAAGCACGTGGTTCCGGACCGCTCCAAAATCAAGACGTACGACGCCGAACGTCGCGTGCGCGAACCGACTGGTTTGCAGGACGACATCGACGCCATCGTTCAGAAGATTGGGGTTGAGCAATTTTCGGACGAGCTCGCGCGGTGTTTCGTTCGTCCGAGCGGTACAGAGGATTGTGTTCGCGTCTACGCCGAAGCGAGAGACGCGAAGTGCGTCGAGGCGTTGACCCGAGCCGTCGCGCGAGCCATCGACGAGAGACTGTGTTGTGCCGAAGGCGCGATTTAACGATACCGATTTAACCGGGGGCGTCGGAAAGTCCCTCCTGATGTAGCTAAAAATCATGTTGTTTAGAAATTCGCGGGCTCGGCTCTTCCTTACGACACGCCCAGCCCCTCCCTTGTTCGTTCTTTCGTTCGTTCGTTCGTTCAATAGTACCGTCCGTTATGATGACCGGCCACAGCATGTTAAAGTGGCCACGTAAATCACATCGTCGACGTTCGCGCGAACGTCAACGCGAACGAGCGACGCGAACGTCGACGTCGAAGGAAACGTTTATCGTCGACGCTACCGTTTCGACGTTCACGTTCGTCGGCGACACCCGTCCGCGACACCCGCGTCGTCATCGTGTGAGGGACGACGGTCCACCATTTTATGATGAGCAAACAACCCGTAAATTTAGAGAAAACAATTCAACCGATCACGCGGCAAAAGTCTTTCCGGCGTATACCCACATGAAATGAGCGACGAACGCGCTAAATGGCGCGATTGTTCCTACACATAGGCCTTCTTAGCTCAGTTGGCAGAGCGCAAGCCTCTTACACGAGAGGTTTACCGACGAACCAAGTCGGTGTGACACTCCCACTTCTTCTATCCTCTACCACGCATAATCGCGTGATTAAGACCATGAAAGTAAGCTTGTGGTCGCGGGTTCGAGCCCCGTAGAAGGTATTTTTTTATATAGCTTTATATCTCTTTAAGTACGTGTCAAACGTCCTATTATGTATAAAAATATTTATTGGTAACTTTTTGGTTTATATTTCCATTCAAGTACGCATCAAATGTCCGAATTATAAACGTAGAAGGTATTTTTTTTATATAGCTTTACATTTCCCTTTATGCATGCATCAAATGTCCGATTTATACTTTTTATCACACGAATTCTGCCATTTTCGCGACGCGCCAAATCGTCGTCGTCGCGTCGTATTGAGGTATGTAGACATGATGGTGGTCTCAAACGTGGTAATTATTTCAAAAGTCTCACGATGTACAGGGAGAAGCGAACAGAGAGAGATTTCTCTTATTAGACGTGGATGAGCGTGGACGGCGTCGTCGAATTTGACGACTGGCTCTGCGTCGACGCGAGACTCGGCGGAGTCTTGGCGCTCGGCTCGAGAACGAACGTGCGGGCGGCGAGGTAGGCTCTCTCAACAACCGTGGGAGTGCTCCCGTTCGTGCTCGTAGAGGTGTTGTCGTCGTCGTAGACATCATCAGTGACGTCGTTTGCTTTGACGGCGCCAGTCACCGCGGCGACGGGCGGAATGTTGGCGACGACTTGAGTCACCGCGGCGACAAAGGCGAGAAACGCCGCGCAATACCCAAACGCGACGCTCATCGAGCGTAAGAGCGCGATCGTCCTCTCTGCGCGATTTGCCATTTCGATTCGCGCCGATTCGCGCATTTGTTGCGTGAAGAAAGCGCCGTAGGACGCAAAGGCGTCTTCCAATTTGAACAAGAGGACGAAACGCGTCGCGTTTTTGCCGGTGCGGTACCACCACCTGTACGCGAACGCGGCGCCCTCGACGAGGATTCGAGGCCTCGCCGGCGTTACCATCGCACGAAGTGGAAATTTGATCGCGTACGCGACCGCCGTCGTTGCGCACGCCGCGCTGCAAAGCATCAACGTCGCGACGGCCATCAGGATGACGAACGCGGCGAGTCGCGGCGCCGTCGAAATCTGTGTCTCAGGTGCGTTTCCGATTTCGACGGCGTCGGACAAGCTCATCGAGGTGATGATTTTTCCAATGAGTCCGTTGCGAGGCGACATGAGCCTCGCCGACGTCATCGATGGGTCTCGCACGACGACGGGGGACGCATCCGCTGTCGTCGTCGTCGTCGCCGCTTCAAATCGGCGCAAAAGAACGTTGGCATCCGACGCGGGCGTGTTCGCCGGCGTCGGTGCCGCTCGCGTGACTTCCGACGACGACGGCGGCGAAATCGCCAAGTTGGCCAAGGATTTGAACAGTTCGAGCGTCTCGTGTACCCGGCTCAGCCTCGAAGCCTTGCTCGTCAACACGAGCGTGTCCGACGTGCCCGAGTCGTCCTCCGATCCTCCAGGTGTCACCACGTCGTCCACGACGTTTCCGGTAAACTCAAACGAAAACTCATCGTCCGCCAGCAACACGGACGACTCTCCTTCCTCCTCCTCTTCCTCTTCCTCCTCTTCCTCCTCTGCTCGAAGCGTCGCCAGCCTCGACGCGTGTTTCGCGCTCAGCGCACCCGGCGTCGAACCGGCCATGTACGTCGTCGTCGTCGTCGTCGTCGTCATCATCGTCGTCGAACCAGTCTTACTCACCGCGCTTCGCATGCGTCTCTCCTCATCTTCCGACGACGGCGACAGCGCGTTCGCATCGATCTCCCCGAGCGCGTTCCTCGTCATCCTTCGGCCAGCGTCACCAGAAGATTTCGTTTTCCCTCCTCGAGCGTCGTCGTTTTCGACGTCGATCGGCGTCGCCAACCCATCGGTGTCATCGCGCCAGCTCAACCTTCGTCGCGTCGTCGTCGCCGGCATGCTCTTCGCGCTTCGTGCGTCGCACACCGCGTCGTCGCACACCGCGTCGTCGTCTGTCGTCCGCAATGCGCGCGCGCGCCCCGACGCTTCGTCTTTCCCCTCTTCCCGTCGTTTCGAGTTCACTTTCTATGGGTAAACAGTGAAAACAAAGAATATGATGGTTTAAATCGTAGATTGAATATGAAAACAACCGAGGCGTGGGAACGATCCCTCCGAGGCACGCTCTCTATGAAGAAATACTTTCTTAATAGCGTACGTGTGTTACATATTGAAGCAAACAAAAGTGTTAAAAAACCATGGTTTCTTTGGACACCTCGAACGTCCCGAGGACCGCCCGGCGGCGGGTTCGTTTGGAGGAAGGACTCGCGCGACGCGGAACTTTGACGACGCGCGAACGGGGCGCGCGTCAGAGCGCGACGGAAAGTGCGCGGCGTGACGCAACTCGTTCATCTCTTTGTGCCGCCGCCGACTCGACTCGTGACGACTCGCGAACGCCGCCGCGTAAAGGAAAAGGGACGACTGTGGATTTTTGAAAAACAATCATCATGGCGACTGAAAACGTGGACTGCGTCGTGGTGCTGGACTACGGTTCGCAGTACACGCAACTGATCACGCGACGGGTGCGAGAACTGGGCGTGTACAGCGTGCTGCTCCCGGGAGATGCGGACATGCAGAGGATTGATTCGCATAAACCGAGCGTGATCGTGCTGTCGGGAGGGCCGAATAGCGTGCACGTGGAGGGCGCTCCGAGCGTGCCAGAGGAGTTTTTTGAATACGTGGCGGAAAAGAAGATACCGGTGTTGGGTATTTGCTACGGGATGCAGTTGCTCGTGCAGAGACTCGGTGGAAAGGTGGAGGCTGCGGTCGGGAAGGGTGAGTACGGACGCATGCCCGTCGTGTTGCAAGAGGACGACTCGTTGCTCTACGGACCGGGTTCGAAAAAGAGCGAATCGCAGCAGGTGTGGATGTCTCACGGGGACGAAGCGACGGCGCTTCCTCCTGGGTTCTCGTGCGTGGGTAAGTCTGAAGCCGGAGCCGTGGTCGCGATCGAGGATCGCGAGCGCCGGTTGTTTGGCTTGCAGTACCACCCCGAGGTGACGCACTCTGAGCGAGGACAAGAGACGCTCAAGCGCGTCTTGTTTGACATTGCTCAAGTCAAGCCGGGATGGTCGATGAAGAACGTCTTGGATGAACAGATTGAAATCGTCAAGAAAAAGGTGGGTCCGGATGCGCACGTCATTTGCGCGCTCTCCGGTGGCGTCGACAGCGCCGTCGCGGCGACGCTTGTGCACAAGGCCATCGGTGACCGCTTGCACTGCGTCTTTGTGGACAACGGTTTGTTGCGCTACAAGGAACAAGAGCGCGTCATGGACATGTTCCGCGAACACTTGCACCTTCCGGTGGACTGCGTCGACCACTCCAAGCCGATGCTCGATCGTCTCGCGGGCGTCACCGACCCAGAGAAGAAGCGTAAGATTATCGGCGCTGAATTCATCGAGTGCTTCAAAAACTTCAAGAGCGAAATCGAAAAGCGCACCGGCGTTCGTCCGACGTTTTTGGTGCAAGGGACGCTGTATCCGGATGTCATCGAGTCTTGTCCGCCGCCGGGTAGCGACCAAAAGCACTCGCACACCATCAAGTCGCACCACAACGTTGGCGGCCTTCCAAAGGAGCTCGGCTTTGAACTCGTCGAACCGTTGCGCATGCTCTTCAAGGATGAGGTGCGCAAGCTCGGCGCCATCATGGATGTACCGCGCGCCTTCTTGGCCCGTCACCCATTCCCGGGTCCGGGTCTCGGCGTGCGCATTCTCGGCGACGTCACGGCAAACGGAGCCCTCGAGACGCTCCGCGCCGTCGACGAAATTTACATCAACACGATTCGCGAGTTTGGTATTTACGACGAAATCTGGCAAGCCTTTGCCGTTTTCTTACCGATTCGTAGCGTCGGTGTTCAGGGTGACCAGAGAACTCACTCTCACGTCGTTGGTTTGCGCGCAGTGACGAGCAGCGACGGCATGACGAGCGACTGGTATCCGTTTTCGCACGAATTCCTCAAGACGGTTTCCTCTCGCATTTGCAACCAAGTGGCGGGCGTCAACAGAGTCGTGTACGATATCTCCTCGAAGCCACCGGCCACGATTGAGTGGGAGTAAACGCCCCCAGTACACAGTGAACGTATATGAACAACTTTTGTAACGAACGCGTCATATATATTTGACAGAAAAAACGCGTTCACTTCTTCGCGCTCTCGATTCAATCGCTCATTCTAATCACAGCCGACTACGCAACTAGACTCGCAAGAAGCATCGCGTCGCCGCGCGAAGGGTGATGGAGAACAAAGATGTAGAAATCGGGTAAAATGAAAGAAGAAAGTAAAAAGTGAAGTGGTGGAGCGTGTTGGCGCATGGCGTGAAGTCACATCGAAGGCGACGTGAATCGCCAATCTTGTAGACGGAAGAAGAAGAAGTCTCGAAAAACCGAGCGTCATCGTCGTCGTCGTCGTCATCAGAAATCAAAGTTTGCTTCTCAGCGATCTTCGACGTTGATGACGCGGCGTCCTTCCTCGGGTCCTTCCTCCTCGAGTTTTTCCTCGGGTTTGAGCTTCATCTCAATCTTCAGCATGCCGTTCTTCATCCCCGTCTTGATGGTATCGACGTCGGCGCTCTCCGGTAAGCCAATCGTACGCTGGTTTGTGCCGTGCGTGCTCTCGAACGCGTGGTATTGCACGGACCCATTGTCTGATCCGCCATCCTCTTCGTGTCGGTACGTTCGAGTCGCCGTGATGAAGAGCAACGAATTGTCATCGTTGATCTCAACTTTGACGTCACGCGCGGACAAACCAGGCAAAGCGGCGGTGACGATGAGTTTGTCACCCTTGACGATGGCATCTGCGGCGAGGAACGCGAAAAAAAGCCCATCCGTCAGTCTTACGATGCAACGATGAACGACGACGAAAACGACGCACCGACGTCCATCGGTTTCGCGAGCTCCGTCTTCGCCGGGATCTTATCCCCGTGAAGCCGCGGCCCACCGCCAATCAATCCAGCACCAAACGGATCCTGCATGAACGCATCCATGAAATCCCGCATGGTATCCTCGAAATCCATCAAACGACTCGCCAGCATCGGAGACGCCGTTCCGGACGCCAGCGGGTACGAGTACGCCGGCGGAAACACCAAAGGTTCATTCATCCCGCGTTTCTTTCGCATCACCGGCGTTCGAGACCCCGGCGGCACAGACGATGACGCCGACTCACCCGCCATCCCACGCATCGGGTCGTTCCCACCACCCGCCGCGGCGCGCACCGCACCAACCGGTGTCTTTTTCGCAGTCGCGGTTGCCATTCGCATCGTCTTGCGTCCAAGCATCATCGTTCCCGTCGTCGTCGCCGTCGTCGTCGTCGTCGTCGTCGCTCGCAACGCCGCCATCATCATTCTCTTTGTCGTTCGTTCCTTATTTTTTTCCGTTCGTGCGTCGTCGTCGTCGTCGCGCGTGCGTCACAAAGTGAATCAATCAATCAATCCGCTCGGCCGTCTCGTCTCTGTCTCTCGTTTCCATCGGGGAGTGACGGTTCATTTCTCATTAAAATCTCACGGGG